>JGI10211J34971_10002336_pt1 | contig 15508 bp, 22 predicted proteins | sample Etolagsediment_FD_34971 | JGI IMG/M metagenome (IMG submission 34971) | reverse complement strand
TGTAATGAAACTTCTTCTGGTCTCCAAAAATATCCTATCATGGTTTGATTCAATTTGTCAAACTGTGGATATTTGAAATCATCATATCTCTGAACACCACCATCTTCACCAAAGAACATGGGCTGTTTTGTGAAATCTATGTTTTGTTTATTAAAAACTGTTTTTGTCATACCTACATTAATTATCTAATTTTACTTTTTTTTCCTATTTTGTCAAGTTTAAATTGTACAGGCGTCACACTCGCCATCTTCTAAATCTGCTAATTGTTCTTCAACTGTGGCTTCACCATTTACACCGTTAATGCCATTGACACCATTCACGTGTCCATTTAATTGTGTAGATTCAATAACTTGTTCAGTTTCGATGCCAGCCGGTTGTACATCTTCTTCTTCACCTTTGAAGTCATAAGTGTTTTGGTAATATGATGTCTTCCAACCATACTTGTATGCTGACAACATATCTTGAGCCATAACCGAAATTGGCACTTCATTGTTGTCAAACTGTAAAGGATTGTAACTCCAGTTGCCTGATATGGCTTGATCGAAATACTTCTGCATCATGGCTACCACGTTGATGTAGCCTGTGTTGTTGGGCATTTCCCAAAGCAGTGTGTAGGCATTTTTCAATTTAGGAAATCCTGGCACAATCTGTTTGAGTGGACCTTTCTTGCTTTTCTTAATGGATAACAATGCTCTCGGTGGTTCAATGCCGTTGGTTTCGTTGCTAACAACTGAAGAACTTTCCGATGGCATTTGTGCTGACAATGTTGAATGTCTTAATCCATATTTTGTAATATCTTTTCTTAATGATTCCCATGCCATTCTTTGTTTGTGTGGCACAATTTCATCAATCTCTTTCTTGTAGTGATCAATTGGCAGTAACCCATCAGCATATTTTGTTCTAGAAAAACCTTCACAAGCACCTTTTTCCTTGGCAATTTCATTGCTGGCTTTCAATAGATAGAATTGAAATGCTTCTGACAGTCTGTCAACCAAATCCCAAGCACCTTTTTCTGAATACTTGACTCCGTTTTTAGCAAGGTAGTGTGCCAATCCAATGTATCCTATACCTAATGATCTTCTAGACTTTGTAGATATCTCTGCCGCTTTCACAGGATAGTCTTGATACTCTATAATTTCTTCCAATGCTCTCACAGCCAAGTCACATAAATTTTCCAAATCATCTAGGTTGTTCAACTGTCCCACATTGATCGCACTCAATATACACAATGCTATTTCACCCTCAGCATCATCTATGGCATTGATAGGTGTGGTTGGCAGTGTGATCTCTTGACAAAGATTTGACATATTCACTTTGTCTTTGAATGATGAGTGTGTGTTGGCATGGTCGATATTCATAATATAGATTCTGCCTGTTTCTGCTCTTTCTTTCAAAAGATCACTGAATAACTCTTGTGCTGGTATTGTTTTCTTTTTGATTGAAGTATCTTTTTCATATTTTTTGTACAGTGCATCAAACTTGTCTGTGCCGAACGCATCGTACAAGCCTGGCACATCGTGTGGAGAAAACAGTGTGATGTCTTCTTCATTGATAAATCTTTCATAGAACATTTTAGATATCTGTATTGAATAATCCAACTTACGCACTCTGTTGTCTTCTGTGCCTTTGTTGTTTTTCAATACCAGTATGTCTTCAATCTCTTGGTGCCATATTGGAAAGTGTACCGTGGCAGATCCACCACGCACTCCATTCTGTGTACAACATCTCACAGTGCTTTCGAATTTTTTAAGGAATGGCACAACACCTGTGTGTTGAACTTCGCCACCTCTAATTTTAGCATTGATACCTCTGATACGTCCTGCGTTGATTCCTATGCCTGCTCTTCTGGCAACATACAATCCAATTGCCATGTCGCTTGAAAAGATACTTGGTAATGTGTCATCTGAATCTATCAGTACACATGAAGCAAACTGTCTAATAGGAGTTCTCACTCCTGCCATCACGGGTGTTGGAATATTGATCTTAAAAGTAGATATTGCGTCATAGTATTTTTTCACATATGACATTCTAATTCTTTTTGGATACTCAGCAAACAGTGTTGCCGCAATCATCATGTACATGTCCTGTGGAGTTTCAAATAGATCACCCGATGATCTATCCTGTACAAGATATTTGTCCACCACCTGTCTCAATCCTGCATATGTAAAATCTAAATCTCTTTCTCTCTTGATCCAGGTGTTCATCTTTTTGATTTCCACCTTGTTGTATTTTTCCACAATGCCTCTGTCATAAACACCTGCTTTGATGTTTCTTAGTATCAATTTTAACAATGGCATATATTCATATTGCCCGTGTGCTTGTTTTCTTACATCATAAGATAAAAGTCTTGCCGCGGCATATTGATAGTTGGGTGCGTCTAAAGAAATTAAATCGTTGGCTGATTTAACTAAAATTTGTTGAACTTCTTTTGTGGTCATACCATCATAAAATTGTATGTTGGCATTGATTTGTATTTGTGATGAAGAAACACCTGATAAACCTTCGCAGGCTTCTTCCACAACAAAATGAATCTTATCGATGTCTAAAGGTTCTAACCTTCCATCTCTTTTTTTGATTTTTATTGTTGAAGTATTTGTGATTTCTTTAGTATTGAATTCCATTTGATATTCTTATTCCTATTAAATTAAACTTATATTTATCGTTTCTTGTATGTTGGTAGTATAGTGTAGAACGTAAGTTTTGTCAAAGGTTGTTTTGTCCATTTTTTCCATACTGTGTGCGTCTAAAAATACGTTGTTCATTTCAATAATGTAATTAAACTTACGGTTGTTGGAATCAAATTCCGTTTTATAACAACTATGTATCATTACATTTTCTTTTTTAAAATGTTCTGTTAATATAATAGTATAACTTAATAGTAAGCAAATGTCAAACAAATCATATTCATTGCGTTCAATCAGTTGCCAACCATCCAACCAAGTTTCTTTTTTGTAGATATCGGTATTGGTTTTGGTTCGAGGACACAGTTTGAATACTGCCAACAAATAATCTATTGGATCATCTATATCGTTTATAATATTTCTAATGTGTTGCCAGTCCTTGAGACGTTCTGGATAACTGCCGTAAAATATATTAGGTTTAAGAGATATTTTGGATTTCAAGTGTGACATCGGCATCATCGTTGTTCGTGGCTGTTATCACAAGAGTTTCAAAGTCAGAGTCGGCATCATAGTCAAACAACTGAGTTGAAAATGTTAACACTTCAGCATTGTTACCTTGATGGTCATAAGTGTCGCTGATGTGTGAAGTGTTGTTGTCTTTATCGATCATTATCTGTAATGTGCCTTTTCTAAATCCTGTGTCACTTTGCATTTTGTACAAGTAATTGATGTGAATGGTTTTAGATGTGTCTGCTGGTAATTTAATAAAATCTTCATTTGATAATTGTCCTATTCCAAATTTAGTAGTAAACGCAGAAGTTCCTGAGTGCGGTCCTTCCACTTCTGCCAAGTAAGGAATGTTACCTGCGAAGTTGCGTATCATGGCACTTGTTCTAGAAAAGAAATCATTCGAAGTAGCATTTTTATTGCTTTCAAATTTGATAACACTGTGTGCAGGTGCTGTTTCTAAACCAGCATCATTGCCAACTTTATTAAAGATATTGCTGTCACTGATGTTTCCAAAGCCATGTTTTATCCAAATGCCTTGTAGATTTATGTCTGAAAATTTTGAATTAGAAACTTTATTGTTGATAGGACCTGTGGCTTGACCAACTTGTCCTACAACAGTATCTCTCCCGAACACAATTCCGTATCCGCAACCTTCAATTACCGCACTATCAAAAACATTGTGTTGGACATCGTCATTGCTTAACACAGCATAACTGAATCCTGTTACAATTAACTTGTCAAAGGTGTTATCTTTTGTGGTAACTGGTGTAGATGTTGCTTCCATCAAAATTCCAACCTGCGTTGATTCAATCGTTGCGCCTTGAGATTGTACCCACGGTCCTTTAACGTGTAGATCTGTGAATGAACTATTCTTACAACTGCTTAATTTTAAACCTGAATGTGTAGAATTACTTTCAAGTGTTAAACCTTTTAAGTTGATGTTGTTTGCTTGATTTAAGGAAGTTGTTTGTGAAGCAATGCCTTCACCATTTATAGTTTCTAGCACAGGAAATGCACCTGTTTGTTTGATCACAGTCTTGCCTGAGCCATCACCAATTAAATTTACATAAGGTGGTAATTTTATACTGTTTGAAATTGTGTAAAGACCTGCGTGTAATTTTAATATAATTCTTTTCTTATAGTTGTCAGCATCTTGTGAACTGCTCCAAGGTAAAAATAATTGATCTACTGCTCTTTGTAATGCTTCAGTTTGATCTGTTCCATCACCTTCAGCACCAAATGAACGCACACTCACTTCATCGTCTAATCTTGATTGTAAACTTCTTCTGATTGGAGTTGCTGATGTTGTGCCTGTTTGAATGTTTGACCCATTACGATATGTGTACTGATCACTCAGTTCAAACAGATTGTCGTGTTCTGTTAAAATTTTTGAATTACCTACTGCTGGTGCTCCTTCTGACACAGCACCGTTTCCTATATACAATTCCTGTGTATCTACAGCCCAACCCAGTTCTCCACCGGCTAATTGAGGCAATCCAGAACCTGCGTTCTTTCTTCCTCTACGTATTTGTATTCTTGATATTGATACTATTGCCAATGTTTTTCTCCTGCTGTGAGTATTTATCGTGTTATCTCAGTAAATTGAAGTTGATGTTTAAACTGTGTGTTTAATGTAGTATTCTTCCACTCTGCGCCACCATTCGTCTTTGTATTTGTTGTAGTTTAATGGTGTGATATCAAACTGTTGATAGGTCAAATCTCTGGCGCACATAAACACGTGTCCTTCTTTGATGTCGGTGCCATATGTTTCATTGTGTGCTTCTGCGTAGGCAACCAACTGTAAAAAGTAGTCTTCAATCCATTCTTTCTTTTTGGGTTTGTTTGTCTGTTTAAAGTCAATGATACAAGGTTCACCTTTGTATTCTCCCACACAGTCTGTGGTGCCTGCGTAAATTTTAGGAAAATATAAACCTACTTCCGAACCCCAAATTTCATTCACATCCACCAATGCATTTTCGTGGACAACCTTGGCCATTTCAAATGCCTGCTGAGCATAAGGATTGGATCCTGGAGTACTCCATTCACCTGTGGCAATATAATCTTCAATGTATTTGTGCATTCTAGTTCCTATGCCAGATGCTTCTTTTGTGATACGAGTGGCATTTTGTTCACCTACTCTTTTGCGCCATTCAATCAAATGTGTTTTATCTTTGGTGGCATCCAATATGGTGGTCACTGACGCCACAGCACTGCCATCTGGACACTGATAAACTCTTTTGCCATTAAGAGAAGTTCGTGATAGTTTTTTGTAATCTATTTTGTTTGTAATTAAAGTCATTTACTCACTGCTTCGCTGTTAAATGCAAAACTCATTCTGTTGTTAGTTTTACTCAACGCATGACTAACATAGTGCCATAGCCATGATGGAAAGTATACACATTGATTTAGTTGTGGCTGTACATCTACTCTGTCACTATTGAATTCATTCATGTGTTCTATTAAATTACTTTTAAACACATAACTCATTTGATTGTTTGGATTAATAAAAGTAAGTGGAGCACATCCAGTATCTGCTATGGGCCAATACACCGCACTGAAAACTCCGTCCACGTGTCTATGAGGTGCTTCAATGGCACTGTTGGCACTGCCGTCATTTACCCAAAGACTGGAAACTATTTGTTTGTGGGTATTTCTCAAACCTATTTGATTGTGTAAATTGTTAAATCCATTCTCAATTTTTTGTACAAGTTCTTTCAATACAGGTTCATTTACATTGAGATGATTTGTGCCTGTGGATTTATAATTTGGTGTGGTATCATGATGTATTTCTTCTTTGGACCAACTCACTAATTCATCTTTGTTTGAAATGTCTATATTTTCAACTGCGATAAAACTGCTAAAGATAGGATTAATTTTCATTGTCATTTTCTGTAGATAGTCTGTCTAATTCGTCTAACATGTTATCGTAGGATGGTCCTTCCCATTGATTGTATTCATAATAAGGTTTAACATCACTATTTGGATCATCTTCACCTTCTACAGATTTGACTTCAGGAATATAATGCTTCATTGTGGATTCAATTCCTTTTTTAAGAGTGGCTGTGCTACCCGCACATCCTGAACAGGCACCTTTCATCATCATGGTCAATTTGCCTGTATCCATATCAAAATCTTTTACTTCAACCATGCCACCATGTTGTGCCACAGTGTTGTTGATATATTTTTCCATTACGGAATTTACGTCGTGAATTATTTCGTCTTTGGTTCTAGTCATAATTTATATTACAACACTTCAGTGAATTAGTCAAGTGTTATGTGCGTTTTTTGGTTGCTCTCTTTGCCATTGTTTTGAGACTGGAAGAACGAGCACCTTTCTTGGTAGGAATATCTGGAGATTCAGCATCTGTGTCCAGTGTGATGCCTGACTGATCGAAATTTTTCACCATCTTCTTTATGGCTGGATTGGAATCGTATGCTGATTTGAAAGCATCGTGATTGACACTGACGCCTCCAACATTAGATAAAATTCTGTTCAAAGCCGCAAAACTCAAATATGCTTTTTGATTTTGTGCGTCAGCACTGCTGATTAGATTTCTTAGAACGCGAATTAAATCTGTGCCAGAGGCTTCAGAAATTAAGCCTTTTTTTTTGACTTTGTTGAAAGTGTTTCAGCAAGTCTTCTAGACAGTCTTATGATTGATTCTCTTTTGCCTCTGTCTGCTGGTTCATCTCCACCTGACGCTGGTTCGCTTGCCGCGAAGTCATCTGCTTGATCTGGCATATCCATATCAGCATCGTCATCAGTTGAAGGTTCCATAGCAGGCTCTTCCGCATCGCTATCCGCACCAATTGTATCTGGTGCTTGTTCGCCTGTCAGGACGGCTACGCCACCTGTTAGTGCTTCTCTGGTTGCTTCTAGTGAGGTGTATAAAGATTCTAAACTTGGCTTAACTGAGTTTGTAAATGCTTCTGATTGTTCTGCTCCCATTTCATCTCTGATTGCGTCTGCTAATTCCAACATTGACTCTGTCTGCATGGACGCTGTGTCTTCCATCCATCCTGTAATTTTGTCCACCATGTCTTTAGCCGCCATCACCAACTGAGCAGATTCTTCTGCGCCTTCTTTGACTGCTTTTTTCTTTTTGTCTTGAACTGCTTTTTTCATAGGCTCTGTTTTGTTGCCATCTTTGTCTATGTCTATATAATCTGGTTTTGCTTTTTCATTCATAGTTTTTTGTAATAAGTCTTCTGCGTCTTGAAGTGTGAATTCTTTGTCGCCTACTTTGAACTTATCTCCTTTTTTCATGCCTGCCGCTTTGGCTTTTTGTACTGCTTGAGCAAATGCGTTGCCTTCCATTGCTTCTGGTTCGTATGCTGGTTCTTTCATTGAACCATCATCTTCAAATTCTGTTTCAACTTTTTCTATTGCTTTTTTGATCACGTCAGCATCTTCTTTGCCTGCTCTTGATTTGATGTCAGCAATCACCATGTCTTTTTTCATTTTGAGTGATTCTTTTTCAGCGTCAAAATAATCGCCGATCATTTCTTCTGCCGCTTGATCCACTTTTTTGAAATAGCCTTCTTTGGCAATCTGTCTGTCATTGATAGCAGATGTGATCACATCTAAGAACATTTTTTGCTTGTGATAATCTTCGTTGTGGCTTAAACCATCAAAGGACTCTGTTTGTTCAATTTGAGCAAGTTTGTTCACAATGCTTGATTGAGCAGATTCTAATTGCTCATCTGTGAATTGATCCAGTTTGATTGCTGATCCAAACACTTTTGCCAGTCTGTCATTCAACTGTTCTGTGGTTGTTTGGTGTCTAAATTGCTCTATTTTCATCTATTAGTTCCTTTGCTAATTTATTTATCAAATATGTAGTCGTCCAGGGTGTCTCTTAACTTGAGTAAATCCTCCCATGCGATATCATATCGTATTTTAGCAGATTCTCTCTTGATCTCATCGTCGGTTCTGACTATTGTGTGCTTGTAAAACACACATTCATTGTATTTGTGGTGTATTTGATCATCAGTAGCACCTATAAAACGTATGTATTCTGATTTATTTTGAGCCATTTGTCTAGCCATTGCCAATGCCGCAGTTTTGGTAAATGTGGTTGCTATCTGTTTGTGCTGTTTGATGTCATACAGCAGATGTAACCCATGATTGTTCTTGCGGACCACATAGTTTTTGATACGCACACTGTTGCCGTGTTGAATGGGCATACAGATACGTTCTGCTTGAGCATCTATAAATGATTTTAGTTGTTCAGATAGTTTTTGCAGATCCATTAGCCACCACCAGTGTTTTGTCTTTTTGATTAATGCGTTTAACCAAACTCTTGTTAATAAGATTACGTATCACTTCTTGATCTCTTTCTAAAAAATCATCCAATTGTTTTATTTCTTTCAATTTAGCCAACAATGCTTTTTCCTCGTTGGTTGCGTGAATAACAAAATCTTGTACAAGTTCGTTTATCTTCATTATCTGGTTTGTGCTTTTTGTCTACGTTGTATGTTAGTGATCACAGGATCTAAATCTTTTTTGTTTACTGTGATCGATTGTGGTGCTTGTTGATTTGGTCTGTTGGTTTTCAGTGTGACTTCATCACCTTTGACTTGATCAACTTTATAATCTACTTCTTTGTTTGGACCTGTTGGCATAGGCATGGTAACACCTGGCTTGACCAACTTTTGTGTGGCTTGTTTGTTCATTTGATTCACAGGTGCTTTTACCTGTGCTGACTTTACAGGACCTTTTGGCAGTTTGTTGGGTGGAACTGGTGCACCGGTTTTTACCTGTTGACTGATTTGACTCAGCGTTTTTTGTAGGTATGGCGTCTCTGTAATTTCTTTTATTTTCATCTTCTTGTTTTGATTGGTTTTCTAGTGTAAGCACCTCTGTGTCTTTGACTTGATCTTCTAGGTGGTCTGTTTCGGTTGGCTCTCTGTTTGTTCAAAGCACCCAATCTCACACTGGGAGCAGAAGTTCTTTTGGTGAATGCTCTTTTCACTTTCATCGCAGAACCACGACGTGCTTTGGCTTTCTTGATTGACATCACTGAACTCAGTCTTTTGGGTTGAGTACACACTCCTGGTGAACTCACAATTCTGCCTTTGCGTGGACCTGCTGTGCATCTATACTTGCGAACCATTTTGCCAGCCTTGGTACGAGACCAAATCTGAACAACCGATTCTGCAACAATTTCTGTAATTTTCATACTGTATCCACCCTATGTGAATATTTAGCAGTTGTGGGGGGTGTTTGTGCTATCCTGGAAACTTCATGAGAAGTACCACAATGGTACTTAACAATCCAGCAACTATTGTACCAGTTGCTCCGATGATCACCTTGATCATGCTCTTGTTGCCTGACTGGATATCTTCGTGGATGTTTTCTACCTTTTCCTCGATTTTTTCCAAACGAGTTTCAAGGTTCTTGTATCTCTGTTCGCACAAATCAACGTGTGCTTCTAGATTCGTTTTTTCCAGCTCAGTGGCCATTTTTTTCTCTCTTCCGGTTAGTTTATCAATTGTGTTGCTCGTGGAAGATGCCTATTGTCTGTGCCTAATTGTGCCTTATACATTTATTTATACTGTTCTATGCTTCATTATCTATCTGTTTAATGAATAAAATATTGGTGTAATCTGGATCTGTGGTTCTGAACACACCAGTTTTGATGTTGATGGTTTCATCCAGTCCTATGATCATGGGTATCAGATCAAAGTCTTCTTCTAAGAATTCTTGTTTCACAGCATCTGGAAAATCTGGTTCTATCACTGTGGTCCAAACTGTGTGTTCACCCTTGTAAGCATCACCAAATTTCAAATTGCTGATGTCCATTTTATCAGCCACAGGACCTGACACAATATTCACATTGGATCGCAATTGAAGTGAATTTTCAAATGTCATGTAGTTGCCATATTGATCAACTGCTTTGTCGTCTTGAGAACGATTACGCCTTGCCATTGTCTTTGTGATGTCCAGTAGTGATAATATTTTGTATCTCATGTGCCGTTGTTCCTAGCACATTTACTTATATGTCATAAAAAAAGAGCGTCCAGTTTCCTGAACGCTCTTTCTAATACTATTCAACTAAAAACTATTAGCCGAAAGTTACATCTATAGCAACAGTAGCCGCCGCGAAGTATTCGCCTGCGTCTGCTGTGTTAGGTGTGCCTGTGCCTTGTAAAGCAAGTTTCACTGATGTAGATGAAGCAGGTGTAAATGAACCTACTGCCGCTACTGTGAAAGCATCGGTTTTAGCATTAGCATTCACTAATGAAGCACCTGAAGTGATACCTTGGATGATACCATCTAATTGTGCTTGTGAAATAGCACCACCGCCTACGCCAACTGACACGATATGTGTTTTGCCGCCTAGACCGTTACCTGCTACTGTTTTTGCATTTGAAGTTAATGTTGCCATTGTTTTTCTCCTTTTTTTCTCTTTTTTAATGGCCATCCACGCTCAGTGGATTGGTTAAAGATATTTAGCGATTTTTGGTAAGATTTGTGTGCTACTATATTATTTACGGCTCTTTTGGGCTCGTTTTTGTAATGCCTTGAGCACACTCACATGAGATGGTCCTGCTTTAACAATATCATCAATCAATTTGATTGCAGGTAGATAGGCTTGAACCACACTGCTGGGAATTGATTTACCAGCCAATGCCAAGTCTATGAAACGTTTGGTTGCCACAATGTTAGAACCTCCCACCAAGTATCTATACATGGCAAGATCTCTGCCTTGTGTGCTGATGTCTGGTGTGCTGACTGTGGGTTCTCTATCATCCACTCTGCCTGTTTCTAGATTCCTATCTGATGCTAATTTTTCAAGATGCTCTATGATGTCTGAACTTCTCAGTTTGGCTCTTGCCGCGTGTAACAGTCTGGTTACCAAATTCTGTTTTTCACGTTCAGTGATTGTGCTGAATTGAAAAAGATTTCGTCTGATGGCTTTGTAATCTGTGTTCACAATACGCAATCCATTTTCAATGTTTAAGAACACCTGCATGGTGCTGGGAGCAATCAAACCCTGTTGAAGAGCCATGATGTATCTGTTGAATGCCATTGTGGGGAATGATGTTCTTTTACGCATTGCCTTGGCTCCTTCTGGATCTTTCAACTTGTTTAATGCTTCATCATCGCCTGTCACAAAATACACAAAATTGTATAGGTCAGTGGAATACATTCTGAATCTGTTGTAGTTTGAATGTTTGGTGTCTCTAGCATATTTGGATGCCAATTGTCTGTATGTGGGATATTGATTAAGCAGTTGCAGTATCAACAGTGTGAGATACAATCTCTCTGAACAGTCTGTGTAAGTGAGTACCTTGTGGTCACCGGAGTCACGAGTCATACGTGCTTCAAACAATGAACTCAAAAAGTCCAATGTGTTTTCAGTTGGTTCTGTAAGTTTTGTCGTCATAATTTGAACAGACAAATCCTGTGTTAATCGTCGAACTTGTCGTAATGACTTGGCTCAGATTGTTCTATGTCGTACATAGAAATAAACAATTCTACCATGTCTTTTGCTTGTAAGAACTTTTCAAGTTTTTCACTTTGTTGTAGGTCTTTTGTGAACTGTAATTTAACTTGAGGTTTTACACTTGGAGCAGTCAGCAGTCTTCTCAACATTGTGGCTTGATTCATAGAAACTTTGAACTTTTTGCCATCATCAGTCACAACTGTGTCTAATGGATTTGGATTGCCTCTACTGTCCAATATCTTGCCCAATTGATTGAATATGGAATCCTGCTTGAATTCTTTGTCCATACCCGCATTTGGATCGTCTGCTGGGTCAATATCTCTAAACTCTTTAATAAACTCTTTTGCTTTCATTGTGTTCTCCTTATCTATTTATCGCTCTGTTGGCTTTAGTGAAGCCGGATCTGTTGACCAATTTGATGTTGCCTTCTGGTGATCCCAACACATAACCTTCTCCACCTGGTTTTCCATTGATGGTGGCTGAGATATCTCCTTGTGCTGTGTCCAACTGTTGTATGATGTTGTCTTTCACTTTCATTATTCCGCCAACCAAAATCCACAGTTTGCTGAATGCTGTCATGTTGCCTTTCACATATTCTGTGATACGTGCTTTTTTAGGTGCACTCACAGAACTGTTCTGCAACCATTGTATGAAGTCTTCTCCCAGTCTTGTTAATCCTGTGTCCACTTTGCTGTTGGTATAGGTGTACAATATGTTGGGCATATCTGTCAATTTCATCTGAGTCAATTTGTTTTTGTTCAACAGTTTGTCAATGTCTGCTCCACTGTTTTGTACCAATGACTTCAATTGATCCAACCCTTTAACTTGAATTGATTCTTTCTTGTTCACAGTGGTTGGTGGTATTGCCAACACTGAACCTTGAATCATGTCTAAATCTTTGATGGGTAGTATTTTTCCATCTTCAGTCATGGTGTGATGTATCACCACTCCCACTTTGCTTTGTGCTATCTTTTTTCCTATGTCGCTGTTCACATTCACTCTGTATTCAACCACATTGGGTTTGAACACAAAATTGTTGCCTGCTTTCTTTGGTGTGTTGAAGTATAGCATATCTCCCACAAAATATCCTTGGAAGTTTTCTGGCACTGCTTCTGCCACAGTGTTGAACACTGAAGCCATCTTGGCGGCATACTGTGCCTGTGCTTTTTTCTTGGTAGGATCTTTGCCTCTGGATGTGATAGCACCTTTTAAGTCTTCTGGATTGGTTGCTCTGCCATCATAACTTTTTGCCACAAAGCCTGCTTTGTCAGTGAATATGAATTCTCCGTTGGGATTTCTTCCAAACACCACAGCAGGTGAACCATCCCATTTGATTGTGAGTGATTGTGTGCTCTTGGTCAGTTGCTCCAACTGTTGAATGGCTCTAGACGCACCACGTGAGCCTTCCCAGAAAATTAAATCTTCTGCGTGTTGAATTCTTGATTCTTTCAGTGCTAGATTTTTTCTATCTGTTTCTTTGAATTCTACCAGTCTCATATTTTCAATCTGTTGATCATTGTTCTGAACCAACTGATTGGACCTGTGATACTTTCAGGCAATGTTTTACCCATCTTGGCAAATGAATCTTTCACATCAGCCACCAGTTGATCGTAATCAGATCTTCCTTTAATTTTTGCGTGTATGGTTTCCACAGTGTTGAGATCGTTAGCAGTTGCTCCTTTACCTAAAAGTAATTCAGCAATCTTGTTGGGATCCTTTGTGATCACTTCATTGGTCTCTCTGTCCAACAGTCCTGCTTTGTGACTCCATTTGTATCCAAGTGGCTTGGCAATGGAAGCCATCATCACGTGTCTGTCTGCACCTTTGTATTCCGATCCAGGTTCACCACCTTGTAAACTCCAACGCATCCAGTCTGGATCACCAAACATTAAATCTGTTTGTACATATCCATTCTTGGCACTGCCTCTGATGGGAGTTTTAAAGTGAACTGATATTCCGCTTTTCTTAACCCACAGTTTAGGATCTTGTTTGTTCTGTATGGCCCACTGGCTCAATTTGTCTGCCAATTGATCTTTGGTTGTGTTGGCTTGATCCACTGCCACATCCAAGTCACCTGATGTGGGTGCTTTGCCTGTGGTGCCCAGCATATTGTTTTGTAAATCTAATCCAGTGATTTTTTCCAACCAGGCAAGAGTGGGAGCCACATCCGCTTTGTTTATGCGTTGAGTGGCAAGTTGTCCGTTGGGATCTTTGAATACATTTCCGCCTTCTTTAAGAATCATTTGATTTTTTGCTTTCAATTATTTTCTTCACACCCACTTGAAATTTCTTTGCTTCTTTGTTGCGAATAGAATTTAAAAAACGTCTTTCCAATTCCTGTGCTTGTTCTTCTGGATAGTTTTCTCTAATGGTGTTCAATAGATTCACAGCACTTTCAATGATGTTGGAGCCTGTGGTTTCAATAAAGGCTTCTGTGTCGTTGATTCTGCCTATATTTCGCAACTCATCCAATATGCTTCTGGTACGTTTTTTCATAGTTCTACCCTGCTTTTTACTATTTACCGATTACACCACAATAATAAAGTAAGTGTTCATAGTATAACAGATGCTATTTTGGTTGTCAATCTTTTAATTTGATGGCTTGACACACATAAATAAACGTGTTATATTATTGCTACATTGTGATATAACAACACACAAACACACAAAAAAGGAGAAAAACAATGGCAAACAACACAAGAAACGGCTACGAAATCAGAGCCGATCTATTAGGACTTGCGAAACAGATCGCTGAGTTCAATTACTCAATCAAACTAAATGAGTTCGAAACATCTGTGAGAAAAGATGGAGACCAAGTGGTGACTGAATTCAAGCACCCTGTGATCCAAGCAGAGGACATCATTGCAACAGCACAGAAGTTCAACGAGTTTGTAACTAATGGCTCTTCAATTGGTGAGAACACTCAGATGTTGGTTGAAAATGTGAAGAAGTTCAATGAAAAAGTTCAGGAGTCAATGAAGCCTGAAGCAATTCAAGAAAACTTCAAACAGTATCAAGAGAACGTTCAGAAGTTCACAGAAACTTTCTTCAACGGTATCAAGAAGTAATCAATCACAACAACTCAGGGCCTGGTAGAAATATCGGGCCCAGGGTGATAGGAGAAATAAATGTGGCCATACAACCACTGCGAATGGAAAAGTGTAACATACGGCATCAGCGGAGCCAAAAAGAGAGCCAAACAGGCTGTCAAAGACAAGACGTTGATCATTGCCAGTGCTATTCCATCAGCAATTTTAATAGTAGGTTTACTCTATACACTGTTAGGTAGATAAATACCTACATAATGAACTTTTTACAATTTGTTTCAGAAGTAGGATTTCCCATTGCTGGTGCTGTGGCATCAGGTGTATTCATATTCATCATTTTAAAATTCATATTGGCAACTGTGACAGGTTCTGTGAATGGTCTTAAAAACATCATACAGGCACTGGACAACAGAGTGCAGACCATGAACAATGACCTGGTCAAGATAGATGCACTGCTGTCACACGTGACAGGAGTTAAACCCAATGTGGATAGACTTGCCGCCAACGAAGGCAAAGAAGATGCGAGGAAAGACTAGATGATCACCATAGAACTTGCCAATGCGATAAAAGAATTTGGATTCCCAATTGTAGCCGCATTTGGTTTGGGCTATTTTGTTTATTATGTTTGGACTTGGGTCACCAAAGAAATCAAACCTGTGTTGGGTGAAGCCAACACCACACTGATTGCACTGATTGACAGAGTGAGAATGTTGGACAACGACATGATACGTTTAACTCAAAAGTTAAACATGATTCTTGAACAAAAAGAAAAAGAAAAGAAATAACAATGCTGATCAGTGAAATCATAGAAGGCAGGTTCGACCCCTACACCAACAGGGCCATATTCTTCGCCGGCGGTGCGGGCTCGGGCAAGACG
>JGI10211J34971_10002335_pt1 | contig 15510 bp, 15 predicted proteins | sample Etolagsediment_FD_34971 | JGI IMG/M metagenome (IMG submission 34971) | reverse complement strand
CCAGGCGGACCATATAGCAACACGTGGTCTAACTGTTCACCACGCATTTTGGCGGCATCCATAGACAGTTGCAGCTGCTCACGTACTGCCTTTTGACCAATGTACTCATTGATTTGAGTGGGACGTACCGAAGGCTGAATATACATATCATCTTCGGTCTCCTGATTGCCTACAATGCGATCGGTTTCTATCATTTACAGTTTCACTCCCTGTAAAGCTTGTTTAATCACTTCCTCTAAAGACAGCGCTTCAGTAAATACCGATTTAACCATTTTTTCCGCTTGTGGGGGTTTATAACCCAAGGCCATAAGCGCGTCACAGGCTGATTGCTGAATGGAGGTCATAATTCTAAGCGGTTGTTGTGTTGCAGAACCGTCACCTAAATTGGCGGATAACGGTTCGTAAGCCAGCAACCCAGATTCGATGATCGGTTTAAGACGGTCACGCATCTCAATTTGCAGGCGTTCAGCGGTTTTTTTGCCTACCCCAGGAATACGGGTCAACGCAGCAATATCGGCAGAATCTACAAAACTGCAAAATTCATTCACTGACATGGCTGACAAAATACCCAATGCCATTTTGGCACCCACACCATTCACTTTAATTAAGGTTTTAAATAGAGTGCGTTCAGATTCTGTCGCAAACCCAAACAGCAACTGCGCATCTTCACGAACGTGCATGTGTGTAAGAATAGTCACCACATCAACCGCATTTTCAAGTTGATAAAAAGTCGACATCGGTGCTTCAACTTCATACCCCACACCTTGCACATCCAACAACAACATAGGGGGTTGTTTCTGCACTAAGGTGCCTCTTAAAAATCCAATCACCGGCTTATTTACCTATCTATTTCATTCAAAAAAATACTTAACAAATTTTTTACTTATTAACTTTAACTACTTGTTTTATTAAAACTTAGTGCCTTTAGAAAGCGTTTCAGGATCAATTCCTAAAGTCATATACCGATCGTGACACAAGGCACACGCTAATGCGTCTGCGGCATCCTCTTGTGGTGTATCTGTCAGCTTTAAGAGGTTTTGCACCATAAACTGAACTTGCGACTTAACCGCATGACCTTGGCCCACAATGGTACTTTTAATTTGCGTCGGTGTGTACTCCATTATGGGCACACCTTTAATGGCTGCCGCACATAAAATCACACCACGGGCTTGACCAAGCTTGATGGCTGAATTAGGGTTCTTATGCACAAACACCTTTTCAATTGACATCACATCTGGCTGGTATTGATCAATAATCTGCGAAATCGATTCAAAAATAATCTTTAAACGTTCTGCGCCACTGTACTTCTCAACACGAATCACCCCACTGACTAAATAATTGGGGTTATAGCGTCCAGATTCAATGATGCCAAATCCCGTTTTACGCGACCCAGGGTCAATACCTAATACACGTTTTATCTTGGCCAACACACACTCCAAAACCGACATCTTATAATGAATAAGTAGCAGGCCTGCTGATTTTTATAAACACGGTTTATTGTCACTTATTCACTCAATATTGGCTTCAAAGAAGCCTTAAAACAGTCTTACATTCTTTTATAAAACGCAGTTGAACCGTGTTAACCACTTTCAATACGCCAGATACAAAAAACGGATGCCGAACATCCGTTTAAAGTTGGGTTAACCTGTTAAGCTTTTTGCGCCGGAATCAATCCTTGTTCTCGCGAAAACGTCAGCATCCGATCAAGTGATTTTAGCGCTTTCTTTTGAATCTCGGCATCAATCTTAATTTCACCGCTCTGCTTTTCTAAGCATTCCGCTAAGTTTTGCAAGCCGTTCATCGCCATCCATGGACAGTGTGCACAGCTGTTACACTGCTTCTCTTTACTGCCGGTTGGGGCAATCATCAAACGTTTATTCGGAGCCAACTGCTGCATTTTGTAAAAAATGCCGTAGTCAGTCGCCACAATAAACTGCTCGTCAGGCATATTAACCACCGCATTCAATAACACTTTGGTAGAGCCAACCACATCCGCTAAAGCCACCACTTCTTGCGGTGACTCGGGATGAACTAAGACTTTCGCTTTAGGGTGCTGTTTTATCAACTGCTCCAACTCAAAGGTGGTGAACTCATCATGCACAATGCAGTGCCCCTGCCAACGAATCATCTCAATACCGGTTTGTTGCTCAATCCAGTTACCCAAATGACGATCCGGTGCCCAGATAATTTTTTCACCACGCTCTTTAAGGTGCGAAACAATCTGCAAGGCATTGCCTGACGTCACAACCCAGTCCGCAATCGCTTTCACTTCCGCACTGGTATTGGCATACACCACCACCGTATGATCAGAGTACTGTGCACAAAATGCAGCGAACTCGTCTGCCGGACAACCGACATCTAACGAACAGGTGGCTTCCAAATCCGGCATCAGAACCGTTTTTTCTGGGCTTAAAAGCTTGGCTGACTCACCCATAAAACGCACCCCAACCACCACTAGCTCATCGGCTTTTGATTGCGCACCAAAGTTAGCCATCTCCAAGGAATCGGCCACCACGCCACCGGTCTCTTCAGCCAAGGCTTGCAATTCGTCATCCACATAATAATGAGCAACCAGTTGCGCGTTATGCTGTTTTAACAGGCGCTTAATTTTATCTTTTAGCGCCTGTTTTTCAGCTTCGCCTAACCACGATTGCGTAGGCGCACTTTCTGCCAACTGCTGAATACGGCCCTGCAACTTAGTAGGAATTTCAGTCGCTAAAGTTTGTGTTTGATTTGTCATGGCAGTGGGTTCCAAAAAAATCGATTACGACTTTTCAAGTTCAAACTTGCGGAAACGCAATGCTAATTCAGCCAATTGCCCATCATCAACCATACCCGGTGCTTCGGTTAACGGACAGGCCGCTGACTGTGTTTTCGGGAAGGCAATAACATCACGAATCGAAGCGATGTCCCCTAAAATCATGACTAAACGATCTAAACCAAAGGCCATACCTGCGTGTGGAGGACAACCATATTTTAGGGCGTCTAATAAGAAACCAAATTTCTCTCTGGCCTCTTCATCAGAAATACCCAACATTTTAAAAACGGCGGCCTGCATGTGAGTATCGTGGATACGAACCGATCCACCGCCCACTTCTAATCCGTTGATAACTAAGTCATACGCCTTAGACAACATCTGCTCTGGATCATCATGATGAATAATCTCTTCCGTGGTCGCTTTTGGCTGGGTGAATGGATGGTGAATTGCCGTCATGCGGGCTGTTTTTTCGTCCGCTTCAAACATTGGGAAATCCACAACCCAAACCGGCTTGAAACGACCGTTTAGCATATTCAGATCTTCACCAATCTTGACACGTAATGCACCTAATGCTTCATTCACGACTTTCGCTTTATCGGCACCAAAGAAGACAATATCGCCATCTTTCGCATCCACACGCGCCATGATCTCCATCACTTGATCAGGGAAGAATTTAACGATAGGCGATTGCAGCCCGTCAATGCCTGCTGACAGGTCATTGACCTTAATGTACGCCAACCCTTTTGCCCCGTAGATGCCGACAAACTTGGTGTATTCGTCAATCTCTTTACGACTCATAGAACCGGCACCTGGCACTTTTAGTGCAGCAACGCGACCTTTTGGATCTTTTGCTGGCCCTGCAAACACCTTAAAGTCGATGTCTTGCAATAGGTCAGCCACATCCACCAATTCCATATCAATACGTAAATCTGGACGGTCAATACCAAAACGTTGAATTGCTTCAGCATACGGCATACGTGGGAAGTCATAATCAAACTCCACACCAATATTCTCTTTAAAGATGGTTTTGGTCAGTCCTTCCATTAAGTTCATAACCGCTTCCTCTTCCATAAAAGAGGTTTCGATATCCAGCTGGGTAAATTCTGGCTGACGATCGGCACGCAAGTCTTCGTCACGGAAACAGCGAGTAATTTGGTAGTAACGGTCAAAACCAGACATCATCAACAACTGTTTGAATAGCTGTGGCGACTGCGGCAGTGCAAAGAATTTATTTTGGTGAGTACGACTTGGCACCAAATAATCACGCGCACCTTCGGGTGTTGACTTGGTCAAAATCGGGGTTTCAATGTCCATAAAATGGTTATCGTCTAAATAACGACGCATTGAACGGGTAATTTTGTAGCGCAACATCATGGTTTTTTGCATCTCATCACGACGCAAATCAATGTAACGGTATTTTAGGCGGGTCTCTTCACCGACGTTCTTCTCATCTAACTGGAATGGAATTGGTTCAGCCATGCTCAATACGTCAATATCGGTTGCAACCACTTCAATTTTACCAGTGACCATATTAGGGTTAATCGTCCCTTCCGTTCTGAGTACCACATTACCCGTGATTTTTAATACACACTCGGCACGTAAACGTTCTGCTTTGGCAAAAATCTCAGCCGTATCCGGATTAACCACAACCTGAACCAAGCCTTCACGGTCTCGTAAATCGATGAAAATAACCCCACCGTGGTCACGACGACGGTGCACCCATCCTGCGACGGTGACTTGTTGATCAACCAAAACTTCTGTTACTTGCCCACAATAATGTGTACGCATATGACTACTTACCTTTTAAACAATTAATAAAATGAACAGGCCTGCTAAAGCTCAACCTGCGTCATTTAGTTCTAAATATTGACTTCACTACGCACGCTAAAACAAATTCGTTAGCGGGCGCTTTAAATTTGATACTTTCATTACCTTTCAGATACGGGTGCTTGTGGCTCGTCTTTTGGCTCGTCTTTTGGCAAGGCAAGTGGCACAGCTTCAGCCAACTCTATGTCAGGTACTTTTTGCTCTGCTTGCCAAGGTGGCACAACCACACCACCTGAAATAACCATTTTCAACGCGTCATCCACGTTAATATCCAACTCAATAATTTCGTTTTTAGACGCCATAATAAAAAAACCAGACGTTGGATTAGGCGTGGTGGGAACAAACAAGTTCACCACTTCCTTAATACCGGTTTTAGCCTGCGCTTCCCCTTGCTGAGTGCTGGTCTGGAAGGCCAGTGTCCATAAGCCATTTCTTGGGTACTGAATTAAAAAGGCTTTTTGAAACGTTTGGTCATCATTTCCAAAGACCGCCTCAGCAATCTGTTTCACCGCTTTGTAAATTGAGCGCACAAGGGGGATTCGATCTAAAAACAACTCCCAAAAATGGATTAACCTAGAACCTAAAAAGTTGGCAACCAACATCCCTGTTAGCCAAATCAAGCTCAACGAAAGCAAAATCCCCAAGCCTGGAATATTAAAACCTAAGAGTGCTTCAGGGCGATATTCTGCGGGGATTAACAGCAAACTTTTGTCGAAAAAGTTAACCAAAAAAATCAGTGCTGCAATGGTCACACCTAACGGCAACCAAACCAAAAGTCCTGCAATGAGATAACGCTTAAAGATGGCCATAAGGCATCCCCTTTTAGATCAGACAGACCAAACGCGATATTATAAAGAAATAAGCCGTAATTTGATACTGTAAACGCAGAAAAACAAGATAAGAAAAAAGCGACTCAAAGTGAACCTTGAGCCGCTTTTAAAGAATGGATTATGCCAAAACCAGCAGGCCTGCTGATTTTGGCATTGATTTTTAATAAATTAAAGATTATTAAGCTGCGGGCACCGTTATCACTCTGGTAATTTCGTGTTCATTGGCAGATGCATCTATCACCGTTAAACGAATAAAGTAAATCCCCGAATAAGCGACGGGCAATACCGTTGTTGGAGACTCGGTTTCAAGTTGATAAAGAACCGTTCTGTCCTCTCCATTCACGCCACTATCATCACCAACAGCTGTTAATTCCCACTCGTAATGATCAATCCCAGCCTCAATTGTACTGGCACTGGCATCAACCAAAATATTAACCGGTGCACCACTTGGAATGGAAACTGAAAAATCAGCAATTAACGTATCACCCGTTCCACTAACGATAAACATCTTTTCAGTCGTCGCAGTTTCCCCTGACTCATCGGTTAAGGTTAGCCTCGCTACATAAATACCATCTCGGTCAACCACTACATTGGTTTGGCGACCTTGACCGGTAACAATCTTAACGGCATTATCGTTTAAGCTATCTTCTTCTTTCAAGAAAACTTCCCAGCTAAAGTTGGTGATGTCGCCACCTTCGCCTTCAGCGGAATTGTTCGCATCTAAGAGTACTTGAAATAAACTGTCCTCTTCTTCTGATACGGTGAAATCAAATTCAGCATTTAAATAAAGACTATTTGCCAATTCAGTTGGAATCGCAATCAGAAACTTTTGATCTTCGGCGACTTGTTCACCACTCTCACGGTCACTGACCACTAACCGAACTCGGTATGTCCCTGTCTCTTCAGTCAAATTAAAGTCGGTTGTTAATGAACAACTACCTTGAATATTATCGACCGCCTCAAACTCCTCAGTTGCTTTGTCGTAATGATCGAGCGAAACCAAACAGTTAACATCTGCGCCACTTGCACCCGAAGCAATTGTTCTAACCGTTACCGTTGTATCATCAAAATAATAACCATTAGTGTCTGGATCCGTTGTAGCGCCTATAATCTCAACCAGACCTCTTGGATCATCATCCAGATAAATTTGAGTATTATTCTCTACCGCAAAGGCAAACATCTGGGCACTTGCTGTTAAAGCATTTTCATCCGTAACCGTTAATTTATATCGGTAGATACCGGGGGTATCCATCAAAAATTCATACATATTGCAACTATCAATTGAATCTTTTGCCACAAAGTCAGCGTTACTCGATATTTTAAAATCTTGCTCAATTAAACAAGTACTTACCCCAGAACCCATCGAACCAACCCCTGAACCATCAAGGGTTAAGGTTGTATTTTGAGAGTAGTTTCCGTCTGCATTCATTTCGCCAGAGCTTTCAACAACTCGAATTGATGCTGTTGGTAATGGCAAGGTACTTGATCCAGAAGGTTCATCCGCACTATTTGCGCCATTACATCCTGTCAAACTTAAAACCGCTAGCGATGTTAGCAGGCCTGCTGATATTAAAAGGGTTGATTTCATATTCATACTAGTTAACTTCGTCAAGTTTATGTCAATGGCAAGGTTAAGCAATTTTTATGCCGCAGCAATCTAAATACACTGTTAGCGGGTTTTAAAGCCTGCAAAGATTGGACTGGTGAGAGTTTTACTTTAGACTAGGCAACACACTTACCCAGCGGATTTCAAATTATGACTCAGCAACTTTTGCCACCTAGCACCGTTCTCATTACCGGCTGTTCGACCGGTATTGGCTATCACACAGCACACACGTTAAAAGACTTAGGCTACAAAGTAATCGCCACCTGCCGAGTTCCCGAAGACGTGAGTCGTCTGCAAATTGAAGGATTTGAATGTTTTCAGTTGGATTTAGCCAGCAGTGAAAGCATTAACTCTGCTTTAGAGCAGATTAATACGGCAACTAACGGCAAGATTGACGCTCTATTTAATAACGGCGCATTTGGCTTACCCGGCGCGGTGGAAGATTTGAGCCGCGAGGCGATGGAGTATCAATTTCAAACCAATGTGTTTGGCACCCAAGAACTGACCAACAAAGTGATTAAGCTGATGCGCCAACAGGGACACGGCAAAATTATCTACAACAGTTCGATTTTGGGGTTTGCCGCTATGCAATATCGCGGCGCTTACAACGCCAGTAAATTTGCGGTTGAAGGCTTTGCCGACACACTCAGAATTGAGGTCAAAAAAGACAATATTCAAGTCAGTTTAATTGAGCCGGGGCCGATTATTTCCAACTTTAGAAAAAATGCTTTTACACAGTTTAAACGCTGGATAACTTTAGAGGGCAGTGCTCACGAGAAAAACTATAAAGCGATGATTAGCCGCTTAGAAACCGAAGGACCGAGTGCGCCCTTTACTTTAGGGCCAGAGGCGGTCAGCAAATGTGTGGTGCACGCCTTGCAATCAAAACAAGCTAAGATTCGATATCGCGTGACCGTGCCAACCGTAGTATTCGCCTATTTAAAGCGACTGCTACCAACAACATGGCTAGACAAACTTTTGATTAAAGCAGGTGGGGATGGCAAGCGCTAGTTTTGTAATGTTTTGAACCACGAAGTCACGAAGGCACGAAGTTTTTTAAGTTTTCCGAATTATTATTTTTAGAATTTTTTGTTATCTAAATAACTTGAACAATCTTATGACTTAATTTGAAGCTATCGTTAAGTTCAAAAGCTACACGTCTTCAACACTCTAAACCCTTCGTGTCTTCGTGACTTCGTGGTTAACCTTTGAACCCCAGAACTTAATCGTCAAACACCATTGAATACGGGCGTGCAATGTCTTGCATGACTTTTTGCAAACTAAAAGTACGCACCTCTTCAATAAACCGCTGACCGGTAAAAAACACCTGTAAGGTTGGCAAGCTTAAAACCCCATTTTGAGAACAAACGTCGGTGGTCACATGGCAATCTACGTAGACCATTTTAATTTTGGGGTACTGTGCTTCCACCAAATTAATAATTTGTGGCTTGATAACGTGGCAAACATTGCAGTTTTGGCCGCCAAATAAAATTAATAACGCGTCTTCCGACTGCTTTAAAGCGTCTAACTGTTCTAATGTTTCAACTGTCTGCATACTCAACCCTTCTGTTCGTTATCTGGCTTTTAAAATTTGGGAGTATCATACCTTTTAAAAATGAAATTCGCTAAACTGTCAATCGCTCAAATAACACACTTTGAGGTTTGAGACTCTCTTTAACCTCCTCTTGCACCCGTTACTAAAACAAGGAAAGTCTTTTGATTATTGAAATACCCGGTCGCGAACAGATTGAAATAAAACACGTTATCTTTGATTACAACGGCACCATTGCCATCGACGGCAAACTGATTAAAGATGTCAAAGCCAAAATCAATCAGTTTGCAGAAACCATTCATTTTCATGTGATTACCGCTGATACCTATGGCACGGTGGCAGCAGAACTTGAGGGGGTCAATTGCACCTTGGTTAATCTATCCAGCTCGGCTCAGTTCAAGCGTAAAACCGATTACTTAAATCATCTGGGAGCCAATCACACTTTGAGCGTTGGCAATGGTTATAACGATAAAGCCCTGTTAAAACAGAGCCGTTTAGGCATTGCCCTCATCCAAGCCGAAGGCGTTTGCACCGAAACGCTTCTCAGTTCAGACATTGTCTGTTTATCGATTATGGATGTGTTTGCTTACCTTGAAACACCTAATCGTTTAAAAGCTACACTGCGTTCTTAACATCTTTCTAAAATCCTTTATCCTTGATTAATGAGGCCTGCTGACTTTCAAATTGATAAGAAAACCGTTAGATTAAAGCCTTAACTCAATATGGATGAGGGAGTTATGTTGAAATTTATCTGGATTGCACTCTACGGATCCGTGTTAATTTGGTCATTCATTGACCCTAAAGATATGACGATCTGGTTTTTAGAGGCCACCCCCGCTTTAATTGGCGCGGTTTTATTAATTCTAACCTACCGCTCGTTTCAGCTGACTCCACTTCTCTATCTGTTTATTTTATTGCACTGCATTGTGTTGCTGGTGGGCGCGCATTACACCTATGCGGAAGTACCACTGTTTGATTGGTTAAGTATGCAGTTGGACTGGCAACGCAATAACTACGATAAGCTTGGTCACTTCTTTCAAGGGTTAGTGCCCGCTCTGTTAGCCAGAGAGATTCTAATTCGCAAACAGGCAGTGAATGGACAGGCCTGGTTAAATTTGTTTGTGCTCTCTATTTGCCTAGCATTCAGTGCTTTTTATGAACTCATCGAATGGTGGACGGCACTCATTTCAGAGGAGAGTGCCGAAGCCTTTTTAGGGACACAAGGCTATATTTGGGATACCCAATCGGATATGGCTTGGGCGCTATTAGGCGTAATTGTGACCTTAACGCTCTTCTCGAAAGTACACAACAAACAATTACAACAAAAAATGCCACGCCGATTAAACTCAACTCAGATTCAGCAGGCCTGCTTAGATTGCACTAATCTAAGCGGAAAGGCACAATGAATTAAGTCGCTTAATAGAAACATAAGCAAATTCACCCACACCCAAGGCCGGCTAATGGCATAATCTTTTAAACACCCGAGCAACGCAGCTTTTTATCCTACCGACACGCACGCAAAAACGTCCCCCTTAAATGACTAACGACCCAACCACAAAGGACAAGCCTGATGGAAAACCTTAATCAAATTTTATCCACCGCCAGCAGTTGGGCGTGGGGGCCGGCCATGCTCTTCCTTTTATTAGGCACCGGGCTCTACCTTACGATTCGCTTACGATTCTTACCGCTTAGAAACCTATTTTATGCTTTCAGCTTATTGTGGAAAGGTCGAAAATCCAAAGAGGACGGCGACATCAGTCCATTTAGCGCACTTATGACCGCCATGGCCGCCACCGTTGGCACGGGGAATATTGCCGGTGTGGCCGCCGCCCTTTTTATTGGTGGGCCGGGGGCGATATTTTGGATGTGGATGACTGCCCTTGTGGGCATGGCCACCAAATACGGCGAAGCGGTGTTAGCGGTTAAATACCGCGAGGTGGATGAAGATGGCCGCCATGTGGGTGGACCAATGTACTACATTAAAAACGGCATGGGCGAAAAGTGGAAACCCCTCGCTTTTGCGTTTGCGCTGTTTGGTACCATCGCCGCCTTTGGCATTGGCAATATGGTTCAAGCCAATGCGGTGGCGGGCGCAATGGAAACCGCGTTTGGCTTTAACAACCAACTCACAGGCATCGTGTTAATGATTTTAGTGGGATTAGTGTTGTTTGGTGGCATTAAACGCATTGCCCATACGGCGACCGCTTTGGTGCCGATTATGGCGATTTTGTATATTGGTTTCTCTGTTTACATCTTAGCGGTCTACTCGGCTGAACTCCCTGCTGCCTTAATGACGATTGTAGAGAGCGCCTTTACCGGCAGTGCCGCTGCCGGTGGATTTGCCGGCGCCAGCATTATCCTTGCAATTCAATTTGGCGTAGCGCGTGGTGTATTTTCGAATGAAGCGGGTTTAGGAACTGCACCCATTGCGCATGCCGCCGCTAAAACCAAAGACCCGGTTGAGCAAGGTCATATTGCCATGTTGGGTACCTTTATCGACACCATTATTTTGTGCACCATGACCGCATTGGTGATTATGGTGACCGGCGTCTGGCAAAGTGGCGAAACCGGCTCGCCACTCACCGCACTGGCATTTAGTACCGGTTTAGGTTCGGATCTTGGATCGATTGTGGTCGCCATTGGCTTAGCCGTCTTTGCCTTTACCACTCTAATTGGTTGGAGTTATTACGGTGAACGCTGTGCCGAGTATGTGGCCGGCGTAAAAGTGATTACGGGTTACCGAGTATTATGGGTGATTGCCGTATTTGCCGGTGCCGCCCTCTCCGACCACTTTAATACCGTTTTGATTTTGGCGGATGTTTTGAATGCGTTAATGGCGATTCCAAACTTAATTGCCTTGTTGGTGCTATCGCCAATCATTATCAAACTGAGCCAAGAAAACCAACGCCCATAACGCAGCTCTCTTATAAAACGCGGCTCACTTATGGAAGCGTAAATTTTAGCCACAAAAAAAGCAGACCTGTTTAAACAGGCCTGCTTTTTTATTGGTTCGGCTAAGCTTTCAATGAACTCATCCACCCAACCGTTCTCAACACAGCAATCGATATTTATCGATTGCTGTTGCCTCCACTGCCACCACGGGGTGCACGACGGTTACGTGATGCCGGTTTAGCGCCACCAGTATTATGCTGGTGACCTTGCTTAACTTCACCAGAACGTTGACCATCGTGATGTTCTGAACGAGGTTTTTTAGGCTTTTTAGGTTTTGGTGCCTTACCTAAACGGGATTCCGCCAATGGATGAACAGGCTTAAATTCCGCCAACTCTTCACGACGTAACACATTACCAATTAGGCGTTCAATATCAAACAACAGTTGCGCTTCATCTGAACTGACCAATGAAATCGCTTCACCACTGGCGCCCGCACGACCGGTACGACCAATACGGTGCACATAGTCTTCTGGCACATTAGGTAACTCATAGTTCACTACGTGCGGCAACTGTTCAATATCCAAACCACGCGCGGCAATATCCGTGGCAACCAACGCACGTACTTCACCGGCTTTAAACTCAGCCAATGCACGAGTTCTTGCGCCCTGACTTTTATTACCGTGAATGGCGGCGGCTTTAATGCCGTACTGCTCTAAATATTTAGTGAGTTTATTGGCACCGTGTTTGGTTTTAGTAAAGACCAGTACTTGTTCCCAACGATTATTTGAAATCAAATGGGTTAGTAGCGCCGGTTTTTTGTTTTTATCCACCGGATAGATAAACTGCTCGACTTTGGCCGCGGTAGTATTAGCCGGAGCGACTGAAATTTCAACTGGGTTATTCACTAAGCCTTTGGCTAACTGGCGAATCTCCGGTGAAAAAGTCGCTGAAAACAGCAGGTTTTGACGATTCTTAGGTAAAAACGCCATAATCTTTTTAAGATCACGAATAAAGCCCATGTCTAACATACGGTCGGCTTCATCTAAAATCAGCACTTCTAGGTTATCGAATCGAACGGCGTTTTGATTGTACAAATCCAATAGACGACCCGGTGTGGCAACTAACACATCGGCGCCTTTGCGTAGCTTCATCATCTGCGGGTTGATTTTTACCCCACCAAACACCACCACCGATTTTAGGGCGAGGTGCTTGCTGTAGTCTTCAACGCTTTGATGAACCTGAGCCGCAAGCTCACGGGTTGGCGTTAAAATCAACGCGCGTGCTTGGTTGGGTTTGGCTAGGTTGCCTTTTGACAAGCGGTGAATCAATGGCAACGTAAAACCGGCAGTTTTACCCGTTCCGGTTTGCGCCGCTGCCATGACATCTTTGCCATCCAAAATGGCGGGAATCGCTTGCGCTTGTATAGGGGAAGGTTCGCTGTAGCCCTTCTCTTCAACTGCTTTTAAAATTAAAGAAGATAGGCCGAGGGAGTCAAAACTCATAAATAGATAGTTCTCTTTGCTGGTATGGCAAAGAATTACGAGTAGCACCTATTGCGTAACTCAAAGGGGTCACACAATAGGCACTTAGAATTTGCCATGGATTAAATTTTTACCGTAGCTTACAGTAAGTGCCGAGCAATTACTATCCACAAACCGATTACTTTTAGGTTACTCAGTACTTTAAATTGGTTTGTAGCCAATTCAATTTGAATCCGCCTGAATCTAAGCTAGAAATTAGCTAATTTAACCCAAGTCTTATAAAATGTAAGCTACTTTAATGAAAAGGATTTTGTTATGAAAAAAGCCATGTTTTTAGGACTGAGTCTGGCACTTCTCCTACCATCGGTAAACAGTATGGCCGAAGAGAATCCAGCATTTGAACCCATGCAAGCGTACTTAGAATTTGCCACTTTCTCAGGTGGTGCTATCACAAAACAACAATTAGCTAACGTTAGCCGTGATAATATTCAATACATCGATACCCGCCAAACAGAACAATTTGAAACTTCACATATCCCAGGTGCCATTAATATTGATTGGCGACAAATTCTGACTCGTAAAGATGAAATTTCTGACAGCAAAACCGTAGTGCTTTATTGCGACACGGGCCTTCTCTCGTCTAAAGCACAGTTTGCATTATCCGTATTAGAGTATGAAAATGTTCGGGTCCTCTTAGGTGGCTATGACGAATGGAATAAGTAACCCGTTTTTCGTCTTTTCGATCATCTTTATAAACCAGCAGGCCTGCTGGTTTTTTTATGCGCATCTCTTCAAGCGTGCTATTCTTAGTCACAGAATAATGGAACAAAAGGAGTAAAAATGCAGATTTGGGTTGATGCCGATGCGTGTCCAGTGGTCATTAAAGAGATGTTATTTCGAGCAGCGGAACGCACGCAAACCGATGTTACCTTAGTGGCCAATCACACCTTAACGATTCCGCCGTCTAAATTCATTCACTTTTCACAGGTGAATAAAGGTTTTGATGTCGCAGACAACGTCATTGTTGAGCGCATTCAAAGCGGTGATTTACTGATTAGTAATGACATTCCATTGGCCGCCGATGCAGTAGAAAAAGGGGCGATGGTATTAGGCACACGCGGTGAAGTGTACACCGCTAATAATATTAAGGCGCGCTTGGATATGCGTGATTTTATGGAAACGCTTCGTTCCACTGGCGTGGACACCGGCGGCCCATCTGCCATTAGCCAAGCTGACCGGCAAACCTTTGCCAACCAACTGGATCGTTGGCTCACCCAAAAAAAGTAAACCGCTGCACGTTTTAAATAATCCAAGCCATCAAGCGCATTCACAGTTAAGTGCGCTTAAAATGGTGTTTAAAAAGGGTTAAAAAGATGAAAACCAAAGCGAGCTTACAACAAGAGCACCAACCTGAAAACATTGCTTATCGTTTACAACAACCTCCTAAAACCCAAAATGTTTCCGATGCGGTCTTGGGTGGCATTGACGGCTGCGTAACGACCTTTGCCGTCGTGGCTGGCGCCACTGGTGCGGGCTTCTCACCCATCATTGCCATCACCTTAGGATTTGCCAATTTATTTGCCGATGGTTTTAGTATGGCTGTGAGTAATTACGAGGCCAACAAAGCGCAAAAAGAGTTTACTGAACACCTGAGAAAAACCGAAGCCGAACACATTGAATTAATCCCTGAAGGGGAACGAGAAGAGATTCGCCAGATATTTACCAACAAGGGATTCAGTGGTGAAACGTTAGAAATCATTGTGGATACCCTGACTCAAGACCAAAAGCTCTGGATCGATACCATGCTGACGGAAGAGTATGGCGTGCCGCTGGAAACCCCATCCGCGATTCGCTCAGCGCTCACCACTTTTGTTGCATTTGTCTTAATTGGTGCGATACCACTGATTCCGTTAATGATTAACACACTCAGTCAAATAGAGAAGTTTGTTAGCAGTGCCGTTTTGGCGGGCATCATGTTCTTTTTAATTGGCATGATGAAAAGTTTGGTCTTTGCCAAACCCATTTTTCGTTGTGGATTTAGCACCTTGTTGACAGGCGGAGCCGCCGCCACATTGGCTTTTCTAACAGGCTACGTTTTACAGCTTTGGCTTTAAAACCCTAGACCTTAACGCCCCGACGAGATCCCTAACCAAGCCGCACCACGCACACCACTGGAATCGCCATACTTGGGCGCAAGCAACTTTGTATTCACTTGATCACTAAACACCCACTGTTGCCAAATTTTAGGTACTTCTGTATAGAGTGCTTCAATATTAGACATACCGCCACCCAAGACAATCACATCGGGGTCAAGAACATTAATAACACTTGCCAACCCTTTTGCGAGCCAAGTGTAATAATCCTGCATCAACGAACGGGCTAGTGAATCGCCCTTCTGGCTTAACGCTACAATTTGTTGTGCCGTCTTGCGTTCAGTCATTGACAAGCCTTTATCCCCGCTTGCGAGGTGTGCGCGTTTTAGGTAGTGATATTCTAATCCACTGCCTGATAAAAACGTTTCATTACAGCCTTGTAAACCGCAATAACACGGCAACCGTTCATCC
>JGI10211J34971_10002331_pt1 | contig 15535 bp, 14 predicted proteins | sample Etolagsediment_FD_34971 | JGI IMG/M metagenome (IMG submission 34971) | reverse complement strand
GCCGCCGGCAGCGGCAGAGCCGCTGCGAAGCACGAGCGCACCGCGCTCGTGCGTTCCGAGCCGTCCCGATGTCAGCGGGACTCCAGGACGGCGCGTCAAGCCGCGCCTAAGCAAAAGCGGCGTCAAGCCGCCGCACTCCACAGAGCGCATGCGCGCTCATGACCAGACAGCGCCCGTCGCCCGGGGCGCGCACCACCCATCGAGCTTCGCACGCAGCTCCGTCTCAACATCGGCGTAGGCCGAGTCGCCACAGCGATTCTCCATCTCGTCCGGGTCATTCGTCCGATCGAACAGCATGTCGCCGAACGCGCGGCTGTCGGGCCCTTTCCCTTCAGGCGGTTCGCGCCAGACGCCGAGCTTGTGGTCGCGAGTGACGATGGTCGACTGCCCCCAGTTCTCCGATACGGTGAACTCCCGGTCAATAGGAGCACCATCGCGCAGCGTGTCGCCCAGCGACTGCCCCTGGAGCGGCTGCGCAAGCTCCGGTGTGCGGAGTCCGCACAAGTCGAGCAGTGTCGGATAGACGTCGATCAACTCGGCCAGGCCGTCGCAGACGGATCCGGTCTGCAGCTCCGTCGGCCAACTCACGATGAGCGGAACCCGCAACGTCTCCTCGTAGACATTGTGTCCGGGGGCGCATTTCTCGATCATGCCGTGTCGCCCCACGAAATCGCCATGATCCGTCGTGTAGACCACGATCGTGTTCCCGCGCAGACCGGTCTCTTCCAGCACACGCATGATCTCACCGACGTGATCGTCGATCTCTTCCACCAACGCGTAGTAAGCGGACACATAGTCGCGGTAGAGCTGCTCGTCCTCCCTCGCCAAGTCCGTTCGCCAGACGCGGTTCCGTCCCTCGAAGAGCCCTTGAAACATGGGCGGCAGCTCCGCCGGGTCCTGCCGCAGAGTTGCGGGCATCGCAATGGCATCGCCGTTGTTCCGGCCCGTGCCCCAGCGGCTGCGGTCAGAGCGATTCCAGTACGACGCAAGGGGCGTATAGGGTTGGTGCGGACGGTAGAACGACGAAAAGCAGAGGAAGGGCTTCCCGTCATCGGCGCGGCCCCGCAGGTATTCGACGGTCCGTTGTGCCGAAAACGCTTCCATGGTGGCGTCTTCGGGAAGTTGCGATTCCCGCGTTCCCATCACGGCAAACGGCATCTCCGTGTCCCGGAGACTCCCTCCTTTCGGCCCTTGCCCGAACTCAGCCGCCCAGTCATGTGCGAACTCCGCAGCCAACCCGCGCTCCTCAATCCAGCCGACGTAGTTGTCCTCCGGCGACTCCCCGTGCATGTGACTGGCGGCAATGTCCCATCCCGCATCGCAACCCGCCACCAAGTGCCGCTTGCCGAACGCGGCAGTTGAGTAGCCATTCCGCCTGAACGCTTCCTGCATAGACACCACATCGTCCATGGCCGGTGTCCGGTCGCCATTGGTCAGGCAACCCAGCGTCCGCGGATACATCCCGGCAAACATCGAGCAGCGCGAAGGCAGGCAGATCGCATCCTGGCAGTAAGCTCGTTCAAACCGGGTTCCGGCAGCCGCCAACGCATCCAGGTGCGGGGTCCGCACGTCAGGATGCCCCTCGCAGCCGAGAGTCGCCGCATTGTGCTGATCGGTGAAGATGAGAAGGACGTTCGGGGCACTCCGGGACATTGGTGCGCTCCCTTGCTGAGTTGATTCTTGTCTCACGATCATTGAGCGGGATCGTTGCTGTTTTTCATGATAATCAACAACTATGCTGTTGGTTTCGGCCGGTCGGAGGCTTCAGCCCCCGGATGCCTTGGAACAGAACCCGCCGACAGGCCGTCGGCAGTCTGTGCGACGGACGAGCATGTGGAGTGCGGTGGCAGCGGCACGCGCGGCATCGCGAGACGGCGACACCGCTTTCGTGTGGCATCGACTGGGGATAAAGCCAACGCTCCTCGAAAGCGGCGGCCGTTGGCCACCTTTGCCGCCCCACTCCATATGGGCTTCCGCTCGCGGCCAGAACCGAGTTTCATTAGAGTGGAAGGGATGAGACTCATCAATCATCTGCTCGTCAGCTCGTAGTCGAAGCCCTCGAACCCGGGTAGATACCGATTTCAGGGCGGGCGTCACGCGCCGCGGTAGTCCAAGGTCAGTATCTGCTTCGGGGTCAAGCGGATCGCCGTCCAGCCGTCTGCGTCGACGCCGAGGTCTTCCTCGGGCACTTCCTCAAGCGTGACGCGCCGGATTTCCGCCCACGGCGCGCCCACGGCGGTGGGCAATGCAAACTCCGCCTGCTGGCGTTCCACGGGCGACTGCGGACCATCCGGCGCCGAACAACCGCCGTTCAGACGAATCCGCCCCTCGACCGGCGCGTCCGTCGGATTGAGCAGGCGCACGACCCAGCCGTTGCCGTCCTCGCTCTGTTTGACGGCACTCACGTGCAAAGCCGCCGGTTCGACGTCGAGAAAACTGTGCGCAAGCGGCAAATGCCCATGGGGGGTCGGTCCGATCTGCGCAACCCGCAACGGATTGGCGAAGCGCTCCGCCTGCTGCCACACGCCCGCCTGCTGCCAGTCGCCGGCGTGCGGCATGAACGCATAGCGGAAGCGCTGGGGCCCCGGGCACTGCGAGCCCTTGTCCTTGCTGTAGTCCGTCATCTCCAAGTTGGTGATGCAGATGCGCATCGGGTAGCAACGCAGGAGTGTCAGGCTGAGTGTCTGCGCTGCATCGTCATGCGCTTCGTAGGCTTTGAGCCCCTCGTTGAGCAACGCCACGCCGGTCTCGCCGTCGCTGACGTCGACGAAGCGATCCATGGGGTGCTCGGTCTGCGGGTCTTCGCCGAACAGCGAGGGGTCCACGCGCTCGATGGGTCGTGTCACCACGTCGAACGGTGTCTGTGCCTGGACCGTGTCGGTGGCCACCTCGGTCGGGAACGACACCTGCAGGTAGTGGTCTTCGGCCGTGTTGTCCAGCTCGGTCACGATCTCGATCCACGGCTGGTTCCGGCGCAGCGTCACGGTGTTGACGATGCGGTACGGCACGGTCTCGATGCTGCGGCGCTTCTCGTCCTCGGCCCGGGACTTGGGCAATTCCCATTTCAGTTCGACCCGGAAACTGGCGACCAACTCACCATCGCGCACCAACGCGACCTTCGCACGTTCGTTCAGCGTGGTCACCACCTGGTCGTCCGGCACCATCTTGTGCTCCCACGGGTTGCCGACCTCGCTGCAGTCCCGGAAATACCCGAGCTGGTCCCAGCGCCGCCCCGTCTGTTTGTCCTCGACGGCGAGGGTCCCGTTCGCATTGATCCTCACGGACAGGAACTCGTTGGCCATGCTCTGCGGACCGGTCAGCATCGAGCGCGTCAGGCCGCGTCGCTCATCCGGCCGGGGCACGACAAAGAACGTGCGATACCCCATGGCCGGCACATCTGACAGGTCGGCGAACAGTCGCTGTTGCCTCACCTCGAACATGTTGGCACAATCGTTGGGCGACTGTACGAGGCGGTACGCCGGCTGAACCGTGTCAACCGGCTGGACGGCAAGGACAGTGCCGTTCTCGTCGACCAGGTCAATGTCCGCTGCTTGCACCTCGGCGGGGATGCTCAGGACCAGCTCGACCGTCTCCGAACGGCGGACGGGAATCGGGTTCCAGGCCACAACAGCGACCTCGTCGGGGGCATGCGCAGACAGATCGATGGCGCCGGCAATATCCATGAAGGCGCGTTCGGTCACGCAGGAACTGATCTCCCGTGCCTGGCGTGAGCGGAAGAGCATGTCAGCCGGGACCACGTCACGGCTGCACGCGCCGATCGAGTCGTGTCCGTGGTTCTGCAACAGCCACTGCCACGCGTTGTCCAGGAAGCCACGCGGATACGGCGCGCCGAGAAGGGACGCGAACACGGCCAGCGGTTCGGCCACCACCCCGAGCGCCCTCTCCGTTGCCGCGTTATCCTGTTTGATCTCCATGTGTGCAGAGGAGATCCAGCCGTACAGCACCGAGGAACTGCCCTTGGTGAAGAAATGGCGCATCTCGCCATGTGCCACGGGCAGATCATCGGGGATCGACTCGCAGACGCTCCTCTGGAAGTCGGCAAACGTGCTATGGAACACGTTCGCTTGATCGCCCAAGGTCTCCTGACAGTCGGCGATCATGCGGACCTCGCGGATGTCGGGACAGGATGAATCATGACCTGCCGACCAGAACCGGTGGGGAGTCGTCCACTCACCGTCCTGCTCGTGAAGCGTCTGCGCGGCGCGCTCGGGGATGGTCTCCTGGTGGTACTCGAAGCGCGGATGTGCGTACTGCGCATCGAGGGCGCCAAGCTCCGTGTCGACGAAACAGAACGGGGCGTGTCCGTTCTTCCATTCCATCAGCCGCTCATTCTCGTTCGCCAACCCCCAGAACGCCGGGCGCTGCAGGATGTACCACACGTTATACCGCGGGCGACAGGCGAGGCGCGACCCGACGATGCGGGTTCCGTCAGCTCCCTCCCAGATGAACTCGGAATTGGGTGAAACCAGCGTGTTGATGCCGCGGTAGAACGCCGCGAACGGGATGCCGAACCCGCTGTAGATCTGGGGCATCTGCGATACCTGTCCCCACGAAAACGGCGAGTAGCCGGTCTTGCTCACAGCGCCAAGCTCGCGGGCAACCCGGTGCCCGAGCAGCAGGTTGCGCACGAGAGACTCCCCGCCGACGCAGAATTCGTCGGGCAGTACGTACCACGGCCCCACCAGCAGGCGCCCTTCCCGCACGTGTTTGCAGATCACGTCCGCCTTCTCGGGCCGGATCTCCAGATAGTCCTGAATGGGGATGGACTGCGAGTCCATGTGGAACGACTTGAAGCCCGGCTCTCTCTCGAGGATGTCCAGGAGCATGTCGAGCATGTAGACCAGCATATGGCGCGTCCGCTGCATGGAGTAGCGCCATTCCCGGTCCCAGTGCGTGTTGGAGATGAAATGACATTGTGCGGGGCGCGCAGGTGCCGCTCGTCCCATCTGTGCGCGTTCTTCAGCCGACATCGGGGCTGTCCCGGGAGTCGCCTTCGGTGACTTGGCCATTGTCTTGTCTTTCCTCTTGAGATTCTCGCTCGGCAGCAATCGATGGCAGTCGGTTGCTGTCGACTGCAACCGGCGGCATCCGCGGCTAGAGAACCACGCCTGCCACGTCCTCAAACGTCTCGCACCAGTGGCTGCACAGGGGGCGCGCCCCGCTCTGCTCGATGTTGCCGCCGGCCATGCCGATGGCGGCGAACCCCGCAAGGCGGATGGCACAGACCCCCGCGCCGCTGTCTTCCAGACCGACCACGTGATGACGGTCCTCGAACGGAATTCCCAGGCCGACCCGGCAGACCTCGGCATAGAGCCAGGGGTGTGGCTTCGGCGAGAGTTCGCCGAGGGTGCCCGATTCCTGCCCTTGCCGCATGGGGAAACCGGCGGTGATGACGGCATCATAGAAGTCGAGCGGGTCGCCCAGATCCAGTTGCCGGAATGCCGACAGGATCTCGGGCCACGCCTTCTCGTAGAGCCCGGATGTGACCAATCCGATCTTGATCCCGGCGTCTTTCAGCGAGAGCAGGAACGGCTTTAGCCCGGGGGCCGGCGTGAAGGCGTCCGTCTTCCCCCGCCCCGCGAGGATCTCGGCCATTTCCCGGTGTGTGTGTTCGAAGTAGAACGCGCGCGCCTCTTCCACCGTCTTCGAAGGGCAGTACTTGTCGACGCAGTACTGCAGGTGCTCGGACACGCTGTGCCCGGACACGTGCGGCGTGTCTGCGTGCTCCAGCCTGAAGTCGGGGTCTTCCCGCAACGACGCGGTCGTACGCTCGATGATCCAGATCCAGAACGCCTCGCTATGGACACTGGTCCCGTCCAGATCCATGAGCACGGCCTTGATCGGCTTCCTGATCGCCACCGGGTACACCGGATAGTAGGCCGGGTACCCCATGGCGGAGTTCACGTACGCCAACGTGTGACCGGCGAACCCGATGAACGCCACCTTGCCGTCACCCGTCTGCAGAACGGCCTGTACGCCATCACGCCCGGCGCTGAACCGTCCGTCGCCGCAACAGGCAACGGACTCCAGTCCGGCGCCCGGCCCTATCCCCAGGCCGGGGAGAGCGGCTGCGCTGATCTCTTTCGTCATTGAGTTCTCCGGTAGACCGTTGGCCCGTTACTGGTTGTTGGCTATCGGGCGGACGGATTCACGGTGGATGATCCTCTGCGGAATCCGCTTGTGAACGGGGGCCAAGTTGGGTGACTCGATCCTACGCGCCAGCTCTTCGAGAATCGCTGAGGCCAGGTGTCGGTTTCGGGATGCGACAGCGGTCATCGCCGGCACACTCCACGGACACCAGTCACTATCGTCAAAAACAACCATCGACACGTCATCAGGGATACGAATTCCCAGTTGGTGCAACGGCCGAAGCAACCGAAGGGCAAGGTGACTGAAGAGAGCTATCAGGGCGGTGGGCCGGCCGGGGGCTTGGAAGAGCTCCTCAATCGTTGCCCGAGCTGCATCGGTCCCGAACTCGAATCCCAGCTCCTTCATCGTGGCGGCATCCCCACGTTCGTCGACCGCATCCCTGATGCCCGCCAGGCGCGCGCGGTTGAGCTGCTTGGCGTCGTCACAACCAACCACGGCCAAGTTGCGGTGCCCGAGTGAGAGCAAGTACTCCGCCGTTTCCCGGCCAGCCAATCGCTCGTCATTTGCCACGGTGGGGAAGCCGTATTCCTCCATGTCGCTTGCCACGACAAAGGGCACTCCGCGTGCCTGCAAGTCCAAAAGGTGATGCTGATCCACGTCCCGATCCAACTCCCACACCGGCAAGATGATCAGTCCGTCCACCCGGTTGCGCTGCAACGCCTCGATGTTGGCCCGTTCGCGCTCCACGCACCGGCGGGAATCCGCCACCAACATCTCGTAATCCCGGTCCCGGGCACCCGTCTCGAGAGCCTGCAACAGCTGGATATGAGTGCCGTTGGTCAGGTTCGCGGTGACAAAGCCCAGTGTGTTTGTGTGCTTCGCGAGCAGGTTACGCGCAAGCTGGTTGGGCTTGTACCCCACGCTCTCGGCCAGCAACCGAATGTTTGCACGGCGTTCCTTGCTCACGCCCGGTTTCCCGGACAGCGCCCGGGATACCGTCGCCGCGGAGGTGTTTGCCATGCGAGCCAGTTCGGTGATGGATACAGCCACTGCCACTCCATGAACACAAACGTTTACGTCAGTGATGACTGTACACTGCAAAAGCTGCATGTCAAACGAGAGCGCAAACCTTTGCGCTGAAGCCGCTGCACTGTTGCTTACTCGAACATCTTCGGGTTGTCAGTGACCGCAATCAGGTCCCGATCAAACCGCTGCGTTCCGAGCCGGCCCCAGTCGGCGATGTCGCAGTTGATCACGCGGACATGCTCGCACCGGCGGATCGTGACTGCCTCTTTGAAGCCGCCGTGCCCAAGACCACGTCCCTCGCCAGCCGTAGTCCTTCCGCATGTTGACCGCGTAGAGACCGGGAACATCGATGTTGAGGGAGACCCGCTTGTCGAACGGATCCTTGCGGATGAGCTTGACCGTTCCGGCGTAGGACAACTCCTTGACCTTCCCCGGGTCTCTGGTATTTTGTCTGAAATATCAGGTAACACATTCAGTCTGGAGCGAATGAGAAATGTCGGGAGCATCGCTGAGCGAGCGTGTCCATGACGAACTCTACGGCCGTCTCATCCGCAAGGAGCTGCGCCCCGGCGACTTGGTTGATCGGCGGGCCTTGGCTGAGGAACTCGGGGTGAGTGTGTCTCCGGTGGTCCATGCGATGACCCGGTTGCAGCACGAGGGGTTCCTGGAAATCCTCCCGCGAAAGATCAGCCGGGTCAAGGTGGTCCGGGAGGACGACTTCCGGGCGCAGATGCTGATCCGGAATGCGATAGAGTGCCAGGCCGCGCGCATCTACTGTGGGGAACCGGTACGGCGCCAGGCGGCTGGGTTGGCGGCGCTGGCCAGGCAGGTCGACTCGACGCGTGACGGGGACCGTATCAACTGGCCTGCGGAGATCGCATTCCACAGTGCCCTGATCGCTCTCGTCGGCTGCCCCGGGTACGAGGCGGAGTTCGCCCGCGTGATGCGCCTCGGGCTCTTCGTTCTTGTCAGCACGTTCAGCGACGTGAACCCGTTCCCGGTCGATCCGTCGGGCACGTGGCACGAGGGCCTGGTCCGCGATCTTCAGACCGATGACGCGGATGAGGCGGAAGCAATCATCCGGACGCACCTCGAGTCCGGTCGGGAACAGTATCTCAGGAAGTAGGCACAGAGGAGAGAAGCCATGTACATGACGTTCGGCGAGATCATGATGCGGGTTGCGCCGGCTGGGAACCTCCGGTTCAGACAGGCGATGCCGGGCTCTGTAGACATCACGTTTGCGGGAGCGGAGGCGAATGTCTGCGCGTCGCTGGCCCTTTACGGGTGTGAAACGCGGCTGGTGTGCCCGTTGCCGAACAACGCGATCGCGGAGGCGCTGAAGGGCGCGCTGCAAGCGTTGCGCATCGACACCAGTTGCATGCCCGCGCGAAAAGAGGGGAGGCTGGGCATCTATTTTCTGGAAACCGGGGCGAACCAACGTAGCTCGAACGTGATCTACGATCGCTCGGGGAGCTGCATCGCCCTGGCGGCACCGGACGAATACGACTTCGACGCCATCCTCGACGGCGTCCACTGGCTGCACACCACCGGCATCACGCCGTCGCTCAGCGAGAACGCTTTTCTGTCCACGCTCGCACTGCTCAGACAGGCGAAGAGCAAAGGTGTGACCGTCTCCGCCGACCTGAACTTCCGTAAGAAGCTCTGGAAGTGGCGCGAGGGTGTTTCCGCGAAAGACCTGGCGCGAGAGAGCATGTCGCAACTCCTGCCCTACATCGACCTGGTGATCGGCAACGAGGAAGACGCCTCGGATGTTCTCGGGATAGAGGCCGAGGGAACGTCCGTCGAGGAAGGGCAGATCAACGCACAAGCGTACGAGGACGTGGCCCGGGCCATCGTGGCGCGCTTCCCGAACGTGTCGCGCGTCGCGATCACGCTGCGCGAGAGCATCTCGGCCAGTCACAACAACTGGGGCGGCATGCTCTTCGACACGGCAACCGACCGTGCGTACTTCGCGCCGCTTGGTGCCGATGGCAGCTACGCGCCGTACGAGATCCGTGCCATCGTGGACCGTGTCGGCGGCGGAGATTCGTTTGGCGCCGGACTCATCTACGCGCTGAACAGCGACGACTACGCGACGCCCGACCAGGCGATCGCGTTTGCCGTCGCGGCGAGTTGCCTGAAGCACTCGATCAAGGGCGATTTCAACTTTGTAACCAGGGACGAAGTAGCCGCGCTTGTGGGCGGCTCGGCGTCCGGCCGCGTGCGACGGTAGGAGACGACACCATGGCAATCGACCGCGAACGTTTTGATGCAGACCTGGCCGAGGTCCCCGTTGTGGCGATCCTGCGCGGGGTCACCCCGAAGACCGTTCTGCCCGTGTGCCAGGCCTTGGCAGACGGCGGGATCACGTTCATCGAGATCACCCTCAACTCTCCGGACCCCATCATCAGCATCGGCTTGGCTGTGGCCGAACTGGTGCCGCAGGGCGTGCACATCGGTGCCGGCACGGTCTTGACACCGGACGAGGCGACCGCGGTGGCGGACGCCGGGGGCACCTACATCATCTCACCGAACTTCAACGAGAGTGTCGTGCGCAAGACGAAAGAGCTCGGGCTGGTCTCCATACCGGGCTTCTTGACGCCGAGCGAGGGATTCGCGGCGGCAGCGGCCGGTGCGGACCTGCTCAAGTGCTTCCCGGCCCGCGTCATGGGCCCCGGCTACATCAAGGACCTGAAAGCCGTTCTGCCCGCCCCGATCGTCGCGGTCGGCGGCGTGAACACGCAGAACGTCGGAGAGTATCTGAGTGTGGCCGTCGGCGTCGGCGTCGGGTCTGCCCTGTACAAAGCGGACAAGACCATGGACCAGATACGCGAGGACACGGCTCGGTACCTGGCCGCCGTCGCCGCTGCCAAAGGGGCTTCCCGATGAAGATCGAGCGCATCGAGACGTTCCTGCTGAAGGCGTCGTTGACCGGCAACGACCGGTTCTACTCGTCCCAAGCCCCATTCGGGGACCGGAACAGCCTGGTCGTCAAGATCAGCACCGACGATGGCGTGGTGGGCTGGGGCGAGAGTGGCGTGTCCATGCCGCTCCAGCATGTGCAGACCTACATCCATGACATCCTCGCGCCGCGCCTGCTGGGTCGGAACGCGTTGGCAACCGAACCGATCTGGCATGAGCTATACGCGTTCTCTCGGGACTTCGGACGGAAGGCGACCCCCATCGACGCGCTCAGCGGTATCGACATCGCGCTGTGGGACATCCGCGGCAAGGAAGCCGGCAAACCCGTGCACGCCCTCATGGGCGGCGCTTATCGGGAGACCGTCCGTGCCTACGCCACCGGGCTCTACTACCGCGAGCAGGACTTGGCCGATCCCAAAGGCGCCGTCGATCGTGTCCGCCTAGAAGCCACGGCGTACCGGGAGTCCGGTTTCTCGGCCGTAAAGGGCAAAATCGGTCTGCTGTCGGCGCGCGACGACATCCGCCGGATGGAAGCTGCACGGGAGGCGGTGGGCGACGAGTTCCTCTTGATGACCGACGCCAACCATGCCTACAACCGGCACACGGCCCGCACGGTCGGCAATGCGTTGCACGAACTCGGGTACTGGTGGTTCGAGGAGCCGCTCGTGCCAGAGGACATCGAGGGATGTGCCGCGTTGCGCAGCGAACTGGATATCGCTATCGCTGCCGGCGAGTGCGAGTACACGCGCTACGGCATGCTGGACCTGCTCCGCGCCGGAGCCGTCGACATCCTGCAACCGGACATCTCGGCCTGCGGCGGCCTCAGTGAAGGGCAGAAGATACTGGCGCTGGCGACCGCGTTTCACACCCCCGTCTGCTTCCACGTCTGGGGCAGCGGCGTTGCGGTTTCCGCAGCTCTGCAGTTGACCGCTGTTATCCCGCCCACACCACACACGGCAGCCCCCAGAGCGGCCGAGAACGACCCCATGTTCGAGTTCGACCGCACGCGCAACCCACTCCGGGACGATCTCGTCGTCGGTGGCTTCACGCTCGCGGACGAGACCCTCTCGATCCCGGATGGCCCGGGCCTCGGGATCGAGATCGACACGGGTGTTCTGGACCAGTTCACGCAACGCAAGCAGGAGTCATGACCATGCGCGAATTCAGGAATTACATCGGCGGCGAACTCCTCCAGGGAGGCACGCTCAACGTCGTGGAGAATCCTGCCACGGAGCAACCGTGCGGCCAGTACACCGAGTACACTCCCGAGTTGCTCGACCGGGCGTTGGCAGATGCGGACTCCGCATTCAAGACGTGGTCGCGCACTCCCGTGATGGAGCGAGTGGCCTGGATGAAGAAGCTGGAGGCAGCACTCGACGCCCGGCGTAACGAGATCGTGGATTTGCTCGTGGCCGAGACCGGCAAACCGCAGGACAACGCCGAGTACGACTACGGCATGCTTCCGGAGTGCCTGCACTTTTTCTCGGAGGAGGTACAACGGCTCCACGGCGAGATCATCCCCGACCGCAACAACCAGTACGTCCACCAGCTCATCCGGCACCCGATCGGTGTGGTGGTCGGCTTCCTGGCCTGGAACTTCCCGCTGCTCAACGTGGGCTACAAGATCGGCCCGGCCCTCGCCGCCGGCTGCACGTGTATCATCAAGCCCTCGCGCACCACACCGCTTGCCACGGCCCTGGTCGGCGAGATCATGCACAGCATCGACTTCCCCAAGGGCGTCGTCAACATCGTCCTCGGCGAGAACCGCCAGATTGCCAGCCGCCTGCTCACGAGCAAAGTCCCGGCCATGGTCACCATGATCGGCTCCACCGAAGCGGGATGCGCGCTGATGAGAACGGCCGCGACCAGCATCAAGCACTACTCGCTGGAACTCGGCGGCAACGCCCCGGTTATCGTCTATCCGGACTTCGATCCCGCTCTGGCCGCCCAACGCACGGTCGGGCTCAAGCTGGCCAACAGCGGCCAGGTCTGCGTGTCGCCCAACCGTTGCTTTGTTCACCGGAACAGTCTGGATGCGTTCATCGCAGCCGCCAGGACCGTGATGGAAAGCATGAACTTCGGCGCCGGCGCCGGTCCGGAGCCGCGCATGGGCCCGATCATGATCGCGAGTCACCTCGACGGGTTGCTTGACAAGGTAGAAGCAGCCAAAGCAGGCGGCGCGCAGGTGCTCCACGGCGGCGGCCGGGTCGACAAGAGCATCTGTCCGGTCGGTCACTACATGGAGCCCACACTCATGCTCTGTGACCGGTCACTCGATCTCTGCTGTGACGAGATCTTCGGGCCGATCCTCCCCGTCATCCCGTTCGACGACGGCGACGACATCATCGCGTGGGCGAACGACTGTCCCTACGGGCTGGCGTCCTACGTCTTCACCAACGACCTGGAGAAGGCCAACCGGTGCGCCGACCTGCTCGAGTACGGCTCGATCTGCATCAACGAGCCCTACTACTCCGTCGAACTCCCCCACGGCGGCCTCAAGCAGAGCGGCATCGGCAAAGACTGCTCTCACCTAAGCCTCGAAGAGTACTTCGACACCAAACGCGTAACCACGCGGCGCGGGTAGGCGAGCAGTTCGCGGACGTTCGGACCTTCGCCGCCTGTCGCCTCCTCAATCTTGCCCCCGTTGCGGCACTGGTAGTAGTAGACGTGGCGCGCGTCCTTCGCTTGCCCGATCTGCCACTGCGGTCGACAAATATTCGCCTTATCTTTATCTCCGTCCGTATGTGGTTCTGCAGGCGGCCGGAATCAGGCCGGGGATCCGGGACTTGCGCCAGCTTTCACAAGCAGTTGTGAAAACAGGAGAATTCCGGGCAAAAGCGTCAAACGCGAGAATTCGGCTTGGTCGCTTGACATCCTGCCAAGGCGAGTGTATCCTTACCAATCAAGGGACTTGCGACAGGAGAATCTACCCCGTTCAAGAGCCCCGCGTTTTGGCGTGCCATGTCGGCAGATGCCGGCCAAAAAGACCAGTTTCCGGCAATCGCGTCATAAAGCAGAATCAGTGTTAGCACAGATGAAATCAATCAACACAGTCACAATCTGTCTGCTCCTCCTGGTAACTGCAGGTTGCGGCGACTTGGGGGACAAGGCGAAAGAGCAAGTGAAACAGATTGCTCGCGAAGAAGCCCAAAGGGTCTATGAGAAAGCCAAAGACGAGGCCGACAAGAAGTTTGGAGAGGTCAAAGCCGAGGCGAATCGGAGGATCGACGAGCTCAAGGACGAGAACTCAGAGCTGAGGAAAAAGGTCGAGGGGTACGAGGGAGAGGGGAAGAAATGGCTCCGCTATGTCAAGCTTGCCTTGTATGTTCTCGGGGCTATCACCGCAATCAAGTTGTTCGGCAAGCCGGTCGCTCGTATGTCTGCTTGCATTGTCCTGAAACACTGGAGTCCCAGCCCCAGACAGGTTCTGCCGATTCAAACGAAGGGAGAGGATTCAGATGAAACTCGGATGGAACCGGCTTGACATCCAGCTTGAAGAGACAGACGAAATGCTCGTTCGGACGGGGAGTTTCCTCCGTCATCCTGACTCCCGCCTGGTCATCCCTCACAAGTTGAGAATGCCATTCAGCAGGATGTCCAAACAGATGCTCTTTCTCTTCCACGTCACGGGACAGAAGTTCACGTTGACTACACCGTACGAGGATGCCTGCATTTCTGAGATTGACTTGGCCCCCAATGATGCCCTTGTCATCAAGATGGACCACGTCCTCGCGTTTTCTGCCAACACCTTCCTTCACAGGGCGTGGCGCTTCGACATGGTCAGCCTACTTACGTGGCAGTTTCGCTACATCCACATCCCTGGGCCTTCCCGGGTGGTCTATTTTGGGCTCGGCGAACTGACGCAGGAACAACTCAACGATGAATGCCATGACTATGATCAAGGCTCCGTCATTGGCTGGACGAATTCGCTCTTGCAGGGCGTGTCTTCGCGGAGTTCAGTTCTCTCAGCTCTCTTCGCCAAGGAACAGATATGCCTTGACCGATTCACTGGCTCGGGGACGCTTCTAACGCAGGCCTCAACGATCACAAAGCTACCTAAGCGCTTTCACGACGAGAAGGCGAATAGCTCATGGGTTGACTATCTCAACGCTCTCTTGGGCCTAAGAATATAGTGCTAACATGCCATGCTATGCTACGGACGGCTGATCGCCGCCGCAGATGGCCACGTTCGGATGCATACAATGAAGGAATGGGTCGACCGATTCTTCCAGAGGAACAAGACCATTGAGGTCGAGCTCACCGACATGGGAATCGACCAACTGGTCCGCCGGCTCCGTTCGCTGGGATGGAGTCATGCGGATGATTTCTGGTCTCCTGATCTCCAGGTCGGCCGCTTCACCCGAGACAAGGACGAGCTTTTCGTCCTTCAAGAGACCTACTTTGGCCCCAAGGTCACAGGACACAGTGACCATATAGCCGAGATACAGAAATCCGAACATGCAGGTGCACAGGACGGGGAATCCGCTGCCGCTTCTTCCCCACCTGTGACCTAGTCGTTGTGAGATGGAGGAAACAAAACATGATCAAGAACTCAATGCTCAAGCTCACCTTGATGGCAATAGCACTCCTGACAATGACATCGTGTGCTACACGAAAGGCTGTCTCGACACCTGATGACCTGAACGCCGTTCTCAAGAATATTCCGGTAGGCCAGAGCCGTTATGTAACACTCATTGGAGAATTGAGGCCTTACAGTGGCTCGTTTCCCAAAGGAAGCGGACTGTCAGAGATAGCGGTGGGATCGAAGACTATCCTCATCCGAAATGGTGCAATCCACAATGATCGAGAAGCTTCATATCTCAATAAGACAGTGACAGCACGGGTCAAGATTTCGCACTTCCCGCTGCCTGACAGTAATCCGGCCTCCCAGATCGAGGGGCCCTGGATCACCGAGATCAGTGAGCTGAAATTGAAAGAGTGAACTCACAACCAGAGGCTGGTGCGTACGGCGTACCGCCGCTGCACAGCCTACACGTTAGGGTCGGAAGGGAGATGAGATGGCGGTGAAGATCGACAAGGCTATCGTGCAAGCGAAGATCCGGCGTGAAGTTGGGTACATTCTGGAACAGTCCCTCGATGAACAGCTCTATCGTCACTGCTTTGTGTCGGGAGACGAAGCCTGGACGCTTAGATACAGCTATCACTCAGTGGCCGCCTTCCCGGATGAGACGATCTGCTCCGGCCATGTTGTGGCCAAGGCGAAGAGAAAGTACGCCCGTTTCATCGACGCGAAGCAGCACCGGTTTGCGTTCTGTGTGAGGGTGCGAGGGAAGTACATTGACGATATGGACGCGGTCCTCACCCGCGATAATGAGAAGGAACCCTAACAAGCCCCTTGCTGACGGACCTCGTACCTCGGCCGCACACCTCCCCGTTCGCAGCCGGAGATAGCGGGACGTGCACTAGGCCTGAAAGGCCGTGATATACCAGCCCGGGGCAACGCCCTGGGGATAGT
>JGI10211J34971_10002329_pt1 | contig 15537 bp, 13 predicted proteins | sample Etolagsediment_FD_34971 | JGI IMG/M metagenome (IMG submission 34971) | reverse complement strand
TCACTTAACTCTTTACACATAATTTTTGCCGCTTCTTCTTGGGCTATTCCATCAATAACAAACTGCTCTAGATCTTTGACAACATAAGTCATCTCATGGAGCTCACGTGGAAGTGCTAGTATTCCCATTTTTGCCATCATGTTTCCAAAAGATTTAAGGTGAAAATGAGACTCATCAATAAGATCTTGAAATACATTAAACTGAAGTGTGTCAGATGTTCTCGCTTGCATATATGCATAAACTAAAATGAGTTCATACTCTTTGTAAGACTCTTCAAATAAAAAGAGTGTCAGAGCATCTATTTGATCTTGTGCTAGATTTTTATCTAACCACTCTCGCTTCATATTAAACGCAGTAATTTCCTCATTGTTAGAGTCATTTTTTAAAACTTGTGAGAGATATTCTAAAAGATAGGCATCATCTGTTTTTATTCTCTGTGCAAGTTGCGTTTGAGGATAATCTGCTTGTATGTTTTTTATCTCTTTTTGGAGTGCTTCAATGATTTCAAATACACTGCTGCGTTTATAGAGAGTCGTTTTTCTGTCGTAGTTGTAATCATCACCAGCTTCTAAAATATCACTCCCTAGCCACTTCATATGTCGAAATGCTATTTGAGAAAAATCGTAGAGACGTGACTTGATTTCTTCGTCGTTTATGGCGAAGCTAGCAAAGCTAATACTGAGCCATAGTTCGTGTTTACTTTGGTATGTTTTATTCATTATTTACTCCATCACAACTCTCTTTCATTTTGAGAAGATGTAACTCTTCTACTTGTCCATTTTTGAGATTTTCAAAGTTTTGAAGAGAGGCAATAAACGCAGTAAAAACAATCTCTGCACACACTTGTTGCTGTGCTGTCATTTTACCTAGTTTTTCATGCATTTTAGCGATGGCGCCATTGGCATAATCGGTGTCGTTGTTTTTTATCATTTCACTAAACATGGAGCCTATTACAACAGTGTCTTGACACCCATTTGTAGCAAATTTTACATCTTTAACTATCTCTTTTTCAAGAAGAGTATAAAAGATGACATACTCTTTAGTTTTTTCATCAAGTGCGACACCAATACAGTTGGCGTTTTCTAATTTACCGTAATTTTTTGGATTCATTAAGTGTTCGAGTGCTTCAGGACTGACACCTTCGGGGAGAATTACATCTTCATACATATTGTCTCTTTTGTTATTAGTTAGTTGTAATAGTAACAAAAAAACATTAAACGCTTATTGAGTAGTGTCATATTTAGAGGTTTAGTATTTTATTTTTGCTAAATAGAGTCCATTGCTGGGGGCAGGTTTTATTTTATGATTTATTTTGCCTTGGAGTTTTTCTATGATTTGCGTTTCATCGAGCGTTAAAAGTGCACCAACCATCATTCTAATTTGACTTCTTAAATAGCCATTGCCCTCAAAGTTTAAGACTATAAAATCTTTGTATTTATAAGCAAAAGCTTTATAAATAATTCTTTGAGTTGTCTTGGCATCACTGCCTGTTTTCATAAAGTACACAAAATCGTGCTCTCCTCTAAAAAGCGTGATATTTTTTTGTATATCCTTGTACTTGGCAAAGTTTAAAAAAGTGATAAAATTACTTTGAAATGGATTTGATTTGGATTCTTTAATAATGTAGCGATATATACGTCTTTTGGCACTATATCTAGCATGAAAATGCGCATCAACTCTCTTTATATGTACAACTTTTATGCTTGAGGGTAAGATTTCATTTAAAACTTTTTTGAGCTTTTTTATGTCAGACCAAAAGGAGGGTAAATCAAGGTGACACACTTGTCCAGTAGCATGCACGCCTTTGTCAGTTCTTCCGCTTGCAACAGCTTTGTTTTGTATGCCAAGAGAATGAAGCGCTTTTTCAAATACTCCAAAAACAGTATTTCTAGTCTCTTTTTGGATTTGTGAACCTAAATAGAGTGTTCCATCGTAGGCTAGTGTAATAGCAACTCTCATTAAAATCTATTGAGTATATTTTTTTTGTAAAGGAGATAAGGTGAGGAGTGTCCATGAGATGACAATCAGCGGGATTGTGTAAAAGCCGAGTGCTTTTTGCAGACCAAATGTTGCCCCATAAAAGAGCACAACGCCCACAAAAAGATAGAGATAGATACGCGATTTTTGATTTCGTGCATGAACAATTCCAATAGTTGCCACTAAAAAAAGACTCAAAATAGGAAAAAGGCTTAGAATAATGTTTGTAATAAACATACGTTTCTTTTTCTTTATATCGCTCTTTGATAACCAGAACTGGAGTGGTTTTTTGTACTCAGTCAAAGAAGTTTTCATCGCAGAATTTATAAGCATACTCTCAAAGTTAATTTGAGAAAATTTGTCTTTTGAATAACTGTAACCCTCACCATCACTAAGTTTTAGTCTAAGAACTCCAGACTCATTAAGCACTTCTGCTTTATTTGCGGATATAAGAATTTCTTCTTTGTCTTTTTTGTTAAATAAAAATACTTGTGAGTAAGAGCCATCATTGTTGTCTTTACCAAAATAGAGTAGCCAGTCTCCAAAACTATGTCCAAATTCTGAGGCAGAGAGGTTAAATTTCGCTTCACTTTTTTTGTAAGAAATAAAGTTACTTGATAAAACTTTTGCGTGTGGAAATATAATAAAAAAGTTAAACATCAGTATAATACACAGGAGCAAAGCAGGCCTTGCTATAGTCTTAACAATAAAACTTGGCTTGATTCCAAGTGAAAAGAGCACAACAATCTCATTGTCGTTAGAAAGTCTAAAAAGAGAGAGTGTTGCTGCAATAAAAAATGAGATTGGTAGTGTATAAAATAAAATTTCAGGGAGTACAAAGAGATAGAGTTTGCTCATGTCCATAAAAGAGAGCTGTATAACTGCTGTATATGTTGCAAGTTTAATAGAAAATATGACTGAAGCTATAGCAAATAGAGGCATAAATATAGATATAAAAAGTGTTGATAAATTGTTGAGTATATATTTTTGAATTCTATTCATAGTTAATAATTTGCCTCAAGATAAGCTAAAATAGGGCTATCATAAAGATAGACTATAAATGTAGCCAGAGCTAAAAAAGGCACAAAAGGAACTCTCTGCTCCTCTTTACTTCTCTTTAAAAGTACCAACATAACAGGNAAGGCCAAAAGAGCTGATAAAAAAATTCCAACAAGTGCAAGTTTAACACCAAGAAGCGCACCCATAGTTGCTGCAACCATGATGTCTCCNTCACCCATAGCTTCTATGAAAGGTGTTCTATCATAGTGTCTGTTCCAAGAAGTTTTCGTTTTAAGAGCAGCTCTGAAAATAGATGAAGTTAGGTAATAAGAGAGTGCGAAACGCAGGAGTGTAAAACCACCGGCAAAGAGCAGAGCGTTTTGAAAGTTATTTGCAACTCCGCTTATATTCCAAGCACCTATAACTGCAAAAAAGATAGCTAAAAGATTGAGTGAATCTGGAACCATTTTGTATTTAAAATCAATAAGTGAAAGGGCTAAAAGCATTAAAAAACTAAGACCAATAAAAAAGATAGGCAGAGAAACACCAAATTTACTTGCTAAGGCTACAAATATAAGACCTGAAATAAGTTCTATAAGTGGGTACTGAACTGAAATACTTGTTTTACAAAAAGAACATTTACCTCTTAAAAAGAGCCATGAAAAAAGAGGTATATTGTGCCATGGTTTGAGCTTATTTGNGCATGATGTACAGTGAGAAGATCCAAAAACGACACTCTCTTCTTTTGGTATACGCAAGATGATAACATTTAAAAATGAACCAAAAANGATACCAAAAAGAAAGGCTAAAGCTAACTCCACTACTTTAATCCCCCAAATCTACGTTCGATAGTTTTAAAGTTTGTAATTATGTTTTCTAAATCATGANTTGTGAAATCTGGCCAGAGTTTCTGTGTAAAAAAAAGTTCCGCATAAGCTGATTGCCAAAGTAAGAAGTTTGATAATCGTTTTTCACCACCCGTTCGGATTAATATATCTACATCATGCTTGCTATCTAAGGCGTTATTGAGCATCTCTAATGTGATGGCATCATCAGTTTTTTTGATTTTGTTGATGGCTCGAAGTATCTCATCTTGCGCACCATAGTTTAATGCAAGGGACTGTACAAGACCATCACAATGGGCAGTTTTTTCTTCTACCATTTTTATAGTCTTTTGCAAAGATTTTGAAAAAGCTCTTATATCACCAATAGGCTCAAAACGTACATTGTTTTGTAAATAAACAGGAAGTTCATTTGTGAGATACGTATTGAGCAGTTTCATCAAAAATTCAACTTCTAAACGCGGTCTTTTCCAGTTTTCAGTTGAAAATGCATAGAGAGTTAATCTCTGGATATCTTTATTGTTTGAGCAGTAAGTAGTTATCTCTTTGACAACCTTAGCTCCCGCTTCATGACCTTTAACTCTTTTTTGGCCTTGTAACTCTGCCCAACGGCCATTGCCATCCATAATAATTGCTATATGTTTTGCTTGATTCATGTTTAGCATTCTTGAAGATTTTTTGCACTATTGAGTATCTCAAACGCAACACTCAATTTGTCATTTACTTCTATGCAAACGTTTTGTGATGCAGTGATAAATGTAACTGCGTTTGTATCACTTCCAAAACTCTTGGAATCTTTTAAAGTGTTTAAGCAAACAGCATCTAGTTTTTTGTCTTGAAGCATTTTTGTTGCGTTTAGGAGGGCATTTTTTGCATCCATCTCTGCTTTAAACGCAACTGTAGTGATGTCATTTTTATCTATAGAGTTTAAGATGTCACTATTTTGTTTAAGTGATAAATCCCATGTTGCACCTAAAACATCTTTTTTAAGTTTTCCATCTTGTGCAAACGCAGGTATATAATCACTCACAGCAGCTGCCATAAACAGGTACGGTTTTTTCTTTATGAGGCGTATGGAATCATCTTTTAAAAGAGATGCTTTGGAGAGTTTTCCTTTTTTTGCAATACGAATAGAATCTGTAAGATACTCAAGCATCTCGTTAGAATCTTCGACTTCAATAGTATACAAATCATCGGGGATATTCTCTTCAAATTTAGTAGCTATAAGGTTGACATCCGCACCTCTACAGTATAGAGCAGTTGCTAAAGCAGAAGCCATTTTACCACTTGAGTAGTTTGACAAGTAACGAACATCATCAATCTTCTCTATAGTTCCGCCACCCGTTACTATGACTCTTCTGTCTGCCCAAAAGTCATCTTTTAAAAGTTCTTTACATGATGCCCAAAAAACATCAATGGGCTCAGCCATGGCACCATTACCTGTTGTTTTACAAGCTAATTCTTTTGTTTGCGTATCTAAAATAGTGTAGTTTGCAATACCTAGCATTTTTAAATTTGCTTTAGTAATAGGGTGTTCAAGCATATTTGTATTTGCTGATGGTGCTAAGATTTTAATACCTGGATAGGCTAGAGCACATTGGAGTAGCATATTGTCAGCTATTGCGTTTGCTAGCTTTGCAATAGTGTTTGCCGTCGCAGGGGCAATTACAAATAAATCAGCCCACTCACCAGCTTTTATATGGTTATGATCAGTTACCCAGGACTCGTTGATATCATCGAGAACTTGATTTGTAGTGAGGGTTTCAAATGTTAAAGGAGTTACAAATTTTTTAGCAGACTCACTCATAACAACTCTAACTTGTGCACCAGCTTTTACGAAGTGACGAATCAGTTCTAGAGACTTATATACCGCAATAGAGCCAGTAACTCCTAGGAGTATTTTTTTGCCTTGTAGCAAGTTTGATGGAATAATCATGAATGAATCTTTTATATAATTTTTGAGTATTTTACCAAAAAATCCTTATAGTTTAATGTGAAGACTTGAGGATTTTTAGTAAAAGTTTTCTGCTTTTTTATTTTTTATTTTTATCTGTTTTTACCAAAAAACTTAGAGTAAAAACCTTTTATATAACGTAATTTGACCCTACTAATAGCTAAACTCTCACTCTCTACTGTGCCACTTGTAAGCGTTGTTCCAGCAGCAATCATTACATTGTCTTGTATAATAAGAGGTGCAACAAGCTGAGAATCACTTCCGATAAACACGTTTTTACCTATAATAGTTTTATGTTTTTTTATGCCATCATAATTACAAGTAATCACGCCAGCACCTATATTTGTGCCCTCAGAAACCTCTGAATCACCTATGTAGCTAAGGTGTCCCGCTTTTACACCTTTGAGTGAAGATTTTTTTACCTCGACAAAATTTCCTATATGTGTGTTTTCTATATATGAGGCAGGGCGAAGATGTGCTAGCGGGCCAACATCTGAGTTTTTAACAACAGAATCTTCAATAACTGAGCCAGCTTTAATATGAGAATTATCTATGAGTGTATCTCCCGTTAAACGGCATCCGTTTTCTATAATACATTCACCTTCAAACGCAACTGATTCTTCTATATAAATAGTTGATGGAAGTTGCATAATAACGCCCTGATGCATCCATTTTGTTCTAATTCTTTCTTGCATAATAACTTCACTATCACTTAAATCTTTTTTAGAGTTTACCCCTTTAAAATGTTCTTCATCTACTAAAAGAGGTGCTATACTTAAGTTGTCCTCTCTTGCCATAGCAATAATGTCAGTAAGATAATACTCTTTTTGGGCGTTGTTGTTACAAAGTAGGGGAATATATTTTTCTATAACACTTTTATCAAAAGCATAGATACCTGCGTTTACTGTTGTGATTTTGAGCTCATTTAGAGTGGCATCTTTTTGTTCTACAATTTTTTGAACCTGATTTTCTTTAATGATAACACGCCCATAGCCATCTGGGTTTTCTAAATCAAATATAGACATAATTACATCCGCATCTGTGTTTAAAAATCCTTGCAGAGCAGCCGCTGTTATGAGTGGCATATCTCCATTGAGTACTAAAACTTTTTCATTTACAGGAGCTACGTTTTTCATAGCGCCACCAGTTCCAGGAAAGTGTTCGGCATCCTGAGTGACAAAGCGAATATCATTAAAGTAGGCTTTCATTTGCTCTATAACCGCCTCTTTTTGATGCGCTACAACGACTGTAATATCATTGGAAATTTCTAAAGATGCTTTGATAATATGATAGAGCATTGGCTTGCCAGAAATAGTGTGAAGGACTTTTGCTTTAGCTGATTTCATACGGCTGCCTTTTCCTGCAGCTAAGATGATGATGCTTGTGTTGTTTTTATTCATTATTTATACTTCTTTTTAGTTTGTGTCGTATTCTACCATTAATAGTTGAAGATTTATCAAGATACTAATTATTATTGTGGTATTATAAAGAAATTTAAAATTGATCTAAGCTCCTTTTTTTTTTTCAATACAATAGGAATAAAAGTGGATTGTAAATATTTTGGTGAATGTGGTGCTTGTAGCGTCTATGAAAATGGCTATACGTCTCAACTCAATCAAAAAAAAGAACTCAACCAAAAAAGGTTTGAGCCTTTTTATCATGGAGATATCTCTGTTTTTAAGTCACCTGAGGCACATTATCGCTCTCGTAGTGAATTTAAAATTTGGCATTTAGAAGGGACTATACATTATGCAATGAATCACGCAGAGCATAAAGGTGTAGTTTTAGTTGATGCATGCCCTCAGATAAATCAGCATATAGGAACTTTGATGCCTAAAATGCTCAGCGCCATAAAAGAGAAAAATATAGACTTTAAACTTTTTGGAGCAGATTTTTTAAGTTCTAGCGCTGGAGAAATAGTTGTTTCGCTTCTTTATCATACAAAATTAGATCTAGAGTGGCAAGAAAAAGCAACTCAAATTGCCCAAGAACTTGGCATATATATCATAGGACGTTCAAGAAAGCAAAAAGTTGTCATAGGCCAAGATTATATAACTGAAACGCTCAACATAGAGAGTGATATTTATAAGTTTAACTACATTGAAAATAGTTTTACGCAGCCAAATCCCCGAGTTAATGAGCAGATGATATCATGGGCTATGAAGCATTTTTCAAAGGCCCAGGGCGATTTACTCGAACTCTATTGTGGAGCGGGAAATTTTACAATACCTTTTGCGAAAATATTTAATAAAGTCTTGGCTACTGAGATTTCAAAATCATCTATAAACGCAGCAAAAGCAAATATGCAACTAAACTTCGTAGAAAATATAGAATTTGTGCGCATGAGTGTTGAGGAGTTTGTGCAAGCTCTCGATGGTGTAAGAGCATTTCGAAGAATGAAAGACATTGACATTAGTAGCTATAATATTTCAAGTATTTTTGTTGATCCGCCAAGAAGTGGAATGGATGAAGAGTCTTGTAAATTTGCCTCACGACATGAGCATATCTTATATATCTCTTGTAATCCAGAGACATTAGTACGGGATTTAGAAATTTTAACACTGACGCATGAGGTAATGGATATGGCTCTTTTTGATCAGTTTCCCTACACGCACCATGTTGAAATGGGAATAAAACTCCTTAAAAAAGAGAGCAAATGAAGTATGTCTTAGGTATGTTGTTTTTATGTTTTTCTTTCAACGTAAACGCAAATGAGTTTCCTCAGTTGATGATGAAAAAAGAGTTTGAATTAGAAAAAGTGCAAAGATTTCAGCCAAGTACATTTGTTGTCAATAAAAACGCAGATATTTATGATGAGAGAAATGGGAATGTTGTGCAAAAATGGAGTAAAGAGAGACTCTTTACCTCTTATATACAAACTGAAAAATGGATGAAGATTACGGGTTATTTTAAAGATAAAGTGTGGATAAAATCGCCTCAAAGTCTCTGGGTAAAACGCTCAGACATTATGAAAAAATGAGAGTTTTGATATAATGAGTAAAAAAATTATAGAGTTATTATGAAAAAAATTTTAATAATCAGTGATGGTGTAGTTGGTGAGCACTTTATTCAAAGAGCTATAGAAACATACACCAGTGAAAATATCTACTATATTGTGCAGATGAAAGAGAAAGTTTTTGATGATGTAAATCCTTCGAGATTTAAGTTTTATGAGTTTGACCCAACGAGTTTTTATAAAATATCTAACTTACTTAAAATGGAATTTGTGCAAGTATTTATAGCCATGAATAATGTGGCTGATGTTGAAAATACTATTAAGAACATACGAACTGTAAAAAAACAGCTTCGTATTATTGTTTTGAATCAATGGAATATGGAGAATGAAGATTCTAATGTTGTTTTAGTAAACTCAAATGAGATTTTAGCCTCAAGACTCCTTGATTACCTTCCAAATGTCCCTGTTATTGCACAAAATGTTGGGATAGGTGCTGGGGAAATAATGGAAGTACTCGTTCCCTTTGGGAGCTCTTTTGTTTATCGTCATATAGGTGTGATTGAGCAAAAAAATTGGCGAATAGTGGCACTTTATAGAAATAGAAAACTACTTATGCCTTCTCGCCGTAGAATGATACAACCAAACGATTTGCTAGTTCTTGTAGGTGAACCAGCGGTCTTAAAGTCTGTGTACCGTGCGATCAAGAGAGAACTTGGTCAGTTTCCTGAGCCATTTGGTTCTAACTTATATCTCTATATTGATATGAATATAGTCAAACACTCTTGCTTAGAAGAGTTAGTGAGACGTGCTGTTTTTGCACACAGAAAGTTTAAACATGATTTGATAATTAAGATAGTAAATCCTAGTAATATTGAGATACTTGAATATATTAAAGCCTATAGAGATATTAATATAATTATTGATATAGATTACGATAGCGTGAATCTCGATACTGTGTTTTTAAGTGATATAAAATACCATCATATAGGCCTTGTAATGGTCTCCAACGAGATGTTTGATAATTACCAAATGCGTAATCGCCTCTACGAAGCACATGTGCCAGTTTTAAAAATAGCAAACAGAGTCTTCTCAAGCCTTAAAGATGCTGCATTAATTCTTTCAGATAATCGTGATTTTGAAAAAATATCAGCAACTATATTTGATATTTCTGAACAGATGAATTTTAATATAGAAATTTATAACTATATGAATGAACATCAAGAGGATAAAGAACAGGTTATCGAACATTATAATAATCTTGCAACTATTTTTTCTAAATCAATTAAGGTCTTTAAAGAGACTGAAAATCCAATTAGAACGCTTAAACAAAAAGAAAATTTTATACAAATTCTTCCATTTACACAGAAGTTAACACTCAGAAAAATTTACTCTTTGCTCTCTACTGATAGTGAACGTTTGTATTATAAGCTCGACGATTATCACCAGATTTTCATTCCAGTATAATTTGTAGAGGCCTAATTTAGCTTTTTATTAGTATAAATGCAGTATTATATATCACATATAAATTTTGGATAAACAATGCTGGTAAACATCCCTTTAAGACAAACAATAGACAACTCCTATGACATAACAATTGATACACTTCCAAAGCTTCATTTTGACACTAAAGTAGCAATTGTTACGAACGACACGGTATCCAAGCTTCATTTAGAATACTTAAAATCAAAAATCTCTGCAAAAGAGCTGATAGTTGTGACGCTAAAAGATGGTGAAAAATATAAAAATCAAGAGAGTATAGACTCTATTTTAGAGGCTCTTTTTAAAAGTCGTTTTAATCGTAAGTCTCTACTTATTGCTTTTGGCGGTGGTGTTATAGGTGATATGACAGGATTTGCTGCAAGTATTTATCAGCGTGGCATAGATTTTATTCAGATTCCAACAACTCTTTTATCACAGGTTGATGCAAGTGTTGGTGGAAAAACAGGTATGAATAATAAATATGGTAAAAATCTTGTTGGTGCTTTTCATCAGCCACGCGCTGTCTATATTGATCCCTATTTTTTAACAACACTTCCGTCCCGTGAATTTGGAGCGGGTGTCGCAGAGATAGTGAAGATGGCTGTCACTTTTAACAAAGATTTTTTTGAGTTTTTAGAAAACGCAGATTTGAAAAATCCAGAAGTATTACAAGATGCTATCAAGCAAGCAGTGCAAACAAAAGCTAATGTAGTGGCTCAAGATGAAAAAGAACACGGAATTAGAGCAGCTTTAAACTATGGTCACACCTTTGGGCATGTCATAGAAAACGAGACAAAATATACAAAATATCTTCATGGTGAAGCGGTGGCTATTGGAATGGTAATGGCAAATGAAACAGCTCTAAAAATGAATTTAATGAGTGCAGATGAAGTTCTTAGGGTCAAGTTGCTTTTACAAAAATATGATCTTCCTACTTCTTATAAAGTGCTAGATTCTCAAAATTTTTATGAAACATTTTTTTTAGATAAAAAAAGTTCTGATGCAAGTATTACTTTTATAATTCCCAAGGGAATAGGTGGTGTTCAAATCACTGATACTATAAACAAAGAGCTTGTTGTATCTGTTTTAAATAGTTTTGGGGAGTCTTGATGCGCTTTATTTTACTGTCGATTATACTTTTTACAACACTCCTTTTTTCAAATGATTTGAGTTCTGAAGAAAAATATTTACTTGAGCAAAAACAGCAACTAGAACTGCAGCAAAAAAGTGAAAATGAAAAACAGATCGAGGTTTATACAAGCGAATTAAATAAGATTGAAAAAGATATTTTAGAAGAAAAAGTTTGGATGAAAAGTTATGCTTCATATTTGACATCTTTAGAAGTGCGAGATAATCTCTCACGCATTAAAGAGCGAATAAATTATCTCTCTAAAAAAGCAAAAACCACAAGTGATAATGATGAGTTAAACGCCTTGATTTCAAAAGAAAATATTTTAAGTTCTCAAATAGAAAAACTTAAAGGTAAATACAGTGCGCCTTTTTCGAAGTTAATTACGCCTCCAGTTATTGAGGAGATTCCAAATATTTCAAATCCTTTTGATGTTTTTACTGGGATTTCACTGAGTAAAACACTCAATGCTAACTTTAATGAATATATTAAACGCAGAGATAGTTTAAATGATTTAATCCTCTTGCTTAGAAAAGAGAATGCTATTTATAAAAAAATCATTCTTCTTGATACTGAAAAAAAATTTACAAAAGAAGCCCTGCAAAAAGAGCAGCAGCTTGAGAGATTTGAAACAGCGCTTGATACTATTAATGTGACGTCTGAAGTTTATCAAAAACGACTTGAAATTGCTGAGTTAAATATCAATAAAGCTGTTGAAACACAAATTTACAGGGTTGTAAAGATTGGTATTGTGATTTTAGTTGTATTTGTTGTCTTCTTTTTGTTGAAACTCGTTGTTAAGAAATATATTACAGACAATGAACGATTTTATATGGCAAATAAAATTATCACTTTTACAAATTTTACTTTAATCATACTCATACTGTTTTTTAACTATATTGAAAACGCAGCTTATCTAGTCACTATTTTAGGATTTGCTTCAGCGGGTATAGCAATTGCGATGAAAGATTGGTTTATGAGTATTCTTGGTTGGCTGGTTATTGTTATTGGCGGGAGTATTCATGTTGGTGATAGAATACGCGTTGATATGGAAGGTATGAAATATGTTGGTGATGTGATGGATATTTCACTGCTACGTATGACAATCTTAGAAGATATTACACTCACATCTATTATGCAAAATAGACGTGCAGGTAGAATTATATTTGTCCCAAATAATTATGTTTTTACACGAATGATTGCTAACTATACGCATAGTTCTCTCAAAACTGTATGGGATGGGGTAAAAATAACTATTACCTTTGACTCAAATCATAAAAAAGCGATGCATTTAGCCAAAGAAGTGACTAAGAAATTTTCTAAAGGTTATACGGATATAACGAGAAAACAGTTAAATAAACTTAGACAACACTATAGCCTTAAAAATACAAATGTGGAACCTAGAATATTTTCTTTTATTGAACCAAATGGTATAAATATTGAAGCCTGGTATCTCACTAATGCGTATGCAACACTGACTTTGAGAAGTGTTATATCCACAGAAATTATAGATGCTTTTAATGCGGAGGATGACATTACTATATCTTATCCTACGCAAAAACTACATATTGCAAGTGAAGAGACTCAAACTATAGTGCATAATCATGAGATTGTTTAAATGAAGAAAGTATATTTTAAGACCTTTGGTTGTCGCACAAACCTTTATGATTCTCAGGTTATGATGAGTTCTTTAAAAGAGTATGAGATAACTGAAAATGAAGCTCAAGCAGATGTTATCGTGATAAATTCTTGTACGGTAACTAATGGAGCAGATACGCATGTTCGCTCCTATATTTCTCAAGTTGAGAAAAATGGTGGTGGCGCTAAGCTTTTCTTAACTGGCTGTGGAGCGCACACAAAGGGCGAATCACTTTTAAAAGAGAAACGTATACATGGTGTTTTTGGTCAGAGTGAAAAAGAGAAAATAGACTTTATGCTNTCACAAGAAAAGCCTTTTTATGATCCAGGTNATTTAAATCATATTGACAAAGCAGTTGTAGATGATTTTATTGGAAAGAGTAGGGCTTTTATAAAAATTCAAGAAGGATGTAANTTTCGTTGTTCCTATTGTATTATTCCTTTCGTTCGTGGTGATGCAAGAAGTATGGNTGAGACTCGTATTTTAGAGCAAATAAGTAGACTCGCACATAATGGTTNTGGGGAGTTTATTTTAACTGGAACAAATGTTGGAAGNTATGGGCAAGACACAAANACATCACTNGCNCTTTTGATGAAGAAAATATCTCAAATTCGAGGAGTTCGCCGTATTCGATTAGGCAGTGTTGAGCCTATCCAAATTTCAGATGAGTTTAAAGAGATTCTTGGTGAACCATGGCTGGAAAAACATCTTCATATTGCACTGCAGCATACATCTCCAACAATGCTAAAACTAATGAATAGACGTAATGTATATAAGCAAGATAGAGAACTCTTTGAGCTTTTAGCAGAGAAAGGCTTCGCTATTGGTACAGATTTTATAACAGGTCACCCTGGTGAGAGTGAAGCGTTGTGGTTAGAGGGAATGAGAAACGCAAGAGAGTTGCCCTTAACACATCTGCATGCTTTTACATACTCTAAACGCGATGGTACTCAGTCTGCATTTATGAAACCAGAAGTAAATGGAAAAATAGCAAAAAATAGACTTCATGAGATAGAAGAGTTGATACAACTGAAGAATTATGCGTTTAGAAAAGCTTTTAAAGGTGAACTTGACATATTAATAGAGTCTCACAAAGATGGGTTTTTTCATGGACACGATCAACACTTTAACAAAATAGTAGTCGAGTCAAACGAAGATCTTGTTGGAAACTGGATAAATGTTCAAAATTATGAAGTGAGAGAGGATTTTAACTATGCTAAGCTCTAGTACAAACAGAATAGCACTTTATGTCTCTGCGTTTATTATTATATCGTTAGTTATATTTGCGATAGTTCGTGATAATTCTCAAGCTCTAACACTTAATCAAGCGCAAGAAATGCTTGAAAATCATAGTGTAGAAAAAGTTGTCGTAACAAAAGAATACGTATATCTCAAAACAAAAGAAGAAGTCTATAAAATTGCATCTTCCCAAGTTACTCCAAAAATGTTTATAGACTACCAAGTAGAAGTAGGTAATGAATCAAATATTGTGCTTTACATACTTTTTATTGTTTTGTTTTTAGGCTTAGGTTCTTTACTTCTTAGAGAATGGCAAAAAAGAAGTGGCTATGAAATAAACAGTTCTGCAATATCTAAAAACAGTTCTGCGGGAGGGGGCATAGACTCAAGTACTCCAATAGCTTCTATTAAAAGTGATGTGACTTTTAATGACATTGGTGGCATTAGTGATGTTAAAATAGAGCTTGAAGAGATTATAAACTTTATGAAAAATCCAAAACGCTATAAAAATTTTGGAGCGCGTATGCCTCGTGGTGTTCTACTTGTAGGTCCTCCAGGTGTTGGTAAAACAATGATTGCAAAAGCGGTTGCACATGAAGCAGGGGTTCCATTTTATTATCAAAGTGGTGCTTCATTTGTACAAATATATGTGGGTATGGGCGCCAAAAGAGTACATGAACTCTTTAGTGCCGCAAAGAAAAATGCACCTTCGATTATATTTATAGATGAGATAGATGCTGTTGGTAAAGAGAGAGATGGTCAAAGAAATGATGAACGTGAAGCTACTTTAAATCAACTTCTTACAGAAATGGATGGTTTTGAAGGTTCAAGTGGTGTTATTGTTCTTGCTGCTACAAATAAGATAGAAGTCCTTGATGCTGCACTTTTGCGTGCAGGAAGATTTGACAGACGTGTATTTGTTGAGCGTCCAACGAAACGTGAACGTGAAGCAATTTTACTAAAATATCTCGATAAGGTGCCACACCAACTCGATGTAAAAACTGTTGCAAATATGACTGTAGGGTTCAATGGTGCTTCTTTGGCTGCACTTGTCAATGAGGCGGCTCTTTTATCTTTAAGACAAAATGATTTTCAAGTTACGATAGAGCATTTTGATCAGGTAAGAGATAAGGTTATGTTTGGAAAGAAAAAGCTTCAAATGCTCAATGATAAACAAAAAGATTTTCGTGTTTCCTATCAGGCAGGTAAAGTTATTGTAGCGACATATTTTGATCTTCCATTTGAAAAATTAATGCTCTCAAATGAGAAACTGACACCAACAACAGATGAACCTTTTATAAAACAAGAGCTTGAAGCGAGAGT
>JGI10211J34971_10002326_pt1 | contig 15541 bp, 16 predicted proteins | sample Etolagsediment_FD_34971 | JGI IMG/M metagenome (IMG submission 34971) | reverse complement strand
TCCCCGCTTCCGAAACACTTTTTCCTGATAAGAAGCATGATGGTGACCGAACTCAGCGTAGTGGCTCCCACAAGCATCAGCATCACAACAATCTGGTAACGGATTGCTGTCATGGGGTCGATTCCGGCAAGAATCTGCCCCGACATCATCCCGGGAATGAACACAAGCCCAACTCCCATCATGGCGTTGATGGATGGAATCATGCCGGCACGGATGGCATTTCTGAAGATTTCAGCGCTTGCTTCACGATAGCCGGCACCCAGAGAGAGCTGCATTTCAATCTGGTCGCGCTGTTGGCGAAGATCCCTGAAAAACCGTTCAAGTGAAATGGCAAGTGCCGACATGGAGTTACCGATTACCATCCCGCCGGCGGGCAGGAAGTACCGGGGTTCCCACCATGGTGAAGAGCCGATGATGAGCCCGGAAACAAACATTGCTGTTGCAAAGTAGCTGACAAGCATTGTCAGGAATGTGGGCAAAAGATACGAGACCTGTTTCTCCGCAACACGGCCCTTGATGATGAAGATTGCCGAGACCACCATCACCAGAAAAACTCCAACCACAAGCAGTGCCTTGTCTGACTGCAGAATGTAGGTCAGGACGAATCCCATGAGAAAAAGCTGGGCGAAAGTCCGCAGGGTACCGATGGCAATATCGCGGTTAAGTCCGAGATGAAAGACAAAAGAGCTGACCTGTGCCAGAAGGATGAAAAGCAGACCGAGCAGCAGCTGCCAGTTTGATATATCAATGATCTGGTTCATCTCTCTTCTCTATGGAGTGTTCGTTCATGAAGCCGGTAGATTGCAGCTCGGGGCAGTTTTGGAGCATAGTCGCTGTGGGTGACGGTAATGAGCGTCTTGCCTTCATCAATGTTCAGGCGTTCAATGATGGAAAAGACCATTCCGGCACTTTCCGGGTCGAGGGCTGAAGTGGGTTCATCAAGCAGGAGGATGTCGGGGTTGAGGAGAATAGCCCTCATGATTGCAAGTCGCTGCATCTGTCCGATGGAGAGCTTCATGGCCGATTGTGACAGCGAAACCGACTCAAGGTAAAAGTTGCGGAGCATCAACTCCAGAGACTCATCTGAGGGTGCCGTTTTAGCCTTATTGACGGCAAAGGAAAAGGGCAGAAGCAGGTTTTCCCTGACTGAGGCATCCGTCATTTTCGGGATCTGAGCCACAAAGCTGATGGAGCTTCTCAGCACTGAGGGGGCAATGAGGGTTATCTCTCTTCCCCGATAACGGATAATGCCGGTTCGAGGCTGCTGCAGACGGGAGATAAGGCGAAGAAGTGTTGACTTCCCCATACCCGAAGGCCCTTTCACCAGAAGGAACTCCCCCTCTTCCACTCTCAGGTTCAGGTGGCTGAAAATCTCTCCGCCCCCGGCCTCATATGAGAAGGAGAGATCCTGGATTTCAAGAATCGGTTCTGTCACGGCAGCAGCTCTTGATGTTCTTGATTGAGGGCAAGTGTGGCGTATATTCAGAGGTCAAATCAGCATAATATAGTTCCTTTACCAATTTCACCCTCCAATACTTTGCAGAATATGGCTCAAGTAAGAATTGCTACAGCGGCCGACATTGATGCATGCGCATCACTTCTGGAAGTGCTCTTTGGGCAGGAGGCGGAATTTACGCCACAGCATGAAATCCAGGCCCGTTCACTCAAACTGATACTGGAGCAGCCCGAAACAGGACGGATTCTGGTTTGTGAGGAGAACGGCAGAATTCTTGGAATGGTTCTGCTGCTCTTTACCATAAGCACCGCTCTTGGCGGACGGGTTGCCCTGCTTGAAGACATGGTGGTTCTGCCGGAAAGCTGTCGCAAGGGAATAGGCGCAATGCTTATTCAGCAGGCCCTTCTTGACGCAGAATCTGCCGGCTGCCTTCGCGTGACGCTTCTGACTGATCATGACAATACTGCCGGTCATGAGTTCTACAGGAACGCCGGTTTCCGCCACTCACCGATGGTTGTGTTCCGCAAACAGCTGAAAGCCGGAGAATAGAGAGCCCCTTCAGATGCTTTTCATGGCAAGGGACTGGCTGCGGGCTATGGCAGCGGCATTTCTGGCCGGATAAATGCTGACAGCAAGCGAAAGAAGGATTGCCGCACAGGCAACAGCAAGAAAATCGCCCATCTCCATACTGACCGGATATGCCTCTATGATAAAAGCGCTTTTGGATGGCAGCCGGACCAGGCCGAACAGCTCCTGCATTCGGCATATCACCCAGGCAAGGCCCACTCCGCCAGCTGTTCCGGCAAGACCTGTCAAGCCTCCCTGCATCATGAATATCCCCATCAGCCCCCCGGAACCCATACCGAGGCAGCGTAGCGAGAAGAGGTCGCGCTTCTTGTCAATGGCAGTCATGGCAAGTGAACCGGTCAGGCTCAGGGAAGCCACAAGCACAATCAGCATCAACACTGCAAAACTGACCCATTTTTCAAGTTCCATGACAGAAAATATGTCACGGTACTTTTCCGCCAGAGTCCTGAACCGGGTACCTTCGGGCTGCTGATTGAGTGATTGCCACTCAGTGAGCCTCGCTGCAAGCTCCTTTTCCGAAACACCCTTGCGGGGCCTGATATCGATACCTGAATACTCGCTCCGGCCAAGGAGCAGAACCTCTCTTGCAAGAGCGTTTGAGGAAAGCACGAAGCGGTCGTCAAAAAGTTTCTGAAGAGTAAATGTGGAGGAGACACTGACCTCTGCAATGCGCAGTGCCGAGAGAATATATGGCTGCGAAAGGGATGCAAGCGAAATCCTTATCAACTCCGGACTAAAAAGGTTCACGACACTGTTCTGGTACAAGCCGGTCCGGTATGCAAGAAACTCCCCTGCCGAAATTGAGGCCGGAGTTGAAAACAGCGGGGTCTGGCGTCCAGTAAGCCTCATCAGCCGCTGCTCTGCCAACGGGCTGAGACCTTTCAGGGTAACCAGCTCATTCTTTCCTTTTCCTGCCAGGACGGCCTCCCCTTCAAGATAGGGTTCAGCTGAGGCCACGCCCTCAATTCGGCGAAGGGACTCAAGCAGCTCACTGTTGACCATGAAACCGGGAGAATCTTCAGAAATCATCTGCACCGGGCTGTCGAGTGTCAGAAAAAGGTCGGAAGCGAGCTTCTGGAAGCCGTTGAGAACGCTCATGACAACAAGAAGCGTGCAGACGCCAATAACGATACCGGCAAAACTGATTGCAGAAATTGCATTGATGATGCGGAACCGTTTTGGGGCAAAACTGAACCGTCGAGCAATCCAGAGAGATGGTCTGTCAAAGAATTCCAGCATAATCAGGCAGAAAGAGCAGTTCCGGGTTTCAGGGCAGCGGCCACCCGTGCAGGAATAAACGCAAAGATGAGTGTCAAAAACATAACAGAAACCGACACGATGGCGTAATCAGCCGGATTGAGCGAAAGTGGAACATGGGTGATGAAATAGCTTTTTTCAGGAAGGGTTATGAACTGAAAGTGCAGCTCCAGAACAGTCAGTATTGCCGCCAGCAGATTGCCGGCTGTAATACCGGCCGAAGCAATGAGAAAAGCCTGTACCATAAAGATATTGCTGATTCTTCCGGGAACCATGCCAACGGCGCTGAGGAGCCCTATCTCTCTTGTTTTTTCTATGACAAGAACGAGAAGCGTGGCAATGATGTTGAAAACCGCCACAATGGTAATGGTGAGAATGAGGAGAGGGGTTATGTTTTTCTGTAGTTTCAGCCACTCGAACATGTTCTGATAGCGTTCAAAAACAGTGTATCCATAGAAAGGGTAACCAAGTCCGGCAGCAACCTGCTGTGCTGTTGTGGAAACAGTCTGAAGATTTCGGGTATTGGCATCAAAGCCGGTGATCATTCCCGGCGCATACCGGGCCTGCAATGCCGCAAGATCGGTCAGAATAAGAAAATCATCAAATCCCTCCTGCAGCCCCGTATCATACACACCTTTTATAGTGCCGAGCTCAATATCAAGCGAAGAGAGCATGGAAACAACGCTTCCCCCCCCTTCCTGGCCGCCCCCTCCCGAACTCTCTTTATCAATGCCGACAAGCATGACGGTATCGCCTGTTTCCAAACCAAGATTTTCTGCAAGCGTCCTGCCCAGATAGAGCCCCAAATGATCAGCAGCCCCCCCTCCCCTCAAGGGTTCAGTGTGATGATAGCGGTCAAGAAACACTTTCCCTGCCTCCGGTGTGACACCTTTCACCATCACCGGCTGACTCTTTGCAGGGCCACTCTTTTCTCCGCCACTGCTCATAAGGATACAGCCTTTTTCAAGAAAAGGGGACGCATCGGTAATGTCGGGATGGGAGAGAATTCCGGCAATCTGGCTCCGGCGCTCCATAAAGAGCCGTTCGTCTGAATAACGGAACTGCATATGGGAATTGAAACTGATCAGTTTCTGCTCAATGCTTCCGGCAAAACCATTCACCACCGAGAGGGTAAGAATGAGTGCCGCGGTACCCAGCGCAATGCCGGCAACAGCAATCATGACAATGAAGGTTGGCCGTGAGAGTGACCGCTGCATGAAGGCAAACCTGCCGGCTATGAAGAATTCAGGCTTCATTGCAATGGCGAAAGCTTGGCGCCAAGTTCGTGGAATGCAACGACATTGTTTCTACCTTTTGCCTTGGCCTCATAAAGCGCACGGTCGGCATTGTTGATAAGGGTATACCAGTCCGGTGCGTCATCAGGAAAAGTTGCAATACCAATGCTCACTGTCAGCTCTCCGGTAGGCTGATCATCCTCATGAGGAAATGGTTCGGCACTGATGATTTTGCGCAGCCTGTCGGAAATTTCCCTTGCTGTATGGGTATCGGTATTTGGAAAAAGAATGGCAAATTCCTCACCGCCAAATCGGGAGGGAATGTCGGAACTGCGGCTCTGTTTGCGGATGATCCCGGCCAGTATTTCAAGAACCCTGTCGCCGGCAATATGACCATTTGCATCATTGTACCTCTTGAAATGGTCTATATCAATCATGGCAATGGTAACGCTTGTGCGGAAGCGCTTGGCCCGCTCAACATCAATGATAAGATGCTCCTTGAAGTGGCGGTAATTGAACAGACCTGTTTTTTCATCGGTAATGAAAATCTCGTCAAGCTTCTTGTTCTTTGCCTCAATGTCTCCACAGAAGCTCATGATTGACTGCGTTATCTGCGTTATGTCGGGCGAATGCATTGTTTCATTCAGCTCCTTTTTCATCTCTTCGGCCGTGTCGTGAATACTTTCAGGGATGTCCCTGTTGATCCGCTTCAGGCGCTGCGCAAGTTGAGCCAAAGGAATAAGGGTCAGCCGGTAGTTATAATGCAGCAGCCAGCCGGCTCCTATATTGAGACTGAGCAGCAGCCCGAGAATGATGAAAAGAAATATCTGATTGAAAAAAACCAGCTGTTCAGCCGCAGAACGGGACTCAGCCCTGACCTCATCAATGGCAGTCTGCATCTGGAGTGAAAGCAGTTCGCTATTGTCGTTGGATGGAATCGGAAACAGCTCATCCTGCCGTGGACATGCATCGCCAATTTCAACAGCAAGCCTGTCATGCATGAATTGAAGCACCTCTTTTTCCCTTGCCTTCTCGGGGCCGCTCTTTCCGCGAGACTTTTCACCAAAATCAATAACCTTGTCCCTGAAATCAACAAGATTGAAATAGGTCTGTTGCTGTTTTTCCACTCTATCAAGAAAACGCCCCTGAAAGACGATAAACCCCGCGGTTCCGGCTATGACAAGCAGTATCCCGATTGTGCCGGTCATAATGATGACAAGAAGCGGAGATATTTTTTTGCTGGTGAGCAGATACTTCATACCGGGAGTTCAGTTCAGGATTATGGTTCGGGACAGTTCAGACAGGGGAACAAAACCGCTGCGGGCAAAGACGCTCTGCCCTCTATCGGTGAGCCATGCGCCAAACCCTGCGGCAAGACCGTCACCGGGATAATATACATAGTAAAGGGTGGTAACAAGAGGGTAGCTTCCGTTCATGATCTGTTCGGGGTCGGGAAAAACACCCTTTCCTTGTTTTAAAATCGGAACGAGCTTCACNCTACCCTCAGCTTCATCCGGGAGTGCTGACTCAACATATTCAGATCGGAGGACAAGAGCGGCCATCTGCCGCCCTCTTCCCACAAGCCGCACCTGTTCAGCCAACGCCTCGCCGGCAAAAGGACGCAGCCCTTGAAAAATCGATGATACCTCAGTAACAGTCATTGCGCTTACAGGGTTTCTGATGCCGACCAGCACAACAAGTGCGTCGTAGGCAACCGGCTCTATGCGCAGAACTGCAAGGGAGTCCTGCTGTGGTTTCCGGCTGATCAGCGCCGCCTGGCCGCGACGCAACTGAACGCTCCCCTCCGCAGGAACAGCCTGAATGACGGCATCTGGATAATAGCGGGAAAAAACTTCTCCCTGTATTCTAGCTGCATGGATACCGGCCCCGTCGGCAATAAGTGTGAGCTTTCCGCTTATTGGTGTTTCAGGGTCTTCTCCCCTTCTGCACGAAGAGAGCGCGGCAATCAGAAACAGGGATATGAAAAACGGTTTCAAAAGAAGGTTATGCATAGTCATTCTTTTTGCCTGTCTCCTGCAACCGGACGGGCAGTTCAAAGCCTTGATAAGATACAGAGAAAAGAGATGTTGGCATAACATTTCCATGAAGCCAGACAGACGAAAAAAAAGAAACGGGAGGTTTGAATATGGAAGGAAAAAGGGTTATATATTCGCCTTGTTGGATAAATATTCACTGCTGATTCAAAAACAATGACCGCATCCAAACCAATGGACAGCGCAGCTCCGACTGTTTCCGTCATCGGAGCATCCGGCTATTCGGGCGCAGAGCTGACACGCCTTCTGCAACGCCATCAGGGTGTGAAGCTGCAGCATCTGTATGCCTTTTCTCAGGCCGGCAAACGGGCAGACGATCTGTACCCCGCAACAGGTTGCCCAATGACCTACCTTCCCTATGAAGGCGGGACCCAGAGCGACATCTATTTTCTTGCCCTTCCCCATGGAGAGGCACACTCCCTTGTGCCAGCGCTTGCCGCAGCCGGCAAAAAGGTGATTGACCTTTCGGGTGACTTCAGGCTGAAAAGCACTCAGGAACACGAAGCGTTCTACGGATCAAAAAAGCCCGCAGAAGCCGTAATGACATATGCGATGCCCGAGCTTTTCAAGGAGGAGATTGCCTCAGCCACGACAGTGAGCAACCCGGGATGCTACGCTACGAGCATCATTCTCGCTCTTGCCCCCCTCTTCAAGGGCGCAGGGGGAATGCCGAAAGTCAACTCCGTGGCATGTACTGCAATTTCCGGACTCTCAGGAGCCGGGCGGAGCTCCAAAACCGAACTTTCTTTTGCTGAGATGAGTGAAAATGTGCGCGCCTACAAGGTCGGCAAACACCAGCACACACCAGAAATCATGCAGGCTCTCGGCACCTCGTCCACTGATCCCTCTTTTGCATTCACCTTTACGCCGATGATCGGCTCACTGGTTCGGGGCATATACAGCACGCTCACGCTTTCGCTCGACTCCCCCGCAGAAGCTCAAGCAATAAGAGCCAGGTATGCAGAGTTCTATCAGGGCGCACCCTTTGTGCGTGTGCGCAATGAGATGACTGAAGTCCGCCATGTGGCCCATACCAACTTCTGTGATATCCATATTCCCGATTCCGGGCGCAGCAGCTCACTGGTTGTCATTTCTGCCATAGACAACCTTCTGAAAGGAGCCGCCGGACAGGCAGTGCAGAACATGAACATTATGCTTGGCCTTGATGAACGGACCGGGCTTCTCTGAATAAACAATCTTACCGCCTACTCAATTGAAGAAACGAGAGAAAGCGCTTGAAGTCATACGCAGCCACAGCCAGGAAACCCGGTGGCCCGAAGGGGTAACCCCTATGGCCCCTGAAGCGGACGGAACCCATGGTTTCTGGCCCAAGGGGTTTTCTGCGGCCTCAGTGCCGGCGGGCATCAAATACAGCGGCCGGACCGACCTGATGATTCTTCTTGCTGACAATGAATGCGCTGCAGCGGGTGTCTTCACAACCAACCTCTGCTGTGCGGCTCCGGTGCATGTATCAAAGAAGCATCTTGCGGAATCACCTGCTGCCATGCGAGCCATTGTGTGCAACAGCGGGAACGCCAATGCCGCTACCGGCGAACAGGGAATGCGTGACGCAATCAGCATGGCTCAGTCAACTGCCCGGGCATTCGGCATACCTGAAGAGTCAATACTTGTCTCCTCAACCGGAGTCATAGGCCAACGACTCCCTATGGAGAAAGTAACGGTTGGAATCGAAACACTGGCTTCAACCAAAAGCACCCGTTCCGGCACTCTGGCGGCAGAGGCAATCATGACAACCGACACCTTCCCGAAATTCTTTTTCGTTGATGTTGCTTTGTCTGGCGGAACTGTCAGGATAAGCGGCATAGCAAAAGGATCGGGGATGATTTGCCCCAACATGGCTACAATGCTTGCCTTTATGGCAACAGACGCTTCAATTGAACCCTTACTGCTTCAGGAAGCACTGCAGCAGGCCAACACCCACAGCTTCAACGCCATTACCGTTGACGGCGATACCAGCACCAACGACATGGCGGTGATTCTTGCAGGGGGAACAGGGCCGCAGGTGAGGGAAGGCAGCAACGACGAACTTCTTTTCAAAGAAGCGCTTGGAGCGTTGATGGAGTTTCTTGCCCGCCTTATTGTTATTGACGGCGAAGGTGCCACCAAACTGGTCACCATCACGGTACAAGGCGCCCAAAACGACCATGAAGCAGCCCTTGCAGCGCGAACAATTGCCCAGTCAAGTCTGGTAAAAACCGCCCTGCATGGAGAAGATGCCAACTGGGGACGCATTATTGCGGCAGCTGGCCGTTCAGGCGCCCGCTTCCATGAAGAGGATCTTGAACTCTTCTTCAATGAAATTCCAGTTCTCCGCCAAAATCTCAATGCGGATTTTTCTGAAGAAGAAGCCGCAGAGATACTTGCAGAGCCATCATATGCGATTACCCTGAAGCTGGGTTCAGGAAAGGGCAAAGCCACAGTCTGGACATGCGACTTGAGCAAAGAGTATATTGAAATCAACGGCAGCTACAGAAGCTGACCTTTTCCCAAACGACCCATCAGTATTGAAAAGTAATGGACCATCAAGCATGTAATGACACGACACCGGCAAGGAAGGCCCCACAGGCCGCAATAGGCCAGGTTCTCATAGAGGCTCTGCCCTATATCCGGAAGTTTGAGGGTAAGACCTTTGTCATTAAATACGGCGGCTCTGCAATGAAGGATGAGTGCCTGAAAAACTCGTTCGCGCAGAATGTGACTCTTCTTCGTAAAGTCGGCATCAATGTTGTGCTTGTGCATGGCGGAGGCGACGCCATTACGAAGACTGCAGAAAAAATGGGGATCAAGTCTACATTTGTGCACGGCAAGCGCGTTACCGACAGCGACATGATTACTATTGTCCAGATGACTCTTGCAGGCAAGGTCAATCAGGACATCGTCCGCCTCATCAGTGAGCATGGCGGCAAGGCTGTCGGCGTCTCCGGACTTGATGCCGACACCATTCAGGCACTCCCCTGCCATAATGCCGAAACGCTCGGACTTGTGGGTGAAGTTGCCGCTATCAACACCGCATACATCAATCTGCTCTGCAACGCAGGGCTTATTCCTGTTATTGCCCCGATAGGGTTTGACGATGAAGGCCATGTTTACAACATCAACGCCGATGATGCAGCAAGCAGCATTGCTATTGCGCTTAAAGCCGAAAAGCTCATTTATGTAAGCGATGTTGCCGGAATTCAGGCTCACGACGCAATTCTGCGCACCATCAGCAAAACGCAGGCTGCAGATTTCATTGAACAACATGTCATTACAGGCGGAATGATACCCAAGGTAATCTCTGCATTCCAGACGCTCGACGGAGGTGTAGGGAAAATTCATCTGATTGATGGCAAATGCATTCACTCCATACTGCTTGAAATCTTCACCCATGAAGGAGTGGGAACACAATTCATTGCCGAACAGGGCAACGACGACAACCAATAAGACACTGACAGACATGCAAAAGGCAAACTCAGGACAGAAAACAAAGCGCGACTTTCTCGGATTCTCCCATCTCAATGCCGCAAAAGTCATTGAGCTTTTTGACTATTCACACCACATCAAAAAGATCCGCCAGGAAGGCGGGCAGGACTTTCGGCCGCTGAGAGGAAAAACCGTGGCCATGATTTTCAACAAGCCATCCCTCAGAACCCGCGTTTCATTTGAGGTCGGGATCCATGAACTTGGCGGCTACGCCGTGAACCTTGAAGGAAAATCAGTCGGGGTTGGCTCACGCGAATCTGTTGAAGACATTGGCCTCCTGCTCTCACGCTTCAACGACGCCATTGTGGCGCGCCTGCATGAGCACTCCGTCATTGAAGGGCTTGCCAAAAGTGCCACGATTCCTGTTGTCAATGCACTTACCGATCTATCCCATCCCTGCCAGATTCTGGCTGATGCATTTACCCTGTATGAAAAAGGGTTGTGGAACGAAGGAACAAAGGTTGTATTCGTAGGCGACGGCAACAATGTAGCAAACTCATGGATTGAACTTGCAGGGCTCCTCCCCTTCCACTTCGTTCTGGCCTGCCCTGAAGGCTACACTCCTGATGAAGGACTGCTTGCGGAAGCCAGAGCCAAAGGCGTCAGTACGATTGACATCATGCACGACCCGATGGAGGCTGCCAAAGATGCTGATGTTCTCTATACCGATGTATGGACCAGCATGGGGCAGGAAGAGGAACAGAAAGCCCGCCTTGATGCATTCCGTCCCTTCCAGATCAACGGAGCCATGATGAAGGAGGCAAAGCCCACTGCAGTTGCAATGCACTGCATGCCGGCCCATCGCGGTGAGGAAATCAGCGCCGAGGTGATGGACGGGCCGCAGGCAATTGTGATGGACGAGGCAGAAAACCGCCTGCATGTCCAGAAAGCGCTGCTCGTCAAACTACTGAACCATGACGAGTACAGGAAGTTCCATTTGACACACAGGCTGAACAATGCCGCCAAAAACATCAATGCATGAACAAACCTGCAAGACAGCTGCGCATCCGTGAAATCATCCAGCAGGAGCATGTAGAGAACCAGCATGATCTCCTTCGGCTCCTGAAGGAAAAGGGGGTCAAGGTAGCTCAGGCCACCCTTTCACGAGATTGCGCTGAACTCGGCATCATCCGCTCCAAAACACATGCAGGGTACCGGCTTCTCTTTGCAGAGGAGCATTCAGGCCGGATCATCAAGGGGCTTGTAGGAATGGAGGTAGTATCTGTAGCTGCAAATGAAACCTCCGTCATCGTCCGCACGCTTCCCGGGCGCGCCCACGGGGTAGGTTCATGGCTTGACCAGTTTCATAGCCCGCTGATTCTCGGCACCATAGCAGGCGACGACACTGTTCTTGTAATTCCTGATTCTGTAGAGAATATTTCGGCCCTGATATCATATATTCATAAAAATCTTTCCACAAACTGATAACTCAACACACAACAATGCAGAAAGAAAGAATTGCGCTTGCCTATTCCGGAGGACTTGATACCTCAATCATGATCAAATGGCTGAAAGACAAATACGGCGCAGATGTTGTTGCCATCACCGGAAACCTTGGCCAGCAGAAAGAGATAGAGGGACTTGAAGAAAAAGCCGTTTCAACCGGAGCATCAAGCTTCCATTTCGTTGACCTGAAAAAACAGTTCGTTGAAGACTATATCTGGCGGGCCCTTAAAGCCGGTGCCCTCTACGAAGATGTCTACCCGCTTGCAACCGCTCTGGGGCGCCCACTTCTTGCCAAGGCAATGGTTGATGTTGCTCTTGAAGAGAACTGCACCATGCTTGCTCACGGCTGCACAGGCAAAGGCAACGACCAGGTCCGCTTTGAAGTAACCTTCGCCTCCCTGGCACCGAACATGAAAGTGCTCGCCCCTCTGCGTGAGTGGGAGTTCACCTCAAGAGAGTCGGAAATGGACTACGCCATCAAACACAATATCCCGGTCTCGGTTACAAAGAAGAGCCCCTACTCAATTGATGAGAACATCTGGGGCATCAGCATTGAGTGCGGTGTGCTTGAAGACCCGATGGTAGCGCCTCCTGAGGATGCATATCAGATAACCACTTCCCCCGAAAACGCCCCCGACACCCCGACCGTTGTTGAGATTGAATTCGTACAGGGCGTTCCTGTTTCAGTTGACGGCAAAAAAATGGCCGGTCTTGATATCATCAATCGCCTCAACGAACTCGCTGCAAAGAACGGAGTCGGCCGTCTCGACATGATCGAGAACCGGGTTGTCGGCATCAAGTCCCGCGAAATTTACGAAGCCCCTGCAGCCACAGTCCTGCACTTCGCACACCGTGAACTCGAGCGCCTGACCCTTGAAAAATCGGTTTTCCAGTATAAGCGCCACATTGCTCAGGACTATGCAAACATCATCTACAACGGCACCTGGTTCTCACCAATGCGCACAGCGCTCGACGCTTTCGTAGACGATACACAGAAACCCGTCACCGGCATGGTCCGCCTGAAGCTCTACAAAGGCAATGTCACCCTGCTCGGNCGCCAGTCACCNTACTCGCTTTACAACGAAGCTCTGGCAACCTACACCGAAGCCGACTCCTTTGACCACAAGGCAGCCGAAGGGTTCATCCAGCTCTATGGACTCGGACTGAAAACCTACAGCGAAGTCCATCCTGCAAAATAACTTCGATTCAAGCCACGGGCACGCATGAGACAAGAGCATGCGTGCCCATGACTCCCCTTTTCCATCCATACAACCTCCCGCTGCCATGAGCAATAAGAAAGAACTTCTCTGGGCGAGCCGTTTCAATGAACCCTTCGACGAGGGCGCACTGAAATTTTCCTCATCCGTTCATGTTGACGGAAAACTCTTCCGCGAAGACATTCAAGGATCCATCGCCCATGCAACCATGCTCGGTGAGGAAGGGATCATTACAAGGGAGGATGCCCGTCAGATCACAGCCGGGCTGAATGAAATTGAAAAGGAGATTGAATCAGGAACGCTGGTTCCCCAGTGGGAGGATGAAGACATCCACACCGTGATTGAGAACCGCCTGAAAGAAAAAATCGGAGCCGTTGCCGGTAAACTCCACTCAGGACGAAGCCGTAACGACCAGGTAGCTACCGACACCCGCCTCTACATGCGCGCAAAGGTCAATGAACTCCATACCTCCCTCACCGGACTCATGGAAACCCTTGTTGAAAGGGCCGACACCTACCAGAGCTCCATCATCTTCGGCTACACCCACCTGCAGCGGGCTCAGCCCATCTCTGCAGGCCATTACTACCTGGCCTATTTCAACATGTTCCGGCGCGACCGTCAACGCCTCAGCGACCTCATGCAGAGGGTGAATATTTCGCCACTCGGCGCAGCCGCTTTTGCCGGCAGCACCCTTCCGCTCAACGCTGAAAGAAGTGCCGAACTGCTGGGCTTCAACTCCATGTTCTCAAACAGCATCGACGCCGTCAGCGACCGTGATATCCTCATTGAATTCATCTCTGCCTGCTCCATCATCATGATGCACCTCTCGCGCTTCTGCGAAGACATCATCCTCTGGAGCTCCTATGAATTCGGTTACCTTGAAATCAGCGACGCATTCTCCACCGGCTCCTCAATCATGCCGCAGAAGAAAAACGCCGACATCGCCGAACTGATAAGAGGCAAAACCGGAAGGGTTTACGGGGACCTCATGGCCATGCTCACCATCATGAAAGGGCTCCCCCTCTCCTACAACCGCGACATGCAGGAGGACAAGCCGCCTTTGTTCGACAGTGCCGAAACCGCCATTTCAAGCGTAACGCTTTTCAACCGGATGCTCCAGCACACACGCCTCAAGGAAGACCGGCTCAAAGAGCTCACAGCAAAAGACCTCAGCCTCGCAACAGAGATTGCAGAATACCTGGTGAAAAAGGATATCCCCTTCCGTGACGCGCACCGCATCACGGGCAGGATCGTCAGCTGGAGCATCGAGCATTCCACTCCCCTGCCGGACATCCCGCTGGATACCTACAAAGGGTTTTCGGAGGTGTTCGATGAAGGGATTTATCTTGCGCTGACGCCTGAAGCCAGCATCAACTCCAAGAAATCCCACGGCAGCTGCTCGTTCGAGTCGGTCGAACGGCAGATCAGGGAGGCCCGGGAACTGCTCGGCTGAAGGGCCGGGCTCACTCCCCGTAAGGAGCTTCATCTTCATTGAGCACCCCAAGTACGGTATCGGGAGCCTTACGGACAAGGTCGAGGAGAACGAGAGCTGGCCCGTGGGGTTTGCGGTCTCCCCGCTCCCAATGCCGCAATGTGGCCACGCTGATGCCGAAGGCCGCAGCAAACCGCTCCTGGGTCAGGCCGATCTTCTCCCTGACAACCTTCACGTCTATGGGCCGAGGCCTATAAACCCTTGCCCCGACGTCTTCCCCCCCCATGTAGGCGATGGCTTCTTCAAGCCCCCTCCTGATACTGTCGAAGTCTGAATGCATCGTAATTCCACCTAATTGGTTATAAGGACATCAACCATCTGCCGAAGACCGTTCATGTCCGCCTTCGTCAGATTTTCCCTCTCGCCCACCGCAGCTTTCTGATCCCACCGGAGCCACGCACGATGCTTCCGGCCTGGGGATGCATCGACAGATAGAAGACGAGCGCATCTCGCTCAGCAGAAGTCAAGAGATTATCTGACCGACGAATGAATTCAGGAAGCTCTACGATTGTGACATTCATACCCCAATATAATCCATTGGATTATATTGGCAAAACACGGAATCGATGAATGCCCCGGGGTACAGGAGGAAGTGTTCACCCCGTCGACACCTGTTGCCGCAGTCTTCTTCAGTTCGAAGTACGACCAACGCAGGCAGTCTGCGGAGATGTGATGCAGGAGCGCCGTTAACTTTTCTCCTCTGATTTTGGTTACGGCTTCACGTATGCGGTCCTGCGCCTGGGACACGGCTTGTCGACTCTGTGTCCGGGCCGTGCTTTGCCGTTCCGCATTCCTCTTGTTCCCGCCCCTTCCCTCCACGAACTCCGCTACGGCCTTGACCGCTTTGTTCGCCCGCTTCTTTGGTAGTATGGGCAGGTCTGACTTCTCTGTACCGTGCATAATCGGCTTCACCTTTACGGTTTCCCGATGCGACCCGCCAACAACGGCGGATGGTATCGGAGATCTCCCGGTTCCCGTGCAAGAGATGTATGTACATGCCAGGTTCTCTGACGTCGTGGGGAGGGAACTACACCCGCATTTACGCGCAACCCCCTGTTGCCTTCTGTCAAGTTGAGGACATCGACTCCCCAGATTATACCTTTTCGCCGCTCAATGGCTGCCCCCCTGTCAACGCTTCGCGCATGACCTCACGGTCTTACCCGCATGACTCGGAGCCAGTGTGGATCGCTAGTCCTTCCACTGTAGGGACTTTCACCCTTTACCTCTTGCCGGTCTCCCGGCGCACCAACATTTGGTAAGTTCTCTCGCATAGCCATTATCTTCTTTTATAACAAATAATTAGCCAGACGATA
>JGI10211J34971_10002325_pt1 | contig 15551 bp, 14 predicted proteins | sample Etolagsediment_FD_34971 | JGI IMG/M metagenome (IMG submission 34971) | reverse complement strand
TAAATCCTTCCACTATAGTGGCTGCAGATATAGCTGGCTCAACAAAAATTTTTAAGGTCGGTGGGCCGTGGGGAATCGCCTCGATGGCCTACGGTACTGCGGCTATTCCGAAAGTAGATAAAATAGTTGGGCCTGGAAACAAATATGTTACTGCTGCAAAGATTATGGTATTTGGGCAGGTAGGTATAGACTCCCCTGCTGGACCAAGTGAAGGGATGATTCTTGCTGACGCAACAGGAAATGCAGATCTCATTGCAATAGATTTATTATCCCAGTCAGAGCATGATCCAGATGCCGCATCCATTCTTGTGACAACTTCAGATGAACTTGCATTAAAGGTCGCAAATAATATAAACAAAGAACTGCCCACACTTCCTCGGAAGGAAATCATTACCTCATCGCTTACCAAGTATTCCTCCATCCTAATCGCACGGGATATAGAGCAGGCCATCGATTTTGTCAATGAGTATGCACCGGAACACCTGGAGATACTAACTAAAGAGCCTTTTGTTACCCTAAAGAAAATTAAAAATGCAGGCTCTATATTCATGGGGCCATTTTCTCCTATTCCTGTGGGTGATTATGCCTCAGGCACAAACCATGTTCTGCCCACAGGTCAGGCAGCGCGGGTATTTTCAGGTTTATCTTTAGACGATTTTATAAAGAAACCAACATTTCAATATCTTAGCAAGGATGGACTTTCATCTCTAAAAGATACGGTAGTTACCTTAGCTGAAGCAGAGGGCCTTCCTCTTCACGCGAGAACGATTTTAGAGAGATTTAAATAGTTGGTAACTACCCAGGTTGTCAGGTTCAAGGTTCAATGTTCAGGGGTTCAACTCGAACCGAACATTTGCACATGCGGAGATCCTTCAACTGGCTCATGAAAAGCCCGAGTTTAATGTTACAGGGTTAAACAAACAACCCTTGAACCGTGAACCTGGAACTTTGAACCAAATTAGTTACAATAATAACCACTTTTTCATTGAATTATGGATATTCATGTAATACATGATTACATCGTTTTATTTATTTAAAAAAAATTAAGGAGGCAGAAGATGGCTATTATAAAAGGATATGACATGCCTGATGAGCTTTATTATCATGAAGAGCACAGTTGGGCGAGGGTGGAAGGTAACAGGGTTACTGTAGGAATGAATGATATGTTTCAAAAGGAAGCAGGTGATATAGTTTTTGTAGACCTCCCTGAGGAGGAAGACGAGGTTGAGCAGGGAGAGGTTTGCGGTAAGATTCAATCACGAAAATGGATTGGTAAACTTTGCGCACCTGTCTCCGGAGAAATTGTCGAGATCAATGAGGAATTAGAGGATGATACCAGTTTCATAAATCAGGATCCCTACGGAAAGGGATGGATTTTGGTTATCGAGGGGAGCGATGTTGAAAACGATCTCGCGAATCTTATGCATGGGGACTCTCTCCTTCCTTTTATCGACCAGGAGATACAACGGACAGAGGAAGAAAGGGCAAACGCGTAATGAATTCGTGGAGGCTCTTTAAAGATACTATACATCCTGTTTCAACAGCTTTGGGATTATCTATTGACGATACACTTCCCCTCTCTTTGTCCCAGCATGGCTCTCCACCAATACTTCACCTTTATACATTTAAGTCTTCAGCCATTGTTGGAAAATACCAGGATATAGAGGCCGCGTTACGGCTTGAGAGGTGTAGGAACACTGGAGTTGAGTATAACCGCAGAAGCACCGGTGGTGGCACAGTGATAATGGGCCCAAAGGTGGTTGCTCTTGGTCTCAGTATTGATATCGATCAGCCTGGTTTAAAGAAGGGAATAGGAGGGATATTTGAATCCCTGAGCTCTGTCTTGATAAAGGCGCTACAGGATTTGGGAGTTAATGCCGGATTCAGACCCAAGAATGACCTTGAGGTAGACGGGAAAAAAATAGCGGGTCTTTCTGCTGCGCTTGAGACAGAAAAGGCGCTTTTATTTCATGCAAGCCTGCTGGTTGACTTCAATATCCCATTAATGCTGGATATTATGAATCAACCACCCTTAAAGTTGTATGATAAAGGATATAATTGCTTCAGCCAAAGGATGACGACCATTACAGAGCAATTAGGGCATGATATCGATATGGAGCGTGTTGTAGGGGCTATTGAAAACGCTTTCAGCCAGAAATTTGGCGTTTCCTTTGAAAAGGATGAACCTGACACATGGGAGAAAAAAAGCATAGAAGATCTTATTACTACGAGGTATACAAACCCCAATTGGATCTTTTCTCACAAACATCCCAGATCAAAGATGGGTATGGGTGAGTTCAAAACGCCTGGAGGCCTTTTGGAGATATACCTGTCTCTTGCAGGGAGCACGATTGAGCATATTATTATCACCGGAGACTTTTTTTCCACTACCAAAGATATAAATCTTCTGGAATCATCCCTCAAATGGACATCAGCAAAAAGGGAAAAGATAGAGGAGCATCTTGCTGATGCCTGGAGAGAGGATATGATCTATGGTGTTACCATCTCGACCTTGACAGAGGCAATTGTAAAGGCCAAAGAAAATCTGGTACATTATTAACAATGCTGAAAGGTGTTCGCTCTGGCAATAATCAAACAGTATATACGTTTATCCTTTACCGTTAGTTCACTATAGTTCACCTGCTTTTATAACAAAAAAATGGTTACAATGGGAAAAAAACAGAGCCCTGATTATGCACGGATAAGTAGTGCAACAGCTATGTCCCTCGGGCTTAGCAAAGGCCGCTTTTATAGAGGGGCAAAAAATAGATGTGCTAATCTTCTTGTTCATTACCCTGAGGGATGTGCAGCCAATTGTGCATACTGTGGCTTGGCTAAAAAAAGAACAGGGGCATATGACCAGAAAACATTCATTATGGTCCAATGGCCCTTGTTTTCAATGGATGCTATTATTGCAGCCATCAACGATGGCCCTGAATATGTAAGACGGACATGCATTTCCATGATCACCACCGGGAGATGCCGAAGAGATACCATTGCCATGACCCAGCGGCTAAAAAAGGAGACTGCGATCCCGATTTCTATTCTTACAAGCCCAACAATCTTGAAGGTAGAGGATCTTAGAGCAATGAAGGAGAGTGGGGCGGATATGATTGGCATAGCTATTGATCTGGCTACTCCAGGGCTTTTTGATCTTTACCGGGGGAAAGGGGTATCAGGGCCTCATACGTGGGAGAGATACTGGCAAACCGTTGCGGATGGCATTGAGATATTTGGTAGGAGAAATGTTGGAATCCATCTCATGGTGGGTATGGGTGAGACAGAACAGGAGATGGTTTCGGTTATGGAAAGAGCATGGAATTTGGGGGCTGTGAACCATCTTTTTTCTTTTTTTGCTGAACCGGGTTCCACATTAGAGAACAGAAAACAGCCAACCTGGTCATCCTATCTGAGGATACAGCTCGCACGCTATCTATTAGAAGAAAAGTCAGTAAAGGAATCTCACATGATCTTTGATAAAGATGGGCATATTATAGACTTTGGCCTGCCAAAAGATGTCATAGTAGAAATTATTAATTTAGGGACCCCTTTTATGACCGGTGGTTGCCTTGACGAGGATGGAGAGGTTGCCTGTAACAGACCTTTTGGTAATTGTTTGCCAGATGAAAAACAATGGAATTACCCGTACCCACCGAATGAGGAGGAAATAAATCTCATTCAAAGGCACATATTTGACGTAAGCACGAATTAATAAATTTCGGGCTTATTAACCTTTCCTGCTATATAATTTTTTTGACACGGCACGCCAATAATGTTACTAAATGGCGAGAACTTAGTAGTGTGGGCCGTTAGCTCAGTTCGGTAGAGCAGCGGACTTTTAATCCGTTGGTCGGGAGTTCGATCCTCCCACGGCCCACTCTTTGCGTCCCCATCGTCTAGCCAGGTCCAGGACATCGGCCTTTCACGCCGACAACACCGGTTCAAATCCGGTTGGGGACGCCATTTTTAACCGTGTTAAGGGTAAGTAAACACCCTTAATTTCTAAAAATCTATTCCACGGACTGCCTTCTTTCGGGTAAATCCGTATCTCCTCGAAGAGGGTTTGAATGACCCTCTTTCTTACTTTAGGGTCTGATTGATTGACTTCTTCCTTAAAATTCTCTATTACATCAATGACCTCATCGTCTTTAACCTCTAAACTTCCCTGTAGAGCCCTAATCTCTTCGAGACTTTGCGTTAAGAACTTCTTCTGTTCCTGCAAAACCATCAATTCTTTTTCAATCTCTTGTTCATCAATAGTGCCCAATCGATAGAGTTTCATTACCCTCCTGATTTCAGTATCAATCCTGTCAAGTTTCCCTTTCAGTGATTGCTCTTGTGAGTGGTCAGACTGAAACCGCTTTTTTACCTTATCAATAAATCCTTTGATATTTTTGAAGCTAAGAATTTGTTGGTCCATTACCGAAAATATGGCATTTTCCACTTTCTGTTGAGAAATATCATTATTCGGACATTTCTCTCCAGGTTTAGTGGTTGAATTGCAGCGATATATCCCCCTGTCCCCAGTGTAATTTGAACCGCACAAACCGCATTTCATGATACCGGAGACCGCATAGATCCTTTTGGCATTAATTGGGGTCTCCCTAATGCGCTTCTCCCTCATCTCCCGAATTCTGCTACCAATTTCCTCTGTGATAAGCGGTTTATGTGTATTCTCTGTAATGACCCATTCCTCTCTTGGCCTCCATTTCACACCATGAAGATAACCGCAAAACTTGCCCCTTTCCTTAATCCTCTCATTGTGCCTGTTAAAAACCGTATGACCTAAATAGACATCCACATTACCCTCTATCGCCTTGGCACTTGGTGTACCCCATTTCCTTTGACCGCTTGGAGAAGGGATCCCCCTATGATAAAAATCATCAAGAATTGACATTCTTGTCTCACCTTTTGCTCTTCTCTCAAAATATTCTTTCACGATCTGCGCAGTCTCAGGGTCAGGTTGCAGTATAGTCTTAGTTATGGTTTTACCGTTTCTGTGTTTCCCCATTTCGATATTTTTTAGACGATACCCATAGGGTGCTCTACCACCTGCACGATATCCATTGATTACATTCTGCTTCATGCTGGCAACACCCTTGACCTTACTCTGTTGGGAGTGAAGTTGGTCAAATGCGGACATAATAGTTTCAAATACAGGATCAAGGTAGGTGCCAGTCTGTGGCATGTTAATGAAGATTACCTCTATTCCGTGTTTTTTTCTCAACTGCCACAATAAAACCTGGGTTTCGTGTTGGTCTCTTCCAAACCTGGATGTATCCAGGCAGTAGATCTTTACAAATCGTGGACTTTTAGAAGTTGCGAGGGCGATCATCTCATCAAATTCAGGCCTTATATCACGGGTAGAGGATAGTGCTTTATCACAGAATACACGATAAATCTCCTCACCGTTTTGTTTAACTATCTGTTTTATCTGTTCTTCTTGTGCTTCACATGATACATTGTGAAGGTCTTTGCTCGATCTCACATAAATCGCAACTGGTTTCATTTTCGCCCTCCTTTCTTTGTCTCTGCCTTTTATTTTCTATGATAGAGACAAATAAATCAACAATAACCTCTTGTGTTAGAGGTTTTAGGTTTTCAAAATAAACATATTGTTCCTCCATTTTTCATGTTATCTCCTTATTATTTCAATTTACTGGCCTCTCCAGCACGGCTCTCGGAGTTGTGAGAGCAAGTTTGGTTTCCTTGTCACTCTAATAGGTAAAACCATATATAGGGTGACAAGATTTTTACCGTTTGCCAATCAAAAAAACTAAAACATGATTTAAATTATCTTACTTTTACAGAACATCACTCCTTCCACAAATTGATAGAAGCAACCATGGAGGTCTCAGCAACCCCAATGGTTGAAATAAATTTCACTCCACATTTATCCGCATTGCTCAATCACAACCAATATATCTATCTCACGTTGGTAACAATACCAAAGTGGCATTATTGACAGGCATAACAAAAGAAATATTTTTTCCTACCAGTATAAATCCTGCCTGTTGCAAATGGGTGTCTTATCACTACCAGTGAATTACCATTGCAATAGCCATCCAAGAATGAGCGAAGCGAATTCAGTTTTAATTACTTTGCTTTAATATATTTATTTTATAGGCTGCCTCACCCGGCCACTTGTTGCCGACTCACCCGGCCATCTCCTGCCGCCTCATCCAGCCACCCTGTTTCTGCAATGAATGAATATTCTTATCAAAGAGCAACTGAAAAATATTCCTCTGGTCTCTTACTGATAGGCTCCTATCGAGAAAAGATTTGTCCTTGTAGTTGTCTCGTATAAACGTCTTGATAGTATCAGACATCTTGGTACCACTTTTGATTGGTATCGAATCGACAAAAAAGTAGTCCTCCTTGCCATCCTCTGCATTAAAATCCTCAAATCCTAAGAGATAGAGATTATTGGCACTCTTTTCCGCTCCATCAGATATCTTGATTACTGCGCCACTATCATCGAATCTATCCAGGGCCTTACATGCGGTACTCCGGTTTACGTTGCTTTTCTCTGCAATCGTCCTGGTGGTGACGTTGACAACTAACAATTTATTTTCTTGATACAGGAAGGCTATGAGCTCTCCTCGCTTATATCGCTTATCCTTTTTGGACACTCGGAGAACAGACGATAAGAGATAGACCATTACCCTGAACTCGGCATGGCTCAGAGACTTGAAGAACTCATTCTCGTGTATCCAGCGTTTGTCAAATATCAGAAATCCATTCTGAAACGCCTTTGCCATTCTCTTACCCTCTCATTCCTTCACATCTTTGCGTAAATGCGTTGCACGGTAGTTCTATAATCTTCACCGTCAATCCCACGATGGTATGAAAAGGGGACTCATTCCGCCTCACAAACAGGGCGATAAACTCTTTGCCTGCGTCCATCTCAGGGGCTAAATCTTTTGCTAGAGCCTTTGGTAGGTAGCCGAGTTTCTTGTCTCCTAGTGCGACCCGTATGGCATGTGTGTCGTGCGGATTATCAGGCTCTCGCACCAAGGCAAAACTGCCAATATCTTTACACCCAAACATTTGTATATTTTCCTGAGCGTCATCAAAGGTGACGCCTGTTATGCGTGTAGTAATTCCGTTCATTATCAATTTCTCCTTTTCCTTTCATTCTACGCCGCTTTCTTAAGGGCGATACGTTTTTCCTGTTCCACTCTTCTTTGAGCGATTGCATGATATTTTTTGTTCAACTCCACACCGATAAACTTTCGGTTCAGTTGCTTCGCAGCCACACAAGTACTCCCTGAACCAGTGAATGGATCCAACACCACGTCACCTTCCCGAGATCCCATGGTGATGAGATAGGACATCAACTTGATGGGCTTAACCGTCAGGTGTTTGTTTTTTTTCGGCTTAGTTTTCTTATCATTCGCTTTCTTTCTTTCATCACGGACCGCGCCATCCTTGAGCATCTCTAAGCCCGAATTCTTTTCTCTTTTGCTTGCCTTTGGCACGATAAGGAATGGCAAATTCTTTTTTGCCCAAGCGTCCAATGAAAAGAAGCGGGAATAGGAACCTTCGTCATTATATGGACTATTAAATACATGGCCTTTTATGACTTCACCTAATCCTGCGCTCCCACCAGATTTAATTGTTCCAGGTGTGGATTTATGATTTTTGCCATCATCCAACACATCATCACTTACAAGAAGGTTGGCAGGGAAGCGTCCTTCTTTTGAAATTTTTGGAATGTCTAAAACCTTCTTTCCGCCCCAAGTTAGACCAGTTTTATACTTACCGTTTACTTCACAACATTTATTGTATTTGGCTTCATCTTTATCATCCTTATAAGGTACTCTACAGTCATCCATCCAAGTAATGCCTTTAGCATTATCTAATGCTTGACCTACATAAGTCTTTTTATCCATAGGTTTCATTGCTACAATAATCACTTCTACTACTGGTTTTGGTTGAAATCCGCCGTAAGAACCGTCAAAGTGTTTGGCTTGTTCCGTTTCATGATTTTCATCCTTCCTGAATTCCTTCCATGCTTTTTTGAATTCTTCTTTTGTTGGTTTTCGCCCAAGTTTTCCTTTCACTTGTTCCCTGCATTCTTTTTTATCTATTGCCAATGAAATTTTATGGCTTTTTGGTATCCCTTGGGCATATGTCCAGTACAATGGAGTAAAATTGGTTTTGAACCCGGAATCTTCTAACGTTGCAATCATACGGCTCAACACGTCTTGTCTCGGAGCAGACATGACAAAGGCAAACGCGCCTGGTTTCAGCACCCGCAAAGTTTCTTTCCAGATATCAACGGACGGTATCTCCTTGTCCCAATCCTGGCCCATGAATTTGATGCCATAGGGAGGATCGGTTACAAGGACATCCACCGAGTTATCGGGTATGGGTTTCAATTTCTCCAGACAATCTCCCTGAATCACTGTATTGATATAAGGTGCAGTATCCAGTTTCCTCTCAGGAAGAACAATCAGTGGATAATATTTCTTTTCTTCGCAATCATCCGCCTTTACCACCACTGGAAGGTTGGGGGACCCGGATGGGTCTGGTTCATCCGGGTCAGGTACCCAATCGATAACTATCTCATCCTTTGAAAAATCAGACTTGTAAGGGACCTTGATAGAACGGATATCCTTCTCACTCCTGCTTTCGTTTGCAAGGATTTCAGTAACAGACTTCCCAAAACGGTCCACAAAATCAGATTCATTTCCCTTTTTTTCTCTCTGAACTCCCTCAGTATCGGGTTTTTTCAGATCCTCTTCTTTGAGACCCAATTTTTCCATAATCGCAGATTTGTATTTTGCGTCTCTCTCAAAACCGATTCCTATTCTTTCTAATTCATTTGCGACCTTGACTGTGGTCATTGAACCACCGAAAGGGTCAAGAACGCAGTCTCCCTTATAACTGTACATCAACACTAACCTTCTTACTAATTCATCGGGGAACTGCGCTGGATGTCCCTCTTGTCTCCTCACAGGAGGGATTTCCCACACACCGTCAACCCACTCTTTCCAGTCTTCTTTTGCAATTTTGGATTCAAACTCACGGTCAAACGGGACCTCTCTATCCCCATCTTTGCGAAAGATATAAATCTTCTCAGTATTTCTTAACATTCGCCATTCTGTGTGTTTACTCTTGTCATGGTAACTGCACTGTGGGTTGTTTATCCAATTTTTACCTTTTCTCCAGATAACCTCATCAACAAGTCTAATTCCATGTTTCTCTAACATTTTCTGGTATTCGTGACCCATCAATTTCATTTCTGGTTTACCACCATTCCTTGTTTCAAAGACATGGATGTCGACAAAATTGACACATAAATTCCCACCGGGGACAAGGACACGTGCGCACTCGGAGAGTACCTCTTGGACATTCTCCATATGTTCTTTAAAACTAATCCCCTTTTCATATTCAAGACCCACTCCGTAGGGAGGAGACGTAACGATAAGACCCACACTCTCGTCCTTGAGTTCGGACATATCACGTGCATTTTTTATAAATACCCCAGGGATATCGCCTTCAGGGATCTCCAATTTTGGGACTTCTTTCTCAGGATTATTATAAGCGATTAGAATTTTAACCTTCTTTTCTACTTTTCTCGTCACATCCTCATTTTTAGGGATCTCTTCGGTAAGTTTGAGTTGAAGGTCTTTATCTTTCAATCGTGCAAGATGATAACCTGCGGTCGGATCAATTTTCCCTTCCGCAATTTTTTGCTGAATTTCTTGGGGTAAAGTAAGAAGACGTAATTTATTATAAATCGTGTCTTTTTTACCGTAGGAATGAAGACTTACGAGATTTTCAACACTATAGTTGAATTTCTCCTGCATCGTCTTGATATGGTGTGCGACTTCGATAGGATTGAGATTCTTTCTCAACTCATCGGAGTTCTTAAGGTATGAAAGGTGTGCCGCGGTTTTCTCGTCGACTTCCTCTATTATGCAGTCAATCTCCGTAAATCCTAACTCTTTGACTGCACGCAATCTTCGTAATCCATCGATTACAACATACTTCTCTCCATCTTTGCGAACTGTTATGGGTTGTTTGTTTAAACCTTCATTTTCTATACTTCCTTTCAGTTCCTCTTGACCTGTGAAATCCTTGCGAGGGTGGTATCCCTCATGGATTTGGTTGAGATGAATCTTTCTAAACATCATTCTTATTTCCTTTTCCCGGGTCCTCAGACCCGATGAGACCCCGCCTGATTTTTTTATGGGTCTCTGCGTTCGGACGCTCAATCAATGAAGACCAACGCCCATGGAAAAGGAACTGAAAGAAGTATCATTTCCTATGTATCTAAATGTCTATTTCCTCTTTCGTGCACCCCCAATCTTTTTTTATATCTCATAATAATTGATTGAAAAAAAATGCCCCTCTACCTATATTGGCCTTTTGGGGGGTAAAATTGTAGTTGGGCTACATAAAATTTAAAAAAAATGAAAATAAAAGTTATTTTTGGTATGAAATATGCTTAAATTACACAAATCATAAACTTAACAAAGGAGGATTACCATGCAACGGAAGACCAAGGCTATTAACTTTGGACATATCGATCATTTCCTCTATGTCCGCATAAATTCTGTCTGTGCGGATCTTGATTTGAGTTACAAGGACTTCATTGAACAGTCCTATCTACATTTGGTAAAACTCATTGATGAGAGAGGCATAACCCATTTTGAAGTTTTGGCACAGGAATATAACAAGTATGTGGAGTTCAGGAAACAGACCAGGTATGCCCCGCGCATGATTATTGAAAGACACCCTTTCGTTGTAGGTGATATCAATGGAGAGATTTATGACCATCTTATGGTCATCAAGGACGAGCATAACTTCCCATGGATAAACATATTGAGAATTCTTTTGATGGTTATGGAGCTTGAGGTGGACAAAATGGATGAAGAGGCACAGCAACAAGGCCTAGCATATGAGGATCATGTAATGATTGCCAATCTATTTAGAGATGTCCGTCCTGAGTACGATCCTGAATCCTATCAAATTAAAAAAACCAGGAAAAGAAGAGAGTATGAAAAGAAGATAGGATATTATGGAAAAAGAGAGGGTTTTAGAATGCTAGATGAATAAATAGACTATCTTTTATGCCAAATATCTGCCTGGCACTGCCAGACCCCTTAAAAATCGACGATCTCATGCATGCCTCTATCATTTGCTATTGGTTATTACGATCGAGCGCCAGAATCGAAATTTGAGGGTAAACAAGAAAAAGATATCGCATGTTGGGCTTTTCTAAAATATAGTTGAATGAGAAAAAAGGGTAATCGATAAAATAAAAAGGATTTTAAAACATGTTTTAAGGGTATATTTGCAGGTAGCAGGTTACATATAAAAAATATAATATAACTAACCAATACCACTAAACAATAGAGACATTTCTCCCTATTTCTCTTTCTTTAAATAACTGCCCAATCTGTTATCGTATAGTCGTATAGTAGTAGTATATCTATTATCTGTATATTATTGGTTTGTCTACTAAGTATCTGAATGGGTGTAGTATAGATATTGTATGGTGTTTTTCTATTACTTTGTTACTTTATTATTGTATTATTTATACTCCTATTGATTATCGCTCATTCTGGTTATTTCTGTACTGCTAAGTCTTGTTTTAAAATACTTGACTGATAGTCTCTGTGTTCTGCCTATCTTCTCTGTTTTGAGTTATTTAATTGCGGTACAAATATTGGATATCGATCATTGCTTTCTAACGCGCTATTGCATCTTGAAATCCATGTCCTTAAGAAATTCTCTTCCTGCCAGACCACAATTAGATATTCAACGTTTAATTACATCGTTCAATCTGTCGAATCTGAGTGGCAAGCTAAGCTTGAAATCCTCTTCGCTCCAGATCTCCATAATTTGATTTTAAGATGTGGAACTGAGAGTGTCTTGTTTCTTTGTCCAGATTTGATGGTTGCTATTAGAATGCTATAACGAACGTTCTTTGTGCAGATACCTGGTGAGGCATCATCAGTACATCCTGAAATAAGTGGGCAGGACACCTGTTTCGTGAAATGCTTCAATAATCTCAAGAATTCCGAGCAACCAGATAAACATAAGGGCACGAAACATATCCCTTTTAAGTGTTTTTGGGTTTACTGTGTACGTTTCGGGTTCGTGGAAAAGCGATAATTTCGGGAAAAAGGCAGGAGTGTTCATGCGATATGCTTCAAATCGCTCCCCGTGAAGATTTAGCATCCTCCTTTCTTCGCTCCTGATAACGCTTGGGTAATACACCAAAAACAAAATAACAATAACACACGGAATCAGTAACGTTTCAGTTGCAAGTCCCACCCCGGCACCTCCAATCATGCTGAAAAGATACAAAGGATTCCTCGATATCGAATATGGTCCAGAGGTCACCAGTGCGGTGTTCTTATATCCTCCAATGTATAGTGAACACCACAACCGACCTAATGATGCAATTCCCACCAAGATACAACCAATCAAAAAGAAAAGATTACTGACGAATGAAATTCTCTCCCATGCACTGGAAGAAAGAATAATAATGATGAGCAAAATGATACCGAAGATTCGGGTTATGGGAAGGCGTATTCTTTCAAAAATTGAATGTGATGGCATTGACATTACTCCATTTTTCTTATGCCGAACATACATTATACAGCAGGTGATTGCAAAGCTTGTATGTGGAAATAAAACTTTTGACTCATGGTATGAAATCTTAGCCAAGTATTCAATAGGTGGGGTCGATAGAGTACATGTAGGTACTGTACGTATATCTAACTGAAAAAAAGCATTCTTCCATCCCGCTGAGTTTATCGAATTACGTAAGAACTAATCATCTATGGGTCATTTGGAGGCATCCCTTTTCTGGTCACCTCATATCCCTCACCCTCCCAATACAAAAATCATATGAGTTGCTAATAGGATAGGGTAGAGTTTAAAAAATAGTAAAAAAATTCAACTTTTTTCACTTTTTTTCATTTTTTTTGTCCGGAATGGCTAGTCTACGGGCTATTATTATACCAGGGGACATGATAAAAAAACTACTTCGCTTACAAAATATCCTTTCTATAAGTTCATCTCTAATCGATTATTCGCCCAGTAAATAGATCAATTACTTCGTTTAGCACAGGTAGGCTCAGACTGTCATCTGATGCAATTACCTAAGCATTACTGATCTGCCACCTTCATGGCATGCTTGAAATCTGCCTTGCGGCGATCCAGTCGTTTTCGAAATGCCTCACAACTGATACCTGCTTGTTCAGCCGCGTGAGGAAGATCCATCTCGCCCATCATATAGGCGATCTCAGGTTTGCTGAAGTGATCGGACACGAATTGCATTGTCTCCTTTGCGATCAGGAGGTCTTCGGCATTCGTTGTATCTAAGATCATGTCGGGCTGATAATCAGGATCCTCTCGTTTATTATCTCTATCGAGGCACGTGATATGAGACCAGTTTCTTCGGTCGGCTGGATCAATCCGTTGATTGTGAGTATCTCTTTGCCTGACAGTCTGCCTGCGGATTTCATGGTTCAGGTAACAATTGACGTAGCGAGCGATCCAGTTATTGAGAGACCCTTTGGATTCGTCATAGTTGATATAATGACCGCGCTCCCAATAATTTGCAAACAGATCGTCAACGACATCCCGTTCTGAGAGATTATATTCCTGTGTGATGACCTCCATCTTGTATTGTATTGATTTGTGTAATCCATTTTTATCTTTCCAGTTCTTTGACACTGCCCACTTAAATGTGAGGTAGTGTTTCTGTACGTTAATACCTTCCACGTTTTCACCTTAGTAACTAAGGGGCGGGCTCCTACCTCCGCCCCTTGTGTATTTTTGCTCAGATACATCCATAAACAAATTCCTATATGGTTTTCCTACTGGTAGTCTCAGTTACCATCAGCTCCCAACGATTATGCCACTGCGGCGTTATGTTGATGATACGCAGGACTAGTCCACTCACGCACACAACTGTTACAATCTAAGGGTATCTTTCAGTAACCTGCTTCGATCACTTTTCCCACCTGCAAAGGTATGTGCACCGGTATCCTGATCAGGCAGTGCCATCATTCCCTCTAGGCGTGTTATTGCTTCAGAGAAGCGATAGAGATTAAATGTAAGCAATCCAATATCGCACCGTTTGAATTTCTCGTTAAAGAGTGCGCAATCATTTTCGAGACACGTTTCTTTTAATAACGGGCATATTTTCTCTTTTGTAGCCATTTGAGATGTCCTCCTTTTGTATAGATTTCTTCGCCTTTCGTGCTGCGGTGGAAAGACTATAGCCTTTATCAAAATACGACTTGATGCTGCAAATGATTTTCAGATCCGCTTCGGTAAATTCCCGATAGCTCCTTTCCCCACAGATAACCCTATACGGAGCTGGGATGTAGTTCTTTTCTTCCCAATTCCGAATCTGTTTCACGGTAACCCCACAGATCCTTGCAGTCTCGCCAATGCTACAATGCCTTTCTCTTATTTCTTGCATATCTAACTACCTCCTTTGATTTTTTTGATTTCGGGGAAATGTTCCCCTCTATCTATAGAGGGTACTTTATTCCTGGACATCGGATACCTCATGCAACTATGTCCTTCCTGCCTTATAGAGGTTGGATAATTATGCGGAGGTATATAGCTGGATAAATGGAGTCAGATCGGATTAGAATGAAATGGTGTGGATATTTTCTGGCAGGTAGATACGGTCCTATTTCTTGGTTTTTCATACTGCCAAGACTGCCACATACATTTGGGCACGAATTCAACAACAGGTCTATACTCTGCTATTCGGTTTTTTGATCAAGTGCCAGAATTGAGATTTTAGAGTAATAAAGAAAAGGTTGCCCGGTGAAGTGAAATCAAGGGGTAGTTATAATGACCGGATTCACCAGGTTGGTAGTTAAGGTTACAAACAGAAGTGAAAAGTCTTCTGGAGGCGTTTTGGCTTATCTCTAACAGTACTCTATACTTCTGGGGTAATAATGCACCTCACAGGAACCTAGTTTGCAAACGATTCTTATGAAGGCACTGGGTGGACTCATAATAATTCTTCTCTATAGATAGATTACTTTTACTGATTTAAGTTCATAACCATAAAAATATATAGAAAACGATCATTTACGACTGGGAGGGCCAAATTTGTTCTTGGAATCTCTATGTCTCTTAAATTTTTCCATTACTTCGTCAAATTTCTTTTGTTGATCAGGGCTCAGCACCTTTTTCATCTGAGAAAATCCAGGTTCAACGATTTCTCCTATTTCCGAATGGGTTTTTCGGAAGTGCTCCTCTAATCTCTCCCCCACCTGGTCAATTATCGCTTTAAACTCATTCTTCTGTTCTTCTGTCAAATCGAGTTTTTGAGAGAATCTTTTCAACAAGAAGGCCCTCATTTCCGGGGGATTCTTCCTGGGATGAATAAAGTGATGTTTCATATACAATCCTGCTCCAAATGAACCGACCAAAAGGCCAAAGATGAACACAAGTGCCAATCCTGTAACTAATTTCCATTTCTTCATAGTGCACCTCGAAATTAGAAGAGTTGTGCTAAACTTAACTCCTCTGTATTATTAATAAATAATGTAAGC
>JGI10211J34971_10002322_pt1 | contig 15555 bp, 13 predicted proteins | sample Etolagsediment_FD_34971 | JGI IMG/M metagenome (IMG submission 34971) | reverse complement strand
CGCCGGCCGTGGCCTCGTAGAACGGGGCGAGTTGGTCATCGATCAACACGAGCTTCGCGTCACCGTGGCGAATTCGGGCCCGAGTCCCCGACACGAACTCGTCGAGCGACCCCATCCTCATCGGAAGCGGCAGCACCATCGACGCGATACCGGCGAGCCAGCAGCCCCGGATCACCGTCATCAACTCACGGCTCGTTGGACCGAGGACCGCGACGTGATCACCCGGAATAAGCCCTCGGGCCTGCAGAGCCGCGCCCACGGCGCGAGCCTCGTCGTGCATCTGTCTCCAACTCACGAAGACCGGGCCGTCGGGGGCCACTGAGTGACCAACGAAACGGACGCCGCCATCACGATCGGCGGCGGTCTCGAGACGCGCGCGTATCGAGGGTCCGGGGGAGGACATGGGCGAGACGTTAGCCACCGAGGCCCCGAGCGTGAGCCGTTGAGGTGGTGCTTCCGTAGGCTTGCGAGTCGGTATGGCAGAGGCGACAGACACCGAACGCGCATCGGGCGGACCCGAGCACCGCTACACGGCGAGCCTCGCCCAGGGCATTGAGACCTCTTGGCAGGATCGATGGGAATCCGAGGGAACCTTCGAGGCCCCGAACCCGGCCGGACCGCTCGCCGACGCCGATCTGCTAGCGGATCGGGGCGAGAAACTGTTCGTGCTCGACATGTTCCCCTACCCGTCGGGCGCCGGTCTCCACGTTGGCCATCCGCTCGGCTACATCGGTACCGACGTGTTCTCGCGCTTCAAGCGCATGACCGGCCACAACGTTCTCTACTCGATGGGCTTCGACGCCTTCGGTCTGCCAGCCGAGCAGTACGCGGTGCAGACCGGCCAGCACCCGGCGATCACCACCGACGGCAACATCGCGAACATGCGCCGCCAGTTGCGGCGCCTCGGATTGAGCCACGACACCCGCCGCTCGATCTCGACGACCGACCCCGACTACTACCGCTGGACACAGTGGATCTTCTCGCAGATCTTCAACGCCTGGTACGACGATCGCATCGGGAAGGCCCGCCCGATCGACGAGCTCGTCGCCGAGTTCGCCTCCGGTGAGCGCGCGACCCCTGATGGCCGGGCGTGGGCTGAACTCGACGCCTCCGAGCAGCGGCGGCTCCTCGACGATCACCGTCTCGCCTACGTCAGCGAGGCGCCGGTCAACTGGTGCCCGGGTCTCGGCACGGTCGTGGCCAACGAGGAGGTCACCGCCGACGGTCGAAGCGACCGTGGCAACTTCCCGGTGTTCAAGCGGAACATGCGCCAGTGGATGATGCGCATCACGGCCTATGCCGATCGACTCATCGACGACCTCGATCTCCTCGATTGGACCGACGCCATCAAGACGATGCAGCGGAACTGGATCGGCCGGAGCCACGGTGCGCGTGTCGACTTCGCCTCGCCGGCCGGTCCGCTCACCGTGTTCACCACCCGTCCCGACACGCTCTTCGGCGCCACGTTCATGGTGCTCGCCCCCGAGCATCCAGCGGTCGAGGCGCTCACCACCCCCGATCAGGCCGAGGCGGTCGCCGACTACCGCCGGGCGGCAGCGGCCAAGAAGGACGTCGACCGTCAAGACGAGAGCCGTGAGAAGACCGGTGTGTTCACCGGTTCGACCGCGACGAATCCGGTGACGGGCGAGGAGATCCCCGTCTGGATCGCCGACTACGTACTCATGGGTTACGGCACGGGCGCGATCATGGCGGTGCCGTGCGGCGACCAGCGCGACTTCGAGTTTGCCCGCCGCTTCTCGCTTCCCATCCCGGCCATCCAGCACCCGCCGGCGGAGTGGTTCGAGGCCCGCGACATCGCGCCGTCGCTCGACACGGCAACCTGGCCGGAGGCGTTCGTCGGCGATGCGCCCTATGTGAACTCGTCGAACGCCTCGCTCGATCTCGACGGCACGACCTCCGTCGCTGACGGCGTCGCGACGGTCAACGCCTGGTTGAGCGCCAACGGCCACGGCGAGGCAACGGTGACCTACAAGTTGCGCGACTGGCTGTTCAGTCGTCAGCGCTATTGGGGCGAGCCCTTCCCGGTGGTCTACGACGCCGATGGGAATCCGCGCACCCTTCCCGACGAGATGCTCCCGGTGCTGTTGCCCGAGACCGATTCGTTCTCCCCCCGCACCTTTGACGCCGACGACGAGTTCTCCGATCCGGAGAGCCCCCTCGACCGACTTGGCGACTGGGTGGAGGTCGAACTCGACCTCGGTGACGGCCCGCGTACCTATCGGCGCGACACCAATGTCATGCCGCAGTGGGCTGGGTCGTGTTGGTATGAGCTTCGCTACCTCGATCCAACGAATGCTGACGCCTTCGTCGACCCTGAGGTGGAGCGCTACTGGATGGGGCCGCGCGCCGACCTTCGCCCCGACCACCCCGGCGGTGTCGACCTCTATGTCGGCGGTGTCGAGCACGCCGTGCTTCACCTGCTGTACGCCCGCTTTTGGCACAAGGTCCTTCACGACCTCGGGCACGTCTCGTCCCTCGAGCCCTACGCGCGACTCTTCAACCAGGGGTACATCCTCGCCAACGCCTTCAAGGACGAGCGGGGCATCTACGTGGACGCCACCGCGGTCGAGGAGGTGAACGGCGAGTTCCTTCACGAGGGACAACCCGTCGAGCGCGAGTGGGGGAAGATGGGCAAAAGCCTGAAGAACGCCGTTTCCCCCGACGAGATGTACGAGGCCTATGGGGCTGACACGCTTCGTCTGTACGAGATGGCGATGGGCCCCCTCGACGCCAGCCGCCCCTGGGAGACCCGGGATGTGGTTGGCATGTACCGCTTCCTCCAGCGGCTCTGGCGCACCATCGTCGACGAGGAGTTGGGTGCGACCACGGTCTCCGATGGGCCGGCCGATGACGAGACTCGCCGCCTGCTCCATCGCACGATCGACACGGTGCGAACCGAGATGGAGGCACTGCGTTTCAACACCGCGATCGCCAAGTTGATCGAGTTGAACAACCACGTCACCAAGGTCAATCAGGCGACCGGCTCGACCCCTCGCGAGGTGGCCGAGTCGATGGTGCTCATGGCCGCCCCATTGGTGCCACATATCGCCGAGGAGTTGTGGTCGAGGCTCGGCCACGACACGACGCTCACCTATGTGCCGTTCCCGACGGCCGACCCGGCGCTCCTCGTCGACGACGAGATCGAGATGCCCGTGCAGGTGCGCGGCAAGGTGCGCGCCCGGGTCATGGTGCCCGCTGATGCCGACGAGGCCACGATTCGCGCGATCACCCTTGCCGATGAGCGTGTGCTCGCGGCGCTCGACGGAGCCGATCCGGCGTCGCTCCGCAAGGTGATCGTCGTCCCCGGGCGCATGGTCAACCTCGTCCCCTGAGTACGGTCGGCTCATGACCAGCCGACGCATCCTCATCACCGGGGCCTCCAAGGGCATCGGGCGCGCGCTCTCCCATCGTCTCGCCGCGGCCGGTCATCAGCCGGTCGGAATGGCGCGCACGCGACCCGATGACGCCCCCGGCGAATTCNTCNCCGTCGATCTCGGTGACGTCGACGCGACCGCGAAGGCTCTCAACTCGGCTCTCGAGGCGGGCCCGATCGACGCGGTGGTGAACAACGTCGGCGTGGTGCGCGCCCAGATGCTCGGCGAGATCGGCCTCGACGACTTTCATCACGTGCACGACCTCACGGTGCGCACCTCGATCCAGACGGTTCAGGCNGCGATCCCGGGGATGCGGGAGCGCGGCTGGGGTCGCATCGTGAACATCTCAAGTGTCGTCGCCCTCGGTGGAGTGGCTGGTCGCTCGGCGTACGGTTCGTCGAAGGCGGCGCTCGAGCATCTGACTCGGATGTGGGCGCTCGAATTGGCTCCCGACGGCATCACGGTGAACGCGGTGGCGCCCGGCCCCGTGGAGACCGAACTCTTCCGCGAGAACAATCCGGTCGGATCGGAGGGCGAGGCGCGCTATCTGGCGATGGTGCCGATGAATCGGATCGGCTCCGTCGACGACATCGCGGCCGCGATCTCCTTCCTGCTGTCTGATGACGCCGGCTGGCTCACCGGACAGACCTTGCGGGTGGACGGCGGATCGTCGATCGGCCGTTCGGCCAACGGCTGAACTGGGTCAGCCCCCGGTCACCGACACCTCCGAGGCCTTCACGGAAGCCCAGACCTCGCCGCCCTCCCCCACTCCGATCGCGTCGAGGCCCGCTGCGGTCAACTCCACGACTATCTCGACTGGGTCGACCAGACGAACCCTGACGCGGTCGGCGGTCCGGTCGATCGAGCTGATCCGCGATTGCCACACATTTCGGGGGCTGCCTTCAGGTCGCGCACGGTGCAGAGAGATCGATCGGGGTCGCACGGTCGCGATTGCCTCCCCTCCCGGCAGGTCGTGCGCGCCGACGGTCAGCTCGAAGTTGCCAGAGGTCAGGGTCGACCCGTTCAGCGACCCTCGGATCAGGTTGATGCCGAGCAGCTCGGCCACGTAGCCGGTGCGCGGGGCGGCGGCGAGTTCCCTTCCCGTGCCGATCTGGGTGATCTGGCCCTCCTCGAGGACCGCGATGCGGTCGCCGAGGGTGAGGGCGTCGACAGCGTCGTGGGTGACGATGAGCGACGGTCGTGCGGTCGCCGTCGTCGCGGCCGTCAACAGCGCTCGAACTCCGGCCTTGGCAGCCAAATCGAGCGCCGAGGTGGGTTCGTCGAGCAGCAGCGCAGTCGGCTCGGCGACGAGGGCTCGAGCGATGGCGACGCGCTGCGCCTCCCCGCCAGAGAGCGAACGGGGCCGAGCATCAGCGAGATGCCCGATGTGGAATCGCTCGAGTTCACGTTGTGCCCGACGCCGAGCCTCACGGCGGCTTACTCCTTGCGAGCGCGGCCCATAGGCGACGTTGTCGAGCACATTGAGATGGGCGAGAAGGGCGTCACGTTGGGGGACGACGCCGAGCCGACGCGACTCGACTGGGCGGTGCTCGCCGGTCGCCGCGTCATCCCAGATCTCGTCNCCGAAGGTGACCCGGCCTGAGTCGATCGGATCGAGGCCGGCCACGCTTCTNAGCAGGGAGCTCTTCCCGGCACCGTTCGGGCCGATCACCACGAGTCGTTCGCCATCGGCGATCTCGAGATCGACCTCAAGGCGGCGCTCCCCGAGGGCTCGTCGAATGGTGATAGCGAGGGTCATGGTCGCCCTCCGGTGATCGCCGGAACCCAACGGCGGCGCAGGGCGATCAGCACTGCGAGACATACACCGACCTGGATGACCGCGAGCATGAGTGCCCGATCTGGGCTGTTCTGCAGAGCGAGATAGGTCTCCGTCGGGAGTGTCCTCGTCACCCCCGGGAGGTTGCCTGCGAACGTGATCGTGGCGCCGAACTCACCGATGGCTCGAGCCCAGGTGAGCACAGTGCCGGCGAGCAGCGCTGAACGCACCGAAGGCACGGTGACGGTCGTGAGCACCCTCCACGGCCGGGCGCCGAGCGCGCGCGCCATCTCCTCGGGGCCGCGATCAACCGAGCCAAGCGCGCTCTCCAGGGTGATCACCAGAAAGGGCATCGCGACGAACAACTGCGCGATCACCACCGCGGCCCCGGTGAACGGGACGGTGACCCCGAACCAGTCGTCGAGGAGCCGACCGAGGGGCGCCCGTCGACCGAGAACGGAGAGCAGTGCGACGCCGGCAACCACCGGAGGCAGCACCATCGACAGGGTGCATACCGCGAGGATGATCCGTCGGCCGGGGAGCCGTGTTCGAGCAAGTACGAGCGCGAGCGGCACGCCGATGGCGAGCGCGATGCCGGTGGTGATGAGGCTGGTCACGAGCGACAGGCCAACCGCCCGACCGGTGTCGTCGTCGCTCAGTATCGACGTGAGCTCTCCCCATGGGGCTCGAGCGATGAGGGCGAGGATCGGTAGCGCGAACAACGCGACCGCGAGACCGGCAGGAACGATGAGCAACCGCGGGATGGTGGAGGGGCGACGGCTCATGGCACACCGAATCCCGCATCGTTGAGCGCGGCGCGCCCGACGGCCGAGGTGAGCATCTCAACGACGGGGCCTCCAGCCTCAGGGTCGATGGCGAGCACCGGGTAGTCGGCGACCACTTGGTAGTCGTCGGGCACCGACACCGAGGCGACGTCGGAGCGTCCGATGACGTCGGTGCGATAGGCGACCCCGGCATCGGACTCCCCGAGGGCGACACGGGTGACGACTGCGCGTACATCGAGTTCGAGGGTCGCGGGGGCCACGTCAACCCCGGCTCGTCGAAGCATCTCCATGGCGTAGGCGCCGGCCGGCACCTCGGGAGCGGCGAGGGCGACGACGAGATCAGAACGAGAGAGATCGTCGGGACCCGTGATCTCGAGCGGGTTGCCCGGCGCGACGACGATAACGAGCTCATTGGTGGCGAAGACGGTCGCCGGGCCGAGACCCAGACCGTCGCGAACCAGGTCCATCTGCGCGGTGTTGGCGGAGGCGAAGACCGCGGCGTCGGCCCCGGCGAGGATTTGCGCTGCGAGGGTCGACGAGCCGGCAAGGTTGACGACCACGTCGACCTCGGGATTCGCGGCTTCGTAGAGCTGCTCGACCTCGGCCATCACCGCGCCGAGTGAGGCGGCCGCGAAGACGTTGACTCGCTCGGGCGCACCCGGGCCCGAACAGGCTGACCCCATGGTGAGGAGCAACGCGCAGAGCGGGATGGTCGCGGCCAGTCGGCAGCGGAGCACGTCGACGACCACCGGCACAAGATAGTCACATATTGACTATTTCCCCTACGCTGGCCACGTGGTCCCCCTGCCGCTGGCCGAATCAACGTGCCTCTGCCTGATCGCTGAGCACATCGACGGTGTCCACGGCTGGCATCTCGTGCGCGACTTGGCCCCGGAGGGGGCAATCGGCCGGATCTGGTCGCTCTCGCGACCACTCACCTACCGTGCCCTCGACCGCCTCGAGGAAACCTCCCTCGTTACCCGGGACCGCTCCTCGCGACGACACACCCTGCGGGTGACCTCGCATGGGCGTCGCAACCGCGACATCTTCCTCGAGACACCGGTCGATCACATCCGCGACCTCCGCACCACCTTTCTGGTGAAGTGCGAACTTCGGCGTCGCGCGGGGCTCTCCATGAGCGACCTCGCCCAGCGGCAACTCGAGCATCTCGACGACCGACTCAACTCGCTGATCGAGGCCGACCCGGGTGACGACATCGTGCTCGCCTGGCGCTCCACCTCGGCATCGGCGACCCGGGAGTTCCTCCGGACGCTCGGAGCCTCATGAGGCTCGCTCACTAGGGTTCGAGCAGCCGGACGAGAGGATCCGGGAAGCTCGGAGGAACCCATGGAGTCCCAGCTCGCCGTCGCCACTGGCCGCCTCGACACCCCGCTGCTCGAGACGACCATCGACGAGAACTTCCGCGCCACCGTCGCCGCTCACGGCGACCGCGATGCCCTCGTGGTGCGCCATCAAGGGATTCGCTGGACCTATGCCGAACTCGACGAGCGCGTCGACGAGTTGGCCCGCGCCTTGCTCGCCGGTGGGCTCGAGGTCGGCGATCGCGTCGCTCTGTGGTCACCGAATCGCTACGAGTGGGTGCTCACCCAATACGCGACCGCCCGCATCGGCGCGATCATGGTCTGCGTCAATCCCGCCTACCGCACCAACGAGCTGGAGTTCGCCCTCAACCAGTCGGGATCCCGGATGCTGCTCGCCGCACCCGAGTTCAAGACCAGCGACTATCGCGCCATGTGGGGCGAGGTATCCGATTCCTGTCCGACCGTGGAGCGGGCCGTGTTCTTCGAGTCATCGGACTGGTCCGACTTGCTGTCGAGAGCCGATTCGGTCAGCAGCGTGGAGGTCGCCGCCCGGTCGGCGTCGCTCGCCAACTCCGATCCGATCAANATCCAGTACACCTCGGGGACGACCGGGCTCCCAAAGGGCGCCACGCTCACCCACCGGAACATCTTGAACAACGGTTTCTTCGTCGGCGAGACGCTCGGCTACACCGAGCACGACCGGGTCTGCATCCCGGTGCCCTTCTACCACTGCTTCGGCATGGTGATGGGCAACCTCGGCTCCACCACTCACGGGTCCACCATGGTGATTCCGAACGATGCCTTCGAACCGGTGTCCGTGCTCTCAGCGGTGAGCGAGGAGCGGTGCACCTCGCTCTATGGGGTGCCGACGATGTTCATCGCTGAACTGGCCGTGGACGACTTCGACTCCTACGACCTGTCGTCGTTGAGGACGGGGATCATGGCCGGCTCCCCCTGCCCGGTCGAGGTCATGCGCCAGGTCATCGACCGTATGAACATGTCGGAGGTGACCATCGCCTACGGCATGACGGAGACCTCACCGGTGTCAACACAGACCGGCAAGGACGACTCGATCGAGAAGCGGGTCGCCACGGTCGGGCGCGTGCTCCCCCACGTCGAGATCCGCATCGCTGATCCCGACACTGGCGACACGGTGGAGCGCGGGGTCTCCGGCGAGTTCCAAACCCGCGGCTACTCGGTGATGCGCGGCTACTGGAACGAACCCGAGAAGACCGCGGCGGCGATCGACGCCGACGGATGGATGCACACCGGGGATCTCGCGGTGATGGACGACGAGGGCTACGTCAACATCACCGGCCGCATCAAGGACCTCATCATCCGTGGCGGCGAGAACGTGTCGCCGCGCGAGATCGAGGAGTACCTCTACACCCACCCGGACATCGTCGACGTTCAAGTGGTCGGGGTACCTGACGCCCGCTACGGCGAGGAGATCTGCGCCTTCGTGCAGGCCCGACCAGGCTCCGAGGTCGACACCGAGTCGGTGCGCGCCTTCTGCTCGGGGCGGATCGCCCACTTCAAAGTGCCTCGCTATGTGATCGTGGTGGATGAGTTCCCGATGACGGTGACCGGCAAGATCCAGAAGTACCTCCTGCGCGAGACCGCCACCGAGCATCTCGGCCTCGAAGGTTTCGGATCGACCGCCTGAGTCAGGCCTCGAGCTCTCCGGCCGCGCCGGGCCCGAGCTCGCCACCGCCGAGCTCCTCGGCTCCGATCTCACGGACGCTGTGCTCGAGTTGGGGGACGTCGACCAGATCGTCACCGGGCACCCCGAACTCGCGGAAGCGCCGCATCGAGGGCAACAGCCGAGCCTCGACACTCCCGATCATCTTGTTGTAGGCGTCGGTCGCCGTCGTGAGCCCCCGGCCGGTCTTCGCCATCGACTCGAGGACCGTGTCGATACGTCGGTACAACTCGGCGGCCTCACTCTGCACTTTCGTGGCGTTCTCGGCGATCTGGCGGGTCTGCCACCCGCGCGCGACGGTGAGGAGTAGCGCCATGAGGCTCATGGGCGAGGTGACGACGACTCGGGAGCGCATGGCGTCCTCGGCGAGGGCCGCGTCGATGCGCAGCGCGTCGGCGAGGAACGACTCGCCCGGGACGAACATGACCACGAAATCGGGCGACTCGGGGAACTGGTCCCAGTAACGCTTCTCGGCCAGGGCCCTCACGTGCGCCCGCATCGCCTTGCCGTGCTCAGTAAGGAGCCGCTGGCGCTCCGTCTCATCGGAGGCGTCTTGCATCTCGAGATAAGCCGAGAGCGGAACCTTGGAATCGACCACGATGAAGGCGCCGTTCGGAAGGTTGACGGTGAGGTCGGGGCGCTGACGACCACCCTCGCCAGTGGCGACGGACTGCTCGGCGAAGTCGCAGTAGGGCGCCATGCCCGCGAGTTCGATGATGTTGCGCAGTTGGTTCTCACCCCACGCGCCTCGGGCGGCCGGTGACTTGAGCGCTCCGGCCAACTGGGAGGCCGTCGCGTTCAAAGTGTTGATGCGGCCCGTCAGTTGCTCCGCCATCTCCTTGACGGTCGCCTTATCGCCCTCGTAGCTGGTGGCCATCTGACCGACGGTCTCGCGCAACTGCTGCAGTTGGGCGGCAAAGGGATCGAGGAGGCCCTTCGTCTGCTCGGCGATGAGCTGACCGCGCTGCTCGAGCATCTCCCCCGCCTGACGAGAGGTGTCGGCGAGGGTCTCGGAGGTCGTCTTGCGTATCTGGGCGTCGACGGCTTCACGCACGGCCGAGACGAGCACCGAGTGGTCGATCGTCGGGGCCGGGGTATCAGCCGGCTGCGCTGCCGACGTCGGACCGCGACGAATTGCGGCGATGACGACACCCGAGATTGCGAGGATTGCGGCGGCGATGACGAGTTCCATGGCGTTGAGTCTCCCCTGTTCTGAACGTGTGAGTGTGGGATCAGGCCGCGAGCGCGAATGCCGAGGCGTGGATGAGCGAGTCGTTGAGCAGAACGGCCTGGGCGACGAGACGGTCGGTTCGGATGTGATGCTCGTCACCGATTCCGAGCCCGGGGCTCGTGCGGCCGTCGGCGCGCATCAAACGCCGAACGAAGCGAAGGGCTTGGGATGCCGACGCCGGGCGGTGACGGCGACCGTCAGCATCGAGCATCGCTGACCGCACGAGCCCCTCCCAGTTGGCCGAGAGGAGGTCGGCTGACCCGAACACCTCGACGGAGAGCACCCGAGAGCCTCGGGAGACCACCACTCCCTTCTGCCCGGGCAGCGGCCCGATCGCGACGAGCTCATCGATCTCGCGACGCAGGCGGTCATCTCGCCGAAGGATCTCCGCTTCCATGGCCAGCATGTCGCCGGTGTCGTTATGGGCCATGCGAGACGCCATCTCCGAGTGGACGGCGCTCCAGACCGCGCCTTGATCGGCGCGACGCCCACCGCCCCGAGCGACATCCTCGACGACCCCGGTCAGCTTGGTGCGACGCACCCGACGAGGAGCCAACCGACGGTGACGGTCGAATCCCTGCTGGCCATGCCAGCGACCCTGCTCCACACAGGTGACGGGAATGTCAATCTCGCTCGCGGCCGGCACGACGATCGTCGTGTTGATCACCCGGTTCTGGCGACCGCCGAGCACGGTCTCTCCCTCCACGAGGAGCACGGGATGCGCGGCGCGATTTCGAACGCGAAGACTCGGCACCTCGGCATCGGGTCGCTCCGAGATCTCCAGGTCGTTGTCACCGCCGGCTGTCACTCGCACATCCGCTTGGTGCACGTAGAGCGGGAAGAGGGTGATGCCCCGGCAGACGAGGGGGAATCCGATGGATGCGTGTTCAAGGGTGGTGATCATGTGGTGGGCTCCTGTTGGTCGTTGAGGTCGTGAATGGGTGATCTGCGGGTCGGCAGGCGACCCGCAGATCGTCAGCCAGCGAGGCCGAGGTTGGTTTCGGCCCGCCAGATGCGCGAGATGATCCACCGGGTGTCAACCGGGTGCTGATCGAGCCATTGCTCGACTTCGAGTCGCGCGATCGCGGCGTCGAGCGTCGAGGCACCCTGCGTCCGGTGCCACTGCTCGATGGCGTCGCCCGCATAGATCATGGCGGCGATCGGGCGGGCACTGCGGATGCTCTTGAGCGCTTCGATGGCTGGAATGCCGAGAGCGACAAGGACGGCGAAGGTCATCGACGGCGCGCGGTTGACCCCCATGTGGCAGTGGATCAGGATCCGCGCCTCGGGGTCGGCGAGGATCGCTTGGGCGGTCTCGATTCCACGCTGATACCACTCGCCGGGACGGTCGCGACCGTCGTCGTCAGTGCCGAGCGGGATGTACGTGGCATCGGGGAGTAGACGGGCCAGTCGATTCTGCTCGAAGGTGATGTCGGCCTCGTCGCGGAGGTCGATGATGTGGGTGATCCCGGCCTCGCGCCAGGCCGACGCCGTCGCGGCGGCATCAGCCGAGGCGTCGGGAAGGTCACCGGAGACCGCGATCTGCGGGTGGGCCCAGCAGAGCCGGCGCCACCAGCGCTCAGGACGCTCCGGACGGAGGTTGCGGGTGGTGATGTGCGTGGGTCGGTCGGTCATACGGTCTCCTCTCGGTCGGTGGGCTGGGCGGGCGATCTCTCGCCCTTACCTGAACGACGGCCCCGGGCCGAGATGTGACAAAGCGCAGGTCGCAGGTGATTTCAGGAGGCTTCGAGGGCCCATCGGACCTGATCCGCCAGGCTGGGGCGGCGCTGCACGAAGATGCGTCGCTCGGCGTAGGCCAGAGCTCGGTTCGCTCGTGCCTCATCACCGAGATCGCTCCACGCCCTCGCGCAGGCCTTCCAGACCTCGCTCGACTCGTCGCCTCTCATCTCGAGTTCAACGGCTTCCCGACCGAGCGCCACGGCATCGATCACCTGCTCCACGGAACCCATTGGAACGGGCGCATCCGCCGAGGTGTCTCCGACGGTCTCGACAATCAGTTCGTCGGCATCGAGACCGAGCGGTAGGAGCGCCTCAGCGCGCCAACCCTTCGAACGACCGGTCGAGACGGGCTTGATCGGAACGAGGGCGAGCAGGCCGAGACCCCCGCTCCCGTCGAGGATGCGACACCATCGATGCGCGGTCGGCTGCTCGCTCGTAACGAGGACTCGCCCCTCACCAACGAACCTGACCTCGGGACCGCTTGGCTCCGCGCTCTCGAAGAGGTCGTGGTCGCTGAGATGGCGAGCGGCGAAAAGCGTCGCGCGTTTCGGCGGCGCCATCACGCGCGCGATCTGACTGAAGTCGGGCTCGGACGCGATCAGATCCTCGTGTCGCTCGGGCATTGGGGCGACGCGCTCGAGCGCTGAGATCGCTCCACCGACATCGAGGCGGGATCGTCTGAGCAGCGTGGCGACCCGACGGGCGAGCTCGGGATCTCGGGCGGAGAGCTCATCGATCTGATCGCCGGCGAGGTCGAGAAGCTGAGGCGCCACAGTCGCCGCCCGCTCCACCACTCGACCCGACAGCGCCCCGGCCGGCAGGGCCCCGTCATCGGACTCGACGAAGAACTCAACCGCGGCGACCGCACGAGCTAGGTCGCTCTCAGTTGGATCGGTGGCGACGTCGGCGATGGCCACCAACCGCCCGAAGCGTTGGGCGGCCTCATCGGGAAATGGGTCGGTCGACATTCGACGGGGCCGAGGCGCGACGGTGTTGGACCGCTCACCCAAGNNCTCCACNCGACTCGGCCGACCCTCATTCGGCNGGAGGGCACGATCGAGACGCAAATCGCCGATCAGCGCAGCGAGGGATCGCCGGTCGACATCGGCGGCGAGTGCGGCGAGGCAGAGTTGCGAGGGGTTCGCGTAGTCGACGGAGACCTCGATGCCGTCGGCGACAGTGAGCGTTGAAACTCCGGCTGGACCCGAGGCGAACACGACGAGATCCGCAGGCCCTGGACGTGCTTCATTCACCTCCGACGCGACGATGTCGTGACGCACGAACGAGTCGGGGTACACCGGACGCTTAGCCATGTCGAAGCACCTCTGCTTGGCTCACGGCCCAGTGGACGAGTTGGCGGACCTGATCGATGCGACGGGACCGGCGGCGACGGATGGCCTGGCCTGCGCCGAAGATTCGCTCGTCGCGCTCGGCGAACCAGATCGCTGGCCAGTACCTCGCTTGGTCCGGCCGGGCTCCGGCCTCCGGGTGAGGGACATCATCGTCAAGCGCGCGGGGGCTCGTACCGTCATCGGAGAGAGCGAGAAAAGTGAGCGCTGCGGAGCGATCGGCGCTTGAGGCGTCGGCCGTCTCAATGGCACCTCGAACCGCGACGGCGAGTCCGATCGTTCGGATCAAGTCCGATCGCGTGTCGACCGGCGCGGGTTCCCAGACGTCGCCGGGGCCGATGTGGCCCGGAGTGTGGACGTTGTCGATCTGCTCCATCGGCTCGACGTCCTGCCAGGCGCGATGGACATTGGTGACGATGTTTCTCATCATCGTCGTCATGTAGCTGATCGGGTCATCGGGAGCGGGACCGGTGCACTTCTTGGCCTGCATCCAGAACATCCTCAGCGCGTCAGCGATGACGTCCTGCTCGGTCAGTCCCGCGCGACGACAGCGACAGATCACTCGTGCCCGGCGTCGGGCGTCAGCGGTTCGGCTCCATGTCTCCACCGTGGCATAGGCGCTCGACCACCCGGGGTTCGACTCACCCATCTTGACCGGCCTCCCGCCGCCGCCAGGGCTCGAGATCGAGCGGGCCGGCGTTGGTCTCGGTCGCGTCGATCACCGAGGCGAGACATGACTCGAGCCGAGCAACAAGTCTCGAGAACCCGGGCGCCCCACCCTCGACCCGAGCGCGCAACTCCTCGACGACCCGCGTGTAATACCAGATCACCCCAGATCGACCAGCAGTGCTGTTGAAGCGATCCCAGAGTTGCTCGCCATGAGTGGCGAGGTCGCGACCGATCGCCTCGATGTTGTGGCATTTGTCGGCCGCCGTNACCATGAGCGCGCCCGGGCTCTTGTGCTCGAACCCATCGAGGTACGCGAGCTTTCGCTCGAACCAAGGAGCTTTCGCGCTGGCATCAGCCACGAGCGAGTCGGAGCACTCCTCCACCATCGCGGCGACATCGGGGCCGATCGTCTCGGAGATCTCCTCGAGCATGGCGGTTCCTCCGCCATCCTCCGCGGTGTCGTGGAGCAGCCCGGCAATCGCCTCGGCCTCGGTTCCTCCGTGCTCGAGAATGAGCGACGCGACCGCCAGAGGATGCGAGAAGTACGGCTGATCGGTGCCTTTGCGGACTTGGCCGGCGTGCGCACGACGAGCGATGCCCACCGCAAGTTCGAGGCGTTCACCGAGCGCCGTCATGAGTCCATCCAATCATGTTCAAGGAAGTCGTTGAACGAGGTCGTCCACTCCTCCATGCGCGGCCAACGCTCTCGCAACCACGCTTGAGCAGCGGAGTGCTCCGCGCCATTCGCGCGCATGAACCACGCCTTCAAGATGAGCGCCGTGCGGCTGCGGCCACCGTGGCAGTGAACGATGACGCGACGGCCCTCCTCAAGCCAGGCGTCGATCGTGTCGGCGCAGTCAGCGACGACAACTCCGAGGCGGTCGTTGCCGTTGTTGTCGTAGAGGTGAACCTCGCGCCGTACGGGAACCTCGTCGAAGGCGCCATCGACTCGGCAGAGGGACAGCACCGCGTACTCATCGAGCGCAGCTCCTCCTGCCGCGACAAACTCGGCGGCTCCCGGCAACGAGGCGGCGAGGAGCCGATCGGCCACTTCCGTTGGGCCAGCTGAGTCCTCCCATTCCGCCTGACGCGGGGCCGAGCCACCACTCAGCGCACGGCTGAGACGCAGCAGTTCAGCGCGCCGGTAGGTCGCTTCGGAGTCCCCGGACTGAAGTCGTCCGTGAACGTAGGTAGCCCAACGGCTCGGGATTGCCTGAACCCCGTAACGCGCCCCGGCCAACGCCCCGGCTACCGAGGCGACGGTGTCGGTGTCTCCACCGAGGTCGATCGCGAGTCGGAGAGCGCCGGTGAAGTCGTCGCTTGAGCGGACCGCCCAGACGGCTTGGGCTACGCACCCCCAGACGGAACCATTCGACGGCGCGCCGTGGATGCCGGGGCGCCAGTCGGCCGAGACGAGATCGCCGAAGAGCTCGGCGGCAGTGGGCGCGAGCAGGCCGACCGCTCCATCCAATGCGTCGTCGAGTGACGCTCCGACGATCAGTCCGCGAATGGTCTCTGCGACCAGCACCGCGCCCCATGCTGCGTCGGCTTCGAAGTGGGTAAGGGCGCCTTGGGCGTAGGCCAC
>JGI10211J34971_10002320_pt1 | contig 15558 bp, 16 predicted proteins | sample Etolagsediment_FD_34971 | JGI IMG/M metagenome (IMG submission 34971) | reverse complement strand
TTAGATAAGGAACAAATCGACTATGTCAGTTACCAAACGCGCTATCCGTAATGGCGGTATTTTCTCTTTTATCATTGCCGCTATAGGTTTATATCAGGGTGAAAATTTGCTAACATCAGCAATGGTCTGGGGTTTTGCTTGGGTAGTTATGACAGGAGCCTTTTGGGTTTCATACCGAATCACTCAACCTAAAAGCCAANCTGAGTCAGACTTTGTAATAGAAGAATCTACTAAAGAACCTGGTCATCAAAAAGAAAAGTAAGTTAAATATTGCAATGAGATTTTATGGCTCTTATTAAAAAACCCCATCAAAAAAGAACCTGGCAAAATCAAACGTTAAACTTTTTTAAAAAGCTTCCTCCCTAAAGACTCAACTTTAAGCAAAGTTAACTTCTTTAAACCCCATAAAAAAACCCGCTCAACTATAAAGTTAAGCGGGTCTTTTTAAAATCAGCAACTAAACTTTTTTTAAAAAGCTTCCTCCCTAAAGACTCAACTTTAAGCAAAGTTAACTTCTTTAAACCCCATAAAAAACCCCGCTCAACTATAAAGTTAAGCGGGTCTTTTTAAAATCAGCAACTTAAGTAAACCTAAGTAAACCTAAGTTTACCTAAATACCAATCAATCTTTAAAGTGTCGCACCTGTCAATACTACTGACAATGAGCTTAGGAATGCAAGCGGTAGCATTGCAGAAAAAACAACGACTTCTTTTAGACCGTGAAATGCAGATCCTTTCTTAGCAATAGACTTTAGTTCGCTACGATTTTTTCTCATGATGTTTCTCCTAATAAATTAGTTATAAATTAAATTGATATAGAACAAGATTTATTTATAATTATAAGTATCCAAAACTTGATGTCAATCAATAAATAGATTTTATTTATATGTACATATATTTATTTAATACTCAAGATAAGTCTCAGATAACATTACGGTTCATTGATTAATCTTTATAACAACTCAATATCATCAACAATAAAACCATTATGCAAACATAGCTTTAGTCACCTCTGTTGTTCTTAAAGACATCAATAAAGCAGAACAACGTCATAAATAAATCTCACTCAAAACCAACCTAATATGGCCTAAAAAATCCAAATATCTTTTGTAATTAAATAAAAAACCCGCTTAACAAAAAAATTAAGCGGGTTCATTTTTAAAGCTACCAGGCCTGCATACTTCTTTGTAGGTTGTGATGCATTTATTTATTAATTGGTAAATCCTTTAATCATCAAATTGAACAAAGATTAACCCTACTGAATCATTGCACCAAGTAATTCTTTAACCTGCGGTTCATCCCATTCAATAGCCGTATTTACGGAATAACGCATTTCTCCCTTAGCGTCAATAATAAAAGAACTCGGAAAAGCAAAAATCTCATAACTATCTGACACCCTGCCATCTAGATCAATAAGCACTGGAAAATCTACTTTTACACTCTTTAAGAAGGCGGTAATCGTCTCTGGGCTTTCTTTAAAATTCACCGATACAATTTCAAACTTATCTGCATCAAACGATTCTGCCAACCTGTTCATAGATGGAATTTCTTTAACACAAGGCGGACACCAACTAGCCCAAAAGTTTAGCAAGATAACCTTGCCACGCTTATCTTGTAAATTAATCGCCTTGCCCGCGACATCAGTCAGCTCAAAGTTAGGTGCAGTTCGTTTAGCAATGGGCACCAAACCTTTTACGCTAACTGTCGCTTCTTTTGTTATCAGCTTTTGAACTGGCTTAAAGGCTGTTTTTTCTTTAACCTGCCCCGCTTTTAACAATACTTCTAAAAATTCAGGAACCTGCTCTCCAGCCTGTTGTTCTATATCAGTCGGTTCTCGTCTTAAAAAGTACCAATCTCTTACATTTGGAACAGAACCTATTGTCACCTGACTTTCAGACAACTCCAAAGCATTCACAATCTCTGGAAGTTTCCATTTATAAGTTCCTTGGGTAGGTTGCACAATGGTAATAGGTAAACTAGTGGCTGAAACGATAGGAAATAAAGTAGGCGCATCTCCTGCTTTTTTTGGCGCATCAAATACGTTGGGAAAAAAAGTTACCACTTGCTTCAGATCACCAATACCGTTTTCAGGGTTACTATCAAGCTGCCATAAACGACTACCACGCAACAGCACCAAACTCATTCTTCCTGTGCTAATAGGCACAAATTGTTTGCCTTGTTGACGAGCCTGTTCACTTGCATGCTTTAATACAGCGGCCACGCCCTCGCCATTTAAACTACGCACATTATTAGGCGTACGTTCAATAAAATAAGACTCCAATAAATCAACTTGCCAAAAGTCGTAGCCTAAATCATTTAATTGAGAGATGAGGTGCTTAAAGGGTTTACGACTTGCATAACTCTCTGTGAACCAAATCAATAATGGTTTATCCGATTCTTCAAACGTTGCCGGAAAAACATTCACGGTTACCTCTTCACCGGAATCGAGCGGTAAGTTAAAACTATCACTTGCTTGCACTGAAGAAAAGCAGATAAACACACCAATAAAACAAAACCAAATACGCATGAATAAATCCATAATCAAAAATTAAACACTAACCATCTTATATTTATGAAGCCCAATTTGAAAAGGATTATTTAATAACTTACCAGGCCTGGTTAAAGTAATTCAAACTCAAAAAGCTTGAAAAGTTATAATTCACTCATTTAAAACAAAAGACAAAAAATTCTTATGGAATCTGCAAAACCTTTATTTTCTTATAAAAAATATTGGGCACAACGTTTTGGTATTGCCCCTTTCTTCCCTATGAGCCGTGATGAAATGAACGAGCTTGGTTGGGACTCTTGTGACATTATCCTGGTCTCAGGCGATGCCTATGTTGATCATCCTAGCTTTGGAGCGTCTGTGATTGGGCGTGTTCTAGAGGCACAAGGTTTTAGAGTCGGTATCATTGCTCAACCTGACTGGACCTCTGTTGAAGATTTCCAAAAACTCGGTAAACCCAATCTCTTTTTTGGGGTAACGGCTGGTAATATGGATTCAATGGTCAATCACTACACCTCTGACCGCAAGATTCGTCACAATGATGCTTATACACCAAATGATATACATGGTAAACGTCCAGACAGGGCCGTAATGGTCTATACCAATCGCTGTCGTGAAGCGTTTAAAGGCGTGCCAGTGATTATTGGTGGGATTGAAGCCAGCTTGCGTCGCATTGCCCACTATGATTATTGGTCTGATAAAGTTCGCGGCTCAGTCTTAATGGACTCCAAAGCAGACTTATTGCTTTATGGTAATGCCGAAAGAGCCTTGGTAGAAGTCGCACACCGAGCCGCAGCAGGCGAACATCCAAAAGATATGCACGATATTCGTGGCGTCGCCTTCATGATTAATCAAGTACCAGAAGGTTTTGTGGTCATCGACTCCACTAAAATTGACCAACCGGGTAAAGTTGACCCGATTCTGAACCCATATGAAATGGTGACTGAAGAGAGCTGTGAGCAGAACAAGCAATCTTCATCAGAGAACAAAGCTGATAATGGCGAAGGCAAAGGCGTTATCGTTGTCAATGTACCTCTACACATTCCTAAAAACCACCCCAGAGATAAAACCGTTATCAGAATGCCCTCTTTAGAGGACGTTAGAAAAGACCCGGTTTTATATGCCCATGCGTCTCGTGTTTTTCACCTTGAAACCAACCCTGGGAATGCCCGTTCACTTATACAAAAGCATGGTTCTCGTAACGTATGGATTAATCCACCACCAATTCCGTTAACCACGCCTGAGATGGATAAAGTATTCGATTTACCTTACGCACGTGCCCCGCATCCAGTCTATGGTGATGCCAAAATTCCAGCATGGAATATGATTCGTTTCTCTGTGAACATTATGCGCGGTTGTTTCGGTGGCTGTACCTTCTGTTCTATTACCGAACACGAAGGCCGAATCATTCAAAACCGTTCAGAAGAATCGATTCTTAAAGAGGTAGAAGAAATTCGAGACAATGTGGAAGGATTTACTGGCAACATTTCTGATTTGGGTGGCCCAACGGCTAATATGTGGCAATTAGCCTGTAAAGATGAGCGTGTAGAGAGAAACTGTCGCCGCTTATCTTGCGTATACCCAAGCATTTGTCGTTATCTCAACACTGACCAAACTCCACTGATTCACCTCTACCGAAAAGCACGTCAACTGCCAGGTATAAAGCGTGTCTTTATTGCCTCTGGTTTACGATACGACCTTGCTGTAGAAACGCCTGAATATGTTAAAGAACTCACCCAGCATCATGTTGGTGGTTATTTAAAAATTGCCCCTGAACACACAGAAGATGCACCACTTTCAAAAATGATGAAACCTGGCATTGGTACTTACGATCGTTTTGAAGAGATGTTTAACCAATACTCTAAAGAAGCTGGCAAAGAGCAATACCTCATCCCCTACTTCATTGCTGCCCATCCAGGCACCGCGGATGAAGATATGATGAACCTATCGCTATGGTTAAAACGCAAAGGCTTCCGCGCCGATCAAGTTCAAGCATTCTTACCTAGCCCAATGGCTATCGCTTCAGCTATGTATCATTCAGGGCGAAACCCTCTTAGAAAAGTATTAAGAGAAGGTACAGACACAGTAGACAGCCCAAGAACCATGAAGCAACGTCGTTTGCATAAAGCATTTTTACGTTATCACGATGCCGAAAACTGGCCGTTACTGCGTGAAGCTCTCAAGGAAATGGGGCGTGAAGACCTAATCGGCAATAGCAAAACTCACCTGGTTCCAACCTATCAACCTGCCGGCACTGGAAAATCTGGTGGCGAAGGCGCAAGAACAGGCCGTAAACACGGTAAGCAAAAATTTGTTACCAAAGGTGCTGACCACAACCAAAGAAATAACCAAAGCCGAAAACGTAACAACAGTTTAAAAAGAAAGAAAACCAGAGTGCAGGGATAAGTTTAGACCTGTGCCTTTTTAGCCCAATAAAAAACCCACTTAACAAAATTTGTTAAGTGGGTTCTTTTTTATAAACGACCACAATCCACAAAGCGGGCATAAAGGCCTGGTCAGAACAGTTTAATAGATTTAATTAGCGATGCTCTGCTTCTTCTCAATAGATTTAATATTGAATAACATTGCGATAGAAATCACTAACGCAATAACGAAGAACCCCGAAAACACATACAAGGTTTCAGCATAAGAACCCGTTGAGTCTTTGACCATTGAAATAATCAGCGGCCCTACCAATCCTGCCGCAGCCCAGGCTGTTAAAATATAACCATGAATCGCGCCAAGTTCTTTGGTACCAAAGATATCTCCGATATACGCAGGAATCGATGCAAAGCCACCGCCATAACAAGACATAATGAAATATAAAATAATTTGGAAAATGATAATTTCAGTAATCGATGGCAACACATAAAACGCAACAGCTTGAGTCGCAAAGAAAATAATATAAACAATCGGTCTCGTTAAATAATCCGATAATGACGCCCAGAAAATTCTACCCGCGCCATTGAAAATACCCATTAAACCGACAGCTGCAGCAGCAGCAATAGCAGAGATCCCAAGTACCTCTTGTAACAGTGGTGAAGCCACACCAATAATCGCAATACCGCACGTTACATTAATAAAGAGCATTAACCATAAACCATAGAATCTAGGTGTTTTAATGGCTTCATCACGCCCAAGCATGGCAAGATCTTGCTTGAGTGTCTTATGACCCGCTTCAACTTTTTTCTTGAATCCTTCAGGTAAATAGCCCTCTTCCGGTTTTTCTAAATACAATGCAGAAGCGAACATAATGACAAAATACGTCGTACCCAAAATAATAAACGTTGAAGATAATCCAACTTCAGAGATTAAGACCTTAATAGTTGGTCCCCAAATAGCAGATGCAAAACCAAAGCCCATAATCGCTAAACCCGTCGCCAAGCCTCTTTTATCAGGAAACCATTTTACAAGCGTAGAAACGGGCGCAATATAACCAATACCCAGTCCACACCCGCCTACAACTCCGTAAAAGAAGTATAAAAGTAATTTAGACTCCATCAAGATGGCAAGACCAGACCCTGCTGTACCGATACCAAATAACACTGCAGCAATAATAGCCGCAACTTTAGGACCATTCTTCTCAACGAATTTACCCATTAAGGCGGCGGATAAACCTAAGAAGAAAATAGCGATACTAAAAGCGATGGTGACATCCGTTAATGTCCAATTCATCTCTTCTTTAATTGGGTTAACGTATACACTCCATGCGTATGCAGAACCGATACAAATATGAACCCCGACTGCGGCTAAGGCCATAAGCCATCTATTTTTTTGCATATAAAATCCCTTCAAAAACTTATCGTGCGTTAGATCTAAATTAATTTAGGCCAATATCGTTGAAAATCGAAGTATTGTCTATCTATAACCACACTTTTGAAACTAAAAATTCTTACAACCCTATAAAAAGAACAATCTGCCATTCATTATTTCCTAAAAAAGTAGAACTGTAATATAAAAAACTGCTCAACTTAATACTCAATACTTTGACCTCTTATATTTTAGTTATATTGTTTTCCATATCACCCTTATTAACATATTATAAGGAGTCGTCATCCAAGCAACTTCAAACTACTTTCAAAGAGGCAATATGCAATACAGTGAATTAGGAAAGACTTCAATCAAAGTAAGTAAAATTTGTTTAGGCACTATGACCTGGGGCGAGCAAAACACTCAAGAACAAGCCTTTGAACAGATGGATTATGCACTTGAACAAGGCGTAAACTTTTGGGATACTGCCGAGCTTTATTCCGTTCCCCCCAAAGCTGAAACCTATGGTGCAACCGAGCGTATTATTGGCAATTGGTTTGCCAAAACAGGACGAAGAAATGAAGTCGTACTTGCTTCTAAAATCGCTGGCCCAGCTGAGTTTGTCGAACACATTCGTGATGGCAAAACACGCTTTAACCAAACTACCATTGCTAATGCCTTAGATCAATCACTCCAGCGCTTACAGACTGACTATATAGACCTATACCAACTGCATTGGCCAGAACGCCCAACAAATTATTTTGGACAACTTGGCTTTGAACACCCTAAAAGCTCACCCCAAGATTTAACGCCTATGGCAGAAACACTAGAGGCACTATCACAACAGGTCAAAGCGGGGAAGATTCGTAGTATTGGTTTATCGAATGAAACGGCTTGGGGAACTATGAAATTTATTCAACTGGCTAAAGAGATGGGATTAGAGAAGATTGTCTCAGTCCAAAATCCATACAACCTTTTAAATCGAAGTTATGAAGTTGGANTAGCTGAAATTGCCCACCAAGAAAATGTTGGCTTACTAGCTTATTCACCCCTAGCCTTTGGTGTATTGAGTGGAAAGTATATGAATAACCAATGGCCTGATAGTGGGCGTGTAACTTTATTCCCACGTTTTGATCGATACCATAACCCACAGGCACAGGCGGCAACTAAAGCTTATTATGAATTAGCCCAAAAGCACGAATTATCTCTAACCCAAATGGCATTGAGCTATGTCAATACACGTCAGTTTGTCACCAGCAATATCATCGGTGCCACAACTATGCCACAGCTCAAAGAGAACATCGATTCCATTAACACCAAGTTAAACGATGAGTTGCTAACAGAGTTAGAACAAATTCATCAAAAATACACCTATCCTTCACCTTAGCAAACACTAAATCTTTGGAGCACTGTGGTTAAAGTAACTCAGCTTACTTTAACCAGGCCTGGTAACTTTCAGTCGAATTCTTTAAGACTATGTTAAGACTTTTCCTGTGAAGCAATCTGACAATGCTTAGATCTATTAAACCGCCACTTGGCAAACCATTCATACCCAACTTTTAACAGCCAATTAATCGGTTTAAANCTTGCAACCTTTGCCAAAACTCGCCATCTAGGTAGTACAGACCACATCAAGATAAACGCATCCACGCCTGAATGGATTTTTTGATTATCATCAATTGCATGAATATGCTTTAAAGCGGTGACTAGATCTATATCTAAAGTTGCCAAGGTATCAACATGCTGACTAATCGCTTGCCATTCAATCTTTCCAGGCGGCGTAATAGCTTGATAGTGAGCAATCTCTTTCGAACACAACCCACATTGATCGTCAAAAAATACTCTTATCATTATTCAAGCCTTTATCCTAACCCACAAATATAGTGGTTAGTTATTGTTATTTAGGGTGTAACGGTTGTTAAACCAAGTCCATGCCACGCCTGCATGCCTCCTCGGTACCAGTGAATTTTGTGTGCGGGATAACCCATGCTCACCAAGGTTTTAATATTGGTTGGAGATTGACCACACCAAGGTCCATTACAAAACATGACTAACTCTTTAGCATTTGTAAAATCCCAAATACCTTGGTCAACGGTCGCTCCAAAGCGTAAGGTCAAAATACCTTCAACCGCAAAGGGTTCGTAGGTAGAGGCATTACGAAACAATTCTGTCCAAGGGATGTTAACTGAACCAGGAATTGTGCCCTTTGCTACCCAGTCAGGTGTGCGTGAATCAATGATTAACAGGCTTTTATCTCCATCTGATTTACGTTTCAAAAAATCTAAAAGTTCCAATTCACCAATCGTGTTTACCCCTGGTAATACGGTCATTGGTTGCACACAAAAAGGCGGACATGCCCTTGATGTTAAAGCAAAATCATCAGCAATAGTATTGTCTGTATTTTGGTTGCGCTGAATCACCAATGGCTTACCCTTGTGCATGACCATAACAGAAGGTAAATTGCTATCAATCTTTACCATAAGATCGTTTTTCTTATTCTCAGCAGAGTAAGCTTGTGTCGAGAAAATGATTAAAAATAGCGTTAATATCAATCCAGTCTTATGTGTCATCTTAGTCCCCTTTTTAGGTTCGTTTTGCTTGCTAACACTTAATTATATTAACAGAAACTGTAAACCAAATTATTTACGACCAATTACATTCATTACAAACAAAATAAAAAATAAACCTGACCACGTTGCAATCGTGATTGAGTTAACATCCAAACTCAATTGCTTTACAATTTAAAACGCATTAAACATTTCCAATGCCTTAAAGGTTAGCTATGAGCGAAGACAACACCACAAACACCCAGAGCGATTCTCATAACACTAACCCAAAATCCGCTTCTCAAAACTCACAAAAAAGTACCTTTATTGAACAACCCGAGTTCGTAACCAAAGCCTATAACCTAATCACGGGTGATGAAGACTCTCGTGTTTGCAAAGAAATACCTGAGCAGGCCTGCCGCCATCAACCCAGAAATTTCTTTGGCTATTTAATCGCCAATTTTTTAGGAAAAGTGGCCGACGAACTCGCCAGTGCAAAACTTATCTTACCTTGGTTAATGGGGGCTCTAGGTGCACCTTCTGCACTGGTTGGTTTTTTGGTACCGATTCGAGAATCTGGCGTGTTACTTCCGCAATTATTTGTGGCCGCTAAAGTACGCAACCGCCCCAGACGCAAAGGTGTTTGGTTATTAGGAGCGGCACTATCGGGTATTGCACTCATCTTAATGGCCATTACGGCACTATCGTTTACTGGTGCAACGGCAGGCTGGGCTATTCTGTTTGCGTTAGTGGTATTTAGTTTAGCTAGAGGCTTGTGCTCAGTTTCTGCTAAAGACGTATTAGGCAAAACTGTCTCCAAAGGTAAACGCGGTGTTTTAATGGGTTTGAGTGCTGGCTTTGCGGGTGTGGCCGGCTTAGCAGTGGGTATTTATATCGAGTTTTACAATTCAACGCCACCGATTGAATTACTCGCTTGGTTATTGTTATTGGGCGGCGTGTTGTGGTTTATCGCCCTGCTCTTTTTCAACACTATTGACGAACACGATGGTGCAACCGAGGGCGGTGGAAACGCCATTAAAACCGCATTTGAAAGCTTCTCGTTACTTAAAACTGACCAACCATTTCGTCATTACGTTATCGGCCGAATCCTTTTATTGAGCAGTGCCTTAGTGCCACCGTTTTATATTTTAGTTGCCCAAGAGTACAGTGCGGGTGAACTAACTGGCTTGGGAATGCTAATTATCAGTAGCGGTATTGCAAGCATGGTGAGCGCACCTTTATGGGGTAAATTGGGCGATTACTCAAGTAAATTAGTGATGATGATAGCCTCTGTGGGCGTTGGCACGTTAGGGGTTGCTTTGTTTTTCCTGATTGAATCTGACAGCAGCTGGTTGCTCAACCCTCTAACCCATGCCTTCTTTTTCTTTGCAGTAAACGTATTTCATGGCGGAGTACGTTTAGGTCGAAAAATTTACTTGGTAGATTTAGCCAACGAACAAACTCGCGCTACCTATGTCGCTTTAAGTAACACGGTAATTGGGATTGCAATGTTAGCTGGCGGATTGATTGGCTTACTGGCCGACATTATCTCAATTCACTTTGTCATTTTACTGCTCAGCCTTATCGCCTTTGCCGCGGCTTGGTGGAACGGACGTTTAAAAGAAGTGAGTGTTAAAGCCAATTAAGAAAAACTGACAACTCTTGCGTTTAAATAAAAAGCAACCATAACAAGAACTTCATAACATCTAACAAAAAAAAACGCTTAACAAGCGTTGCTAAACGGTTTTTTATTTAAAGACTTATTGATGTTGGGATTTTTTTAAACTTAATTAAATCTACTACCAAGCTATTATTTAAGTGGACACACTTCACTACCAGATTGAACTGCGTAAATACTGGTAATATCATTATGTGAACGTAACTTTTCAACCACTAAGGTGTAATCAAACATCGATACGTCTTTTGTAAACTCAATTTCAACGTGACCATTTTTTCTAACATTATAGGAAGCTTGAGTATCTAACGCCAAGTCAAACAAAATTTCCGATACAGCAATATCCGCAGCACTTTGAATCTGCATCTCTTCTTTTGTTAATGTATTTTCTGAAGTACACGCCGTCAGTAACAACAAAAATGGTATGACTAGAAAGATTATTTTTTTCATTAACTTATACTCCAAATTTAAATAGTTTTAAATTCATTGTTTGCTTTGACGAATTTCATTTTCAACGCTACCAACCTGTTCTATCTCCACAGACACAACATCGCCATTAGAAAGTGCTTTTGTGCGCCCTGGTGTGCCCATATAAATTAAATCACCTGGCATTAGCGTAAAGTAGCGGCTTAAATAACTCACAACCTTAGTCGGTTTGTGAATCATATTACGTGTGTTTTCTTGTTGCACAATTTGACCATTCAACCTAGTCGTCAGCAGTAAATTATTGTAGTCCACACCCACCGTAATAATAGAACCAATCGGCCCAAATCCATCACTAGCCTTTGAACGCATCCATTGCAAGTCCATAGCTTGCCAATCACGTTCCGTTAGGTCATTACCCACTGTCACACCAAAAATAACATTCTCGGCTTGCGCTTCACTAACATTCTTGGCTTGTTTACCAATCACCAACACCAACTCGCCTTCAAAATGGACATTATTGGCATCACTCGGCAAGTTGACAACTTCACCAGAGGCAATTAAAGAACTAGGCAGTTTCAAAAACAGAGGCGGTGCACTATTGGGTGGTGATGATAAATGGCTCGAAAAGTTCATCCCCACCGCAAACACCTTCTGTGGGTCGGTTGGCAGAACCAACTTAACACTTGAAAGAGGAATTAAAACACCATTCGGTTTCAACTCACCAAACAGAGTACCCTTAAGAGGTTGTATCTTATCGCCTGTTATTTTTCCGTAACTTAGCTGATCATTGAACTCATAGCGTGCAATTTGACTGACATCAGAAAATGCGAAAGTGGGCAGTAACAAACTAAAGATTAAAATAATATTTTTCATGAACCATACCCTCAAAAAAATTTTAATATATTAGCGAAATCAAACCTGTCACAGGTAATAAAGACTAGATTAATTTGATGTTATTGAAAAGCTCTTACCTACAAATTACGCTGTTTTTATCTTTCCGCAATCAAATATAGCTAATCAATTTTTTATACTTGCATTACTATTTTCTATACAATGCGTATAATATTAATCAAACTACTGTATAACTTAATAAAACCAAAAGGTATTGTTCATGAAAAAACTATTACTACCCATCATTCTAGCAACCGTCACATCTTCGGCCCTTGTAAACGTTGCCTATGCTGCCCCAACAGAAGAAGCCAAAGCATTAATTAAAGCCGAAATGAAAAAAGCCCAACACATTACCCCTGCTGAATTAGATCAAGAACTAAAAGCGGGTAAAAATATCGTTCTATTAGATATCCGTCAAAAAAGTGAACGTCCTATCATGGGTGCTTTAAGTGGAGGCGATATTCATGTTCCTCGTGGTTTCTTAGAAATTCAGACCTACTCTAAAATAAAAGATCGTGATACAGAAATCGTTGTTTTTTGTGGTAAAGGCGTTCGCAGTGCATTCGCAGCAAATACACTGAATGAAATGGGTTACACCAATGTTAAAAACTTACAAGGTGGTGTTCAAGCCTGGAAAGAAGCTGGGTTAACTACTGTCACACCTAAATAAAAAATTAATACTTCAAATACATTAACAAACCCGCTTAACCAGTTTTGTTAAGCGGTTTTTTAGAATATAACTACCTTACCCCGCAAGGTGATTATAAAGACCTGGACTGGTCACTTCATGTAAGTGATAGCGTTTTCTTCTGCTTGTTTAAATATATTATTCAAAAAAAGAGGCTCTTCATCCCTTTGCCTATTAAAGGCATCAGCGATGGCAAAACTTAATAAGATATATCAAATTGAAATTCCAGGCTCAGTTGCACCAGCTTCTTCCCACATGACATTACATTCTTGTTCAGCAGCGGCCTTTAATAATTCAATCAGAGGCATCGCTCTACTTTGCGGACTGATGCTCTGATCATCCCAAGCACTCTTTTGGCTCTCGGTACTTAACCCTGCATCTGCTTTAATTGCATTCGTTAAAGTATTAAGCACAGCGGGAACATCCTCAGCTAGGATTGCACCTGGTATTGTTTCAGAATGCCCCATTTTTTTCAGCATAAGTTTGGCAACGTCACCAAACATAGTTACCCCTGCATGCGCTTTAGTTCTAAAGGTTACTAACATTGATTTTCTCCTTGTCCAATTCAAATAATTAGGATTAGAGTAAATAACTCTAAAGCTAGTCAATCATCATACACAAAAACAACTTTATAAAATCCATAACAAACCCACCTAAAATAGGCATAGTTAATCTACCANACCGATACTCCTTTAAAGAGTGCGGCACACTTTAGACAATCAAACCAATCGAGTCTAACTCGATTAATCTACTTAAAACACACTAACTACAAGGGTGCTCAGCAATTAAATTAAGAATATGTTGTCTTTCATCTTCTCGCTGTTCTAATGTTTCTTGTGCAACTTCTTCCCATAAAAGAATCATCTCTTTCATCTCGACAATTTTTTGCTCATACTCTGCAATCACTTCTTTTCTCTTCGTTACCCACCTTTGAATCAAAACGTCGCTACTAGTGACTTGATTACTATAGTAATCAAGAGAACTTTCAGAGAGTTTTTGTGTCAATTTGTTCTGAGCCTTGTGTTTCTTTTCTTCCAGTTTCGTTCTTGAATATCCCCATTCTCCTGGAACGGGTGCTCGAGAAACAGAAAAAACATAATCATTACCCTCATCCACTATTTTTTGTAATTTTGCTTCAAACTTTTTTATGCTTGCTTCATAACGTTTCTTTGAAACAGGATAATTTGAATGGGGTGGAACTCTCCCATGAAATGTAAGCGACCCAGCTTCAATTTTCTTCTGTAGTGAGGCAATACTCGCAGTTTTCTTTTTAAGGCTATTTTTGAGCGTACTTATAGAATATGACTTTCCATTCGAAAGCTCATAGCTCTTATTAACATTAGTACAAGGTTCTTTGCTAGGAACGACTTTCCCATCTTGCATGACTACGGGCTTATAATTTTTATACTCCGCTTTACTCAGAAAAAATGACTCTCTTCCATTATTCGCAAAAACTAAGTTAACTCTATTCTCAATGCCAACCACCTTCTTTAATGCATCATCCAGTTCAGTCGAAGAAAGTTTACCTCCCTCAATAAGTCCCAATAGATAATCTAGGTTTTCTAAATCTGTATTAAAAGTTCTTCTTTCATCACTCGTCATAAACCCTAGAGGCCCTTTTACGACGTTTAAATCGGTTGTTAGATTATCTGTATTTGCAATGGCATCTCTCGTTGACTTAAGGTGTGCTTTAATCGCTTCAGCATTTTGATCCAAAACCTGACCTAACCCATAAGCAGCAAGATATGAAGGATTTATACTACGAAAGTAATATCCAAGCGTTTTGCGACCAATATATTCAATAGGTTTAAAATCCTTATACAAATCCACATTAATCATCCCAACATTTTGATTTAGCCGATTCTTTTCATTTTCTTCATAAACACCTTCAGCTTGCAACAAACCACTCCAAGTCAGAATCATCAACAACAAGATAAATGAACTGAACTCTTTTAAAAAATAAGATCTCTTTGTCATCGCATTTCCTCCAAATTTAAAGAACAAATAAGGTTAGAGTTGAATAAAATCTACACCTATACTTAACTTTAATATTACGCCTAATTACGGCGTATTTAAATCAATAAAAAACCCGCTTAACAAAACTGCTAAGCGGGTTATTTTTATTAAATAATATTCACATTAAGGTTTTATACAGGCCTGGTAACATTAGAAAATCAAGCGCGTCGATTATGTCCCCTTTGATTGTTACTTGTGTTTTTACAACATGTATTTTTACAAGATAGGCTTGTGAATATGTTATTCAGAGTCTCTCAAAGAACTCAAGCATATCTTTAACCGCAGTAGTTTTTAGGAGGACAAAACAACTTTTTTAGATCTTCTACTTCAGATTCAAAATCATAGGGTAAAGCCAAACCTGAAAACCCCTTTGATAATATCCGTGCTCTTTCCTTGTGCTTTTAAATACTGTTGGTTAGCAGTGACTAAAGTAACGATGTGAGTACCCGCTGAACACCGTTGAATATAGCTTTTTTTGGGAATCACCACCATATTCTTCAATGTGGTCATGAACCCAAGCAATCGCTTTTGCAGCATCATCAACAAACTCAGGAAACCCAACTTCAGCTGACTTACGATAACCTGCAATCACTGTTACAAAATTGCGATCAGCAAGTTTAGCTTGGGGCGGGATAGTAAATGTCTAGCTTTTGCAGCGACCCTTTACCAAAAAAGATATCTTCAACACATTCATTATCACTAAATTTAGTCGGTAAATTATCAATCGTCACTCCAACAGACGGACAGCCTGTAAAAAACACAGTACTCATTGTGATCACAAAGGCTTTTAGGAGTTTAGTTTGCTTATTCATAAACGGTATTTACCCATGTTTCGAACCCTATTTTAAAGCGAACGTAATAAAGTTCCCTAAATTAAAAAAGCCGAGTTACCTCAAAAGATAACTCGGCTTTTTTATAGCGTTATTTAGATTTTTAACTAAACACTAAACCATTGGCAATACCATTTGATTAACCAATGTGATTGGAGCTACCAAAAGTAATGCAGCAATAAAGCCATATTTTATGAATGAAGCCGCTTTAATTTTTTCTTGATTTTTATT
>JGI10211J34971_10002319_pt1 | contig 15563 bp, 41 predicted proteins | sample Etolagsediment_FD_34971 | JGI IMG/M metagenome (IMG submission 34971) | reverse complement strand
ATTGACAAACGGCTTGCAGTTATCGAAGCGTTAAGCGAAGCCCATACGATCGATACCTCTCGTCAATTAGATGAACTAAAACAAGATGTGCTAAAAGTGAGAGAAGAAGTAGGTAAGTTAAAAATACGGGTAGCCGGTATCGCTTCTACCATTTCATTAGTTATAGCACTCGCATTCAAGTACTGGGGTAAATAATGGTAAGCCTAATATTACTGCTCGTAGGAGTAGCATCTCTTGGTATGTTCTCGCCTAATTCGACCGCCTTTCACTACTATGATCCAGTAAGTTTGAGGTGGTTCTTACGTATCTTTACTCACATGGTATCTCACGGCAACATTTACCATCTCGCCGGAAATTTCCTATTCGGCTTTCCTTTTATGCTATACGCTGAGTATCGTATTAACAACTGGAAAACCTTTCTTAAATTATTCTTCTACTGTGGGCTTGCAGCTCTCGCAGGGCAGCGCTTGGTTGAAGTCTTTAGCCCATTAAAAACTATTGGGGTCATTGGCTCTAGTGGTGCTATCTTTGGTATTGCAGCTTTCTCTCTTGCTATTGCAAACGAGACAAAACCGCTGAGACTTTTCAGTCTAGCGGCCTTATCATTCTATCTATTTACGCAAGGTCAAGCTACTTATCTACAGCTAAAAGGTTTAACTTGGGGCATTGCATATGGTGCTCATTTTGCTGGAATGCTTGCGGGGCTAGCGATCGCTTTCCTTATTCGTCGTCGTCTTCATCCTTGTCTTCCCAAGGGTCGTCCAAGTCGAAGCCGCCCTCGAAAACGATCTCGCGGTGTTCGCGGTAAGAAGAGCCGTACTGCTCTTCCAAAGAAATAACGCGATCTTCGATACGATCTAGCAGCGTTCGCATATACTTAAACTGCTCATCCATTAGGTTGATCTTTTTTACAATGATGTTAATCTGCTCTTTTTGTGTCATTTAGATCCCCTTTTTGCGGTTAATTTCTTTCCAATCTTTATATCCCGCATTTCAATTATGGCACCTTTGATAATAGAGAATTGTTCTGCGTTTTCATCAACCCTACCATCTGCAATCCAGACTGCTACTGAGTATGCTACATCTGTCTCTGCTACAACTGCCCCTACTACCTCGCATACAATCGGCCTAGCTCTTCCGCCTGACCAATGGGCATGATCCCAGAATTGGAAGTATCTTACTTTAGCGCGTTGCTTCATAGAGCCTCCTAAAAAATTCTTGGATACTTTCTTCGCTGTACCTATTCAAAGGTTTAGCATACTTGTACATAATATCTTCTGAGTTTGGGTGATGTTCCATACCTAAGCAGTGCCCAATCTCATGCCAAAGAACTGAGTTAACCCATTCTTGCCCATAAAAATATGATCGCTCTGCCATTTGAATACGGCAAGGCTCCTCGTATATCCAGGCTACCCCTAAAATATATGCTTGGAATAAATTATCTAGCTCAGCGTTAGGGGCATACTCAACAACCATATAGTGGTTGTCTTCTGTGCCAAACTGTATCGCCATATTCTTACTTTGAATTTGCAGCTGTGTCAATGCATGCGCAGTACTAAGGTACTGCTCTTGCGGCATTTTAATATATATGCCAATACCATTCTGACCATTTATCTGACCACAGCCCGCCAGTAATAGTGCTAATAGTAATGCTCTCATTTTTTTAACCTCGTTAAGAAGTAACCCTTACAAGACTTGCAATGCCATTGCTGCTGCATTGTGCTGCTGTTAGCTCTAACGCCATCTTTAACTATCTTTTCAGAGCCACACTTTGGACACCCCTCTTTATCCTGCAGCAGAGCCATGTTAGGATGTCGATCCATCCAGGGTAACAGCTTTTGGTATACCTTTTCTAGCAAGATTACATCTTGCTTGTTATACATTTTCATTAGCTCCCAGCTTGCACGATTGCCTTGCATGCATCCTAGCCACAGGTCGAAACCTGTGTGCTTGACTTTCTGACCAACCTTAAGATACTGGCCTAGATCATTCAATCGATTGCTGGTAAAATTGAAATAGCGTTTAGCAATCTTGCAAGTGTCAACCGTCGCGAATTGGGAGGGGGGTTTAAGGCCGTGAAATGCAAAGCGCGCTCTAGCTTTCTTGATATCAAATGCGTCACCGTTATGTGCTATGATAACGTCAGCTTCGTTAAACAAGTCTCGGAGTTTCTTAGCTAACTTCTTATCTGATTTGCTACCTTGAATAGTATCGCAATGAACTTTAGAATCACCTAACCATTTATATGCAACGGATAATAAGTGCCACTCGGATTTAAAAGCAATGACATCCTGCTCGTATTTACCCCACACGTAAGCTAGGTTAGGAGCTGTTTCTATATCAAAGAATAGAACTTTTGGTTTACTCATGGTTTTGCTCCTTGTGGTTTCTAAGTTCAACCGTACATTTATTAAGCTGTTTTACAGCTATGGCTGCGATAGCTAGTATAATCGCATATACAATTAATACTGGAGTAAATCTCACTTCTTTCTCCGGTTAGCTTTTTTAACTAACCCGCTTCCGGAGGTTCTGGCGGTGTGCCAGAGTCCCATCCCGATTGCTGCGAGTTCATCTTCTGATCTAACCCACCGTTTATAATCTTTAAGTGGGGCTTTGTTCCCTTTCCAATCTGTAAACTTCTGCCAGCTTGAGATAGGAATGTCCGCGTCCACTTGTACATTGCGACGAAACATACTAAGAGCAATAACAGATACAGACCAGTGAGTGTATATATGAGTATTGCGAACGAGTTGCTCAATATGAATTTCATTTGGGGATAACCTCAATTTCTTATACGCTTTGTAAATATGATGCAACCGCAAGAATACGTTCATTTTTTTATCGACTGCAACGGTTCCTGAGTCAATCAGTTTACCATCTTCGAACAAGGCCCAGCCAGACGAAATGCTGGCTGGGTCTACGTATAGTATTCTTTTAGCCATTTGCTGCTTCTGGTTCTTCTACCGCTTTAGGCGACACTTTATCTTGTGCAGCTGCGATAACTTTTCTAAGATCGCTATCGTCAACTGTAATATCCAATGTTAATGCTGCGTTAGCATCATCTTGGAATGCAGTTAAAGCATCGTTAAACTTTCTCAATCGAGTTTTAATTTGCTCGACTGATAGTCCTGCTTGAGGCGCTAGGACAATTCCCACCTGTAAGTTAAATAGCTTGTCTGGTGAAGACAAGTCCATGGACTCATGAAGTGCTGTTACCGCGTGCTTGATGCGTCCGATTGTTGCTACATTGCTCATTGTTTTGCTCCTTTTCTTGTATTATATCAGACTCCGCCAGCGAAGTCAACAGTTTGATATCAGCCTTTAGCGGAACGCTTATTTTGTAGACATTCTCTGCTATTGACTGAATCTCTTTGGCACGATGCGCCTGGTTTTCTTGCAACGAAATTACCACAGAATCATGTACTTGTGTAACGATTCTGAATCGTCTGCGATATAACTCGATCATAGCTCGCTTTGTAATGCTCGCACCTAAGCTTTGAATCGGAAAGTTATAGCCCTGCTTAATAGCATGGCGATACTCTTTACTAAAAGATGGGGCATCTTGTATATCTTTAAGCCTGCGGACCCGCCCGGTTTCAGAGATAACACACGAGTGCGTTTCCATGAAGCGACGCTGTGCTGCTAAGTATGCTTTGTAGCCCTTGTATAAGTTATAGAATTCATTGATAATAAACTGTGCATCGTCAACGCTTTTGTTAATCATGCTTGACAGCCGGTAAGCTGAGGCATCGTAGATCATGGCAAAGTTAACTGCTTTGCCTACTTGACGGTCAGCTCCAATAGCATCGGCAGTCATTTGGTGCAAGTCAACGCCTTCGCTATAACCTTTCATAAGCAACGGGTCTTTGGACAAGTGAGCTGCCAATCGTAACTCTAACTGACTGTAGTCAAAGTATACGAAAATTTCTCCAGCCATCGGGAATAAAGAACTGCTTGATCTCTCGACCACGTGGCAAGTTCTGCATATTAGGATTCCTAGAAGACAGGCGGCCCGTTACGGTGCCGCCCGTCGTACCCTCTTTACCCCTACCCGCTTGCAGATATTCAGCGTATATGCGACCGCCTTCTATCTGGGACAACAACCCCTTATCTTCACCGGTATACGTCGTAACAAGCTTCGAAGTCTTTTTCCAATTTTTGTACGTGCCAAGGATTTCTTTAAGCGGATTAGCTTCTTCCAAAGTTTCGTACAGTTTACTGAGAGAACTTTCAGAAGTCGATGGCTTACCCGTATCAGTTTTACCAACAAGAGAAGTAGGTATTTTATACCGATTAAAAATAAGCTCTCCAAGGTGTTCATTACTTTGCCAATTAAACTTGGTCTTATGCTTTTCGCTTTTCTTTTTGACGTTTGCTTTGCCTTTCTCTGTTTTCTTTTTTGCGATTGCTTCTTCATATAGTTGCTCCTCTATCTTGGTTATTTCCATAGCAGCAAGCAAACTCATCTCAGCTTGCAGCTGCCTACTCTTTTGCAATAGCTCAGCTCTGAAGGCTCTAAGGCCTTCTTCGTTAATAGCAATGCCTCTCAATTCCATGTCCATGAGGACTAGCTCTAACGGCATAGCCTCCTCGGTGTAATAGGAGAGGGGGGTATTTGTGTAGCCTGCTTCCCGCATCTTGGCGTCAATAGCTTTTGCACGGTCGCTCAGGATGGTGAAAAGCTTTAGCGTATTGATACAGTCTTCAGCACAGTATTCGGCAATCGTGTCGTAGTATGGGCTATCGTCAGAATCTAAGTCGCGAGCGCAGAGGTCTGCAACAGAACGCCCGTTGATATAGGTGACAAGCCTGTCTAGTTCACGTTTACCTTTCAAAGAGTTTTCTCCAAAGAAGCGGAGAGATAAATCCTTCAAGCCCAAAGCTTGGTTCTCGTCTAGCAGTTGTGCTAGTAGCTTAGTATCCCAAACCTGGCAGTTAATTGTCAAGCCATTATTAATCAAGAACTTCAAGTCAAAACGGATGTTATGGCCTACGATATGGTTGCTAGGATTTGCTAGATACTGTCGCAAGCCTTCATCTGTGTGATCAAGATAGTCAGATATAAAGCTACCGTCGGGCTGTTGCATGGCAACGCCAACGCCATGTATGCGATCAGTTCTAGGGTTAAGTCCAGTCGTCTCAATGTCGAGTGCCATTAGTTTCATGTGGCCTCCCAATGTGGATGTTGTGATAATACATGTTCATAGGCTTTTTGTCCATGGTATTTAAGCGTTGCTTCAAGGTAAACAGCAAATGCTTCTTCACGTGTGTCAAATAAGCCTAGATACCTGTTTTTCCCATTGACAAAAATTATAGCTCTCCATTTTTTACGCCATTTATTCCAAGATACGCCTTGATAGCCGCTAGTATTATTCTTTTGAACTCTCCTATTTCTTGCTTGTTCTTCCAAAGATGCCCAGTTTAAATTCCCACGTTTATAAATCTCATTATTATGAGTTCTATCAATACTCCATTTTAATTTTTGCATGTCTTCTATTGTCATGCCTTTGGGTAGAATATCAATAACATAATCTACATAGTTATGAAAATCTAAAAGCCAGTCCTCTACTATAATTCCGCGAGCACCGTAATTTTTATAATCTTTATTGTTGGGATTATAGCATCGTTTTTTCATCTGGGAAAATTTATCATGCAAATAAGAGTGCCGCCATATTTTTCCATGTTTAACACATTTAAGATAATATTTCGGGTCGTGTTTCATCAGTCAAATATCCCTTTTAAAGTTGTTTCAGACTCAAGCTTAAACGTAAAGCTATGCTCGTTGTTATGATCTCTCAAGCATTTTCGTAACGGGACTTTCATACCACGAGGACCGTCACGATTAAGAGTACATTCAATAATAATCTCTTCGCCAGTATTGCGCATGTCAAGCTGTTGCTCTACCTTGTATTCAATACGCCCTGATTCTTTAGCTGCATCTACTGATGCCTCACCGTACGTACCTCGACGTTTCTCACAGATAACACCAATTGATAACTGCCCATCATACTGAAGCTTCATTGCATCCAAGTCGAGTAGCCATTGATCGACAGACATTCTTAAGTCGGCTAAATTCCGAGCTACTGATTGTAGTGAGTCGACGATAACAAGGCCACGCTTTCCTGGATGCAACCTAAGCATCTCATCTACGGACGATCTAATCTCATCCATATTTATCTGACCGAACTGCATGTAGAGAGGCAGCTCAGAGAGAGCCTGATGCTTCTCTCTGAGTCCCTCCATTCCGCGCACCGAAGACCAAGATTCACCATGTAAGTTACACAAGATGCGCTCAGTAAGCCTTTGCTTACCGTTCTCCTGGTCTATGAAGAATACCGGATTCCCAATCTTAGCGTTGTGTAATGCAAGTTGCATAGCAAAGGTTGACTTGCAAGCCTTTGGCTCTCCTAAGATTGCAAAGAAGCCAGCCAAGCCGAGTAGCTGTTTATCCAGCTTCTCGATCCCAGTCTGAACGCCAACAATTTTACGAGTAATTCTATTCATAAATTTGTCAGTGTCTAGACCGAGTTTCCTATTAGAAAGGAAACTTGTTTCCTGTTGGTGCTGATGCATGCGAACTCCCTTGCGAGCTAGTTCCTTTTGTTAATGCAGCTTTCACAACTACATCCGGTGCCTTGGGGTTTTTCTTTTCACCCAAGTTAGGAAAGATCGACAAGCGAATCATTCCGTTCTGTGCAACGAGTTGGCTCAATTGCTCTTCTCGTAGCATCACCGATAGGTAGCTTTGTTCAGCTCCGCTTTTGTCCTTGTAGGTCGATTTATAGCCGATACCTACATCCGGCTTTCTTTGTGTTTGGCTCATTTGCCCTCCTTTAAATTTTACTTCTTGGATGACGACGCTTATATTCAGCGCGTGCTAAAGCTTTTTCTTCCTCAGTACGCTCCGGTATAATGTTATCTATCTCAAGCTGTTTGTTTTTGTAACGGGAATATACTGGCTGCCAGTCTCCGTACACTAGCGAACCCTCGACGATTTTTTTAAGTTTCGCGTCTGGAATGTCTCTAAGTAATTGTTCCGTAAGCGGGTACTTATAATGGTACTCGCCACATGGCTCAGTGTTAGAAGCGAGATGGCGATCAAGTTGCTTCCAACGATCAAGAGCAGCGGCAAGATCAAGAGTAATGTTAAGTTTAAAGTTGCTGCCATCAGAGCGCTCAGCCTCATAACATATGATGCTGTCGGACTTTGAATCATACCTGCAATTAAAGACGACAAGTTGACCAAAATTAGCGTCAGACAAGAAGAACATAAAGAAAAGAACCATGATCAGTTACTCCTTTCGAGTGTAAATCTCGTAAGTATAATCCTAGCTGTGTCATATATTCTGGGCTAACACTAGGGTTTCTCCATAGTAAATCTGCCCCATAGCCAGACTTGGTTTTAATTTCTAACACGAACTTATCCCAACTACCGTCATCTAACTTTCTAGCCATCAGAGCATCGAGGTAACCATCCCAGTCAGGATTGCTGCCACCTACTGCTACCTGTGTGCCGATGATATGCCAGCCTACAAAATGTAGCTTAGATAGAATGCCTTTGACAAGGCCGTCTTCTACTGCGCTACCGACGAGCATTTTCATTGAGCCTAGAAAATCTGTAGGATTTGTCTCAGGCTCTTTCTTCCATTGCCAGAACTGGTCACGTAAACATTGTAAGTTACCGCTAGCATAATGTGCTCTTCGGTCTCGATAGTTTACGCGGTCTGTTTCAGCTACCATTGCTTGCATTGCTTGTATTAATGTTTTCATATTTGTATTATACCATTTCTAAAAAATAATGTCAAGTTTCTAAAACGGAATCAAAGCATCGACAGCTAACTGATAGCTAGGACCTTCGTATACAAGTTCCCCGTTGAGCCAAGCTTGAAACGATTGCGTTGCATAAAAATAAATGATATTACTTTTCTTCAATTTTAGGCCCACAGTGTAAACGATAGGATTGTTCTGCGCGCTTTACAATCTTTGTAAGACACGGTGCATCTGGAAATAATTCACCGCATCGCTGTTGTGCCTCCTTCATAACCTGCTGATCTCTATCAGTCCAAGTATCCGTGTGATTTACAATTACTGTATATACACAGATTAATGCAACATTAATCATTAGTTATCCTTTCTAAACTTTGGGCACCAAGCGCTATGCGTGTTAGCAGAAACTGCCCCTCCACCGCACTCGCATACCTCCATTGAAGAAGATGAGGATACCATAGGCTCTAGCCCATAATCATCAAACATTTGTATTTGAAAATCGGGATCACTAAAGAATGCCTCATAGCAACGCGTACACATTGCATGCATCTCTAGTTTATCCAAACAACAAAATTCTTTTCTATCACTCATAAACATATTATACCACGACTTGTTATTAAAATACAAGTCTTGACTTTACTTTTATTTCATGGTAAAATCGTTAGTGCCTCCGGCAGATAGAGCTAACGTATATAGAGCACACGTATAGGTAGCAAGTCCTAAAGACTTGCTTACATATGTATACTTTTTCGACAGTATACGCATGCCCGGCCCGCCTAAGAAAAAAAGTATTGACAATTGCCTTGAACTTTGATATAATAGTATCTATGGGTGTTAGGGGTAGGCAAATGACTCGTATATCTTTAATGATATTAGCGCAAGCAGTCGAGGATGTGCTTCGCTTCGAGCTGGGCTTACCCCTGGAGGGGGTTAGTACTAAAGAAGAGGACGACATGTATGAAGAGGCTAAGATGTACATCATGCGTTACCCTTCGTTAGTAAAGCGTTACCAGAAACTNACTGGTAAGAAAAANGAATGGNTGCAAGAGGTTGAAAATGCAAGGGAATAAAGTGTATGTACAGCGAAGGGGCAATGTGTTTAGGGTGCCAATGGATACCAGCGGGCGGCCCATACCTGTAGCAAGCGTCGACGACGACCCGCCAGGTTTTCCGTTTACTTGCAATTCAGAGGCAGAGCTAAGGCAACTATTCCCAGGAGCCGAGTTCGTATTCCTCACGCCAAAAAGCAATAACACTACGGTAACTAGAGACCCAGAGGTCGAGCGCCAAGCGCTTGCTATGCTTGGGAAAGAGGCGGCAGCTAATCAAACCCCTCCAGCACCCACGCGTACGGTTGCAGTAGCGCAAGCCAGTGGAGCGACTTTAGAAGTCGCAGCTACAACGCATAAGCAGAAGGCAGAAGAGTTTTTAAAGCGATTGCAAACAGCGCTGGAATACTCCAGCAAAAAACACGAAAAGAAACTATTAGCACAGGTGGAAGCAATTGAAGCACTCATCAAAGAAGTATTCTAGGGCACCGTATGCAACGGTGATTGTATTAACTGAATATTGCTACGAACATCAAGAGAATGAGCAATGGTTAGTTATCGGTTACATTGTTAATCCTGATAAACGCACAGATAGTTTAGAGAATGATTTTCTTGACTATGTATGGGAGAGAGGATTTAGAGATAACTTATGTCTAAAAGTTTGACTGGAAAACAAAAACGATTTGTCGCAGCATATGCGCAAGGTGCATCTGGTAAAGAGGCTGTGATACAGGCAGGTTATAACGTAACAACTGGCGACAGTGCCGCATCGCTTGCTAATACGATGCTGAACAACCCAAAGATTCAGAACGCTTTAGACGCTGCAATACAACAGCAATTCCCTAACGTGCCACAGCTAGCAGCTCAGAGGCTCGTCAACATTTTAATTGACGACCAGAGTCGGCCTAGCGATATTATTAAGACCATCGAATTGCTATCTAAAGTATGCGGTTGGCAGGCCCCAAGTAAGCATGCAAGTCTAAACGTAACACTAAGAGACAAATTCAAACTACCGGAGGAATAAATGATATTCAAACAAAAACATGAAGATGGTTCGTATATACAAATGAAGGTTAACCAAGATGCAACATGGATGCAAGCAACTGACCAGTTCGTACAGTTCTTGCATGCGTGTGGCTACGTCTTTGATTCAATTGAAGTTGGTGAACATATCGTAGAGCAGTGGTCTTTTCAAAGACCTCAGCCTGAGCCTATGCTAGAAGAGAAACCAAAAAAGAAAAGGAAACGTCGTGCCAAACAAAAGTAAAATCAAAAAAGTAATGGGCGAATATAAAGAAGGCAAGCTTAAGAGTAGCAGTGGCGCTAAGGTTAAGAGCCGAAAGCAAGCCGTTGCAATCGCTATGTCTGAGGCAGGCTATGCTAAGCCCAAGTCTTCATCTGCTAGTAAGCGCCTTGCAATGCGCAGAAAGAAGTAGTTATGGCTAAGAAGAAAGGCCGATGTTGGCCTGGTTATAAACCAGTACCAGGCAAGAAAGCGTATAGCGAAGATTCCTGTGTTAAAATAGGAGAGAAGCGTGAGAAAAAACAACGAAGTTCTGCATCAAAACGACTCTCAATGCGAAGGAAAAAAGTTTGACGACGGTAAAGTTCGAGTAGATCTTCTACCTAGCGAAAGTTTATTTGCAGTTGCAAAGGTCCTAACCTTTGGAGCTAGCAAGTATGGTGAGCACAACTGGCGTAAGGGGATAGCTTGGTCTAGACTTTATGCTGCGGCCCAACGACACATGATGAAATGGAATGCAGGAGAAACGCACGACGAGGAAAGCGGGGAGAATCACCTTGCTCATGCGTGCGTCAACCTGCTGATGCTGCTATCGTATGATAGCTCTCATCCTGACTTGGATGATCGCTTTATTTGTTCCGCTTCTTTAAAAAAAGAATGAACTTTTAAAACAAAATCATTAAATTGTTTTAAAGTCATACCTGTAATACCATTAGAATCTTGATAATTTTTGTCCTTAAAAATGATTCGCTTGAATGTTTTTGCATCTGTTAAATGTATATCAAATTCCGAGTCATCAACACTCCATGTAATAGTGGCTGTTATAGTTTCAAATTTATAATGGTTTAGTTTACTTTTTAACATACCCTAACTCCTTAGCAATCTTATCAAACGTACGTACCTTTAGAGGTACGCTACTCGTATACTTCTTCGTGTTCTCAATGATAACATACTTATCGTTGTGATACACGCTAACGTATCCATTCACTTGTATCACTTGAAAGAGTACATCTTGCAAGAGTACTCCATTTTCTGTTACATCTTTCAGTGCTTTCTCTAGTTCTTTCTTTTCTTCTTTAGTCATTTTATCTCCTTATTTACAAACCATAATCCATTGACAGTTAGTACCGTTAGCATTGCAAACCAACACCGGCTGACACGAACTTGTACCTATAGGCGGTATAGGTGGTAGTGGCTGCAACGTATATGCTACTAGCATTAGTAACCCGGTGAACATAGTATCTTTCCTTTCACGATTGCATCAACCCAGCTATCGGTCTGACCGTCGATAGCGTTGATCTTGGTGCCAAACTTCTTTGCCTCAGCAAGGGTTGCAAACTTCTTAATCTTTGGCGTAGCTCTAAGCACATAGAATACGATGTACTTCTTAGCCTCTGCCTCTCGCTCCTTGCGATAGGCTGAACCAAATGCTTCGCTCATTCCATCACTCATGTTGCCTCCTTTTCTAATCGGGTTTCTAAATCCATTTTCTTAGTCAGTCGCACAGGCTTTTGCAGGCTCATCTCATAGCAAGTTATCTCACAGTCTCGCCCATCTGAATCCTTGAACTCGAAGAATACTTCAAAGTTTTGATTGACTTGAGTCACGTCAACATGGGGTACACCTTCTTTTTTGATATACCATAACAGTAATTCTAAGTCTTCTGCTTTGATACGCATTAATACTCCCATCTTAGTTGAAGGCCAACATAACGTCGGCCTAAAGTTATCTGGCTGTCTGCCTGAATGTAGTTTATTCGCTGTGCATAATCAATCTGCTGCCTGAAACCTAAATTATACCCTACTGCTATACCGTTTGCAAGATAATTCTGCCCCAGCTGTTCGACCAGGGGCAGGTGTTGAATGCCCGATTCTATACGTGGCGCATACGGACGCAGCAACTCATAGCTTGTGACGGTACACATGCGAGCCTGTGCACTGAATAAAACGCCGCAGAACGATGCTAAGAACGTCGAGACCATAACTTCACCGCCCAATCTTGGATAGCTATTGCAATGCCTGCACTGTAAAGTAGCACCATTGCCCATAGCCAAAGGGTTTTAAGAACCGCGATTGCAAATAGCCCTATGAGAGCATTCATCAGTAGCCACCTTTCTTGAACCAACCCTCACCTTTCAGGATAAAACCGCCGCCGTTTAGCACAAATTGCTTAGTAGTCTTCTCGTGTCCGCACTTAGGGCAGCGTGGCGGGGGGTCGCCAGCATCTGAAATAGGGGCAGTGTACTCGAAAACCTCTTCGCACTTGTCGCATTTTGCATCATACTTAGGCATCACCTTACTCCTGTTATAACGATACCGCCAGCTGCTCCGATAAGCACCCAAAAGTACCAAGGTTGAGAAGACTCGCGAGAGCGAAGGTCTTCGATTGTTTTATGTTGGCGGTCCACTGCCTGTACTAAGAAGTCCCGCTCAACTTCTAGTGTCTTAGCATAGTCTAAGCATGCGCCAAGAACCGCGTCACAGCTAGGCTTGTCCTCCGCCTGGCCCGCGATAGTTGTCGAGCATATCACGCAAGCGCTTATNAGCACGCTCACGCTCTTTCCTAATCGTTTCATAGCGTTCATTGTGTTTCTCCTGTTCTAAGTCTCGAATCTTTCCTTGGGCTTGTTTATTCTTTCGCCCGAGCAACAGATTCATTATGCCCAAGACTGCTACTATAATTGCTAGTATTGTCTCAACCATGGTGCACCCACTTTCCGTGTTCTTTCTTTACAAACCGTTGAACCTGCCCCTTCTCAATCGCTACATAGCAGCGCTTTTTAAAGTCTACTCTGTAGTATGTTATGTTGCTTGTGGCAGTCAGACAAAGAGCACAAATTTGATTTAAATTTGCTTCAGTCAACTCTTTGCCATCACTGAAACCGCAAGCTGGGCAGTGCCAACTGTTGGCAGTATGCATAACCTCTTGTAACTTATCACGAAACATAGCTGTACATCCTTGTATTCGGCATTTAATCTGCTTGTCCATGTTCAAACTCACTTTCTGCAAAGTGTGCCTTAATTTTAAGAACCAACTCCACAATAGAACTGGCCTCTATTTTTTGACTGGGGCCTAATTCATAAACAAAAGTCACCCGCCCAGACACAGGATCTTTTCTTGTCTCTACATCTTTAAGTGATATACTACCCGGATTCATGATTACTCCTTATGTTATAACTGTAGCATAACCGCAGTTAAAAGTCAAACATTAGAATAGTTGCTGTTGCTGCACCCGCACCAAGCCCGTTTGCCAGTATGTCCTTTTTGTCAAACTGATTGCCAGGCATGTACTCGGCTGCAGTCGTGACTAGCATAGTTGCAAACAAGCTAAACACTATTGCCTCACCTTTAGACAGTCTTAGAGCCTTCTTTGAGATACCATACATCCCAGTTTGCAAGGCATAGGATACACCGAAGTGTGCTACTTTGTCCGTCTCAGCGAATGCGCCGCTACACATAGTGAATATTAATAATCCAGTTACTAAACGTTTCATGCTACCTCCCGTTTTAAATTAGCAATTGTATTTTCTAACTCAACTATCTTAGATTTAGTACGATTAAGATCATCATAACGTCTATCTAATTCATTCTGTAACTTTTCTAGTTCCGTGTATTCAATACCAACATATTTAAATACAGAAACTTGACGATTAGTAATACTGCATTCTCTAGATGGGACTTCTCGAATTAACCCTTTGTGTGTTAAGCTAGTGCGAGCACCTTTTAAACCATTGTGTCTAGCGCTTAGTAAAATTTTATGGGCAGGGTCTGTTGCTGGTAGTGTATTTATGTACTCATAGTATTTAGTTAACATTTCAGTAGTGCTTAAAGGCGTCGGACTTTTTTTGTAAATGTTGAGCACAATTTGCTCTTGCTCACTTGAAACTCCAGTCTCATCATTAATAACTCTATTTAATACGCTATTTTCGTTCATTGTTTCTCCTTTATTAGTTAATCTCGTAGTTATCTAAAGTATACTGTAGTTGTTCTTCAAGTTCAACAACAATCAAGTAGTTTACTATCTGACCTTCGTTAGAGTCTTCGCCATACTTTTCTAAAAGTTTTTGCATGTCTGCAAATACTCGGTTGTAGGCTTTCATTACTTCTTTTTTTGACTTGAACTCCATCATTCACTCCCTATTTCTTCGACGATTACGAAGTTGTTATGTTTATAGCTTACCTGATATCTACGACGCTTGTCAACTCCAAAACGCCTCATGAACTGCGATAACGATCGCTCTTCTTCCGGACAGTAGATTGAATACTTGCCGGAGTCACGAGCAAGACTTGCTTCATATTCAGTCATTTCTAAGTGTTCAGCTAAAGCCATAAGCTTTAGCCGCTCAATGTGTATCATTTTCATACGCTGTCTCCAAAGTCGCCGTCATCGTCACGCTCCATAAAGAGTATTTTCTCTGCTACAGCTCTGACGGTATCAGGCGTTATGTCATTTCCACCTTCTTCCACCAGCATTTCCCAAATCATGCCTGGGGTTGCTACTTCGCGTAGAGTCATCCAGATGTAATCTGAGGCGGCATTGACATCGTTACCAAACGAAGTTTGCATCCATTTAATTAAAGCGTTACTCATGAGCATAAATCCCTGATTAGTAGGTCATTTTGGCGCTCTAATAATAATACTTCATCCTCATTAAGATAGTCGCCGGTCTCTTCAAAGGTTGCTTCTGCTACGTAGCTGGTATCAGGATCACCGGTATTTACTAGTTTAGCTTCGACTCGTTCGTTTAGTTTGCCATAGAATAGTACGACTTTCATGGTAGCTCCTTCTGTTATGAGTTTAGTTCCCGGTCTAGTTTTTCAAACTTTTCCTGCAGCTGCTTATCAAGGCCACCAAACTGCTCATAAAGGATAGCAGTGGCACCGAGTAAACATGCGAATAGGACTAGTATTAAGTAAAGATAATTATTCATGTCAATCCTCCATTAAATACATGTTAGCCGAATATGCTGCATAAGTCAATAGGATTGCGACTAGTATCATCTTTGCATCCATGGGCTTGCGATATATGCAGTTGAGGCGGGTAAGAATACCCCTTCTTCACACAGAATCGCCAAAGTTCTAAGATTCACCATGTACATGTTGCTCAGGTAACGAATGCTGTAACACAAAGTTTGTGCTCTGATTCTCTTTATTAGTTCTAGTTTTTCTGTTTTCATTTTTGCACCCTTTCGAGTTCATAGATTAATGCCAAGACTGTCAAATCCACCAGACTTCTTTGGTTTAGTGAAGCAATTCCATAGTCAAGAGTATTCTTGCGAATCCTTCTTATCAGGTCTAGCTTTTCTTTATTTATTTTTGTTTGCATATTGCACCTCATGAATCTAATATAACATGCGCTTGATATGAATGCAATAGCTCAATTATGAAGATTCGCATCCCACGAATAGCATTCGCATTCCACAAATCACCCACAAATGTGAAGCTTACAAGCCTATGCTATGGTATTCAAAACCCCCCACAAATGCAACCACGGGCATTTAAATG
>JGI10211J34971_10002318_pt1 | contig 15567 bp, 22 predicted proteins | sample Etolagsediment_FD_34971 | JGI IMG/M metagenome (IMG submission 34971) | reverse complement strand
TCTATAAAAACTTTTTTATATTTTTTAAATAGAATTCCGGAATATCCAAAATCTTTTTTAGATGAAATTGAAATTGATGATAAGTGTTTAGAAATTTTAAATTCAATCTAATGGAAAATAAAAAGTTAGATAAAATTCTAAATAATATTAGGATGAGTTTGAAAGAAAATATGACTGCTAGTGGAGGAGGAATTGCTGGTCTTCCTCCAGATGAACCACCAGTGGATTTGAGAAAGCGTAAAAAATCACATAGAATTTGGTTAAGAAATCTCCGCAGAAACGAATCCAATGGAAAACAACGAAACAGTTAAACTTGCTGTATTGGAACAAAAGTTTGCAGATTTCGTAAATATAGTGAACAAGATTGATGATGCTATTGGAAAGTTAAGTGAAGTTAATGTGAATGTTGGAAAAATGCTTGCTGTTCATGAAGAAAGGATTGAGCAAGCTATGAAAGCAAATGATATTTTAATTAAAATGATACAAGAATTGAAGGTTGACACTGATAGTAAAGATTTAAGAATAGAAGAAAAGATTGATGATTTAGAATCAGATCTTCAAGATGAAATTTCAATTTTAAATGCAAAATGTGAGGAGGTTTCTAAAATAAAGTGGATGACTATTGGATGTGGAGCAGTATTGACTGTTTTAGTAACAGCATTTACATCTCTAGCTTCTGGTTGGTGGACTCCAAGTGAAATGGGTCATATGGATCGTATGAATGATATTCATAGAAATAGTTCTAATATTAAACCTTGACATCTATAATTTTTTTGCTATACTAGACTCCTATGATAATGTAATTTATGAGTTTGATTGATGAAAAATTTATTGCGCTCGTATCTACTAGACTAGACAAGTATAAAAGAGTTAAAGCTGGTCTTTATAATTTTAGATGTCCGTATTGTGGGGATAGTCAAAAGCATAAAAATAAAACAAGAGGATATCTTTATAATATAAAAAATGATTATAACTTTAAATGTCATAATTGTGGATACTCAAGAACCTTTACGAATTTTTTAAAGGATATTGATCCCATTATGTATGATCAATATGTAATGGAAAGATATAAGAAAGGAATAACTGGTAAAAGATCTAATACTCCAGAACCTGAATTCAACTTTAAGAAACCATCTTTCTCAAAGAAATATTTTGATATTCCTAGAATATCAGATTTGGATTCTGAACATATAGCAGTTAAGTACCTTAAAGGTAGAAGAATTCCAGATAAATTTTTAAAGGAATTGTATTATTGTGAAAATTTTAAAGAGTGGACAAATACTCAGAAATTTACTTTCAAAAATATTGATAACGATGAACCTAGAATTATAATTCCTTTAGTTAAAGATGGTGAAATTTTTGGATATCAAGGTCGTAGTCTTAGAAAGTCTTCAAAAGTTAAATATATTACGATTGTGTTAGATGAAAATCAACCAAAAATTTTTGGATTAAATAGAGTAGACTTGGATAAAAAAGTTTACATTGTTGAAGGTCCATTTGATAGTATGTTTATAGACAATGCTATTGCGATGGTTGGTTCTGATGTTGATTATAAGTTTTTTAAGTCTTATACTGGAATTGATTTTGTTTTTGTTTATGACAATGAAAAAAGAAATAAACAAATTGTAGAAAGAATGGAAAAGGTCATTGATATGAAATTTCCTATTGTTATATGGCCTCAAGACTTGAAATATAAGGATATTAATGATATGATCATTGAAGGTATTGACGTGGAAAAAATTCTAAAGGAAAATACTTTTATGGGATTACAAGCAAAAGCAAAACTTATTGGATGGAAACGAGTATGACTAACGAGAGTAAAGTTATTAAAAGAGGCGGAAAGGTCGAATCTCTTGACTTAGAAAAAATGCATTTGATGGTAGAAGAAGCCTGTAAAGATCTTGCAGGTGTATCTGCTTCTCAAGTAGAAATGCAATCTGGAATTCAATTTTATGATGGAATTACAACTGCAGAAATTCAAGAAATTTTGATTCGATCTGCATCCGATTTAATTGATCTTGATAGTCCAAATTATCAATATGTTGCAGCAAGACTTCTACTATTTTCCATTCGTAAATCTCTGTTTGGAAAAATGCAAGAGTTTCCTGATTTTTTAACTCACATCAATTTTTGTATTGAAAATAAAGTTTATGATCCATCTATTCTAGATAATTATACTGAAAGTGAAATTTTAAAACTTGATACTTATATTAAACACGATAGGGATTATCTGTTTACATATGCAGGTCTTCGTCAAGTATCTGATAAGTACTTAGTCCAAGACAGATCTTTGGGTAAAATTTATGAAACCCCACAGTTCATGTATATGATGATTGCTGCAACTATTTTTTCTAATTATCCTAAGGAAAAAAGACTTTCTTACGTCAAGAGGTACTATGACGCAATCTCAAGGCACAGAATCAACATTCCCACACCTATCATGGCGGGAGTGCGAACTCCACTTCGACAATTTGCTAGCTGTGTTCTTGTTGATGTTGATGACTCCCTCGATAGCATCTTTAGTTCTGATATGGCTATCGGCAGATACGTTGCACAAAGGGCGGGAATCGGTATCAACGCAGGTCGAATCCGTGGCATCAACAGTAAAATCAGAGGGGGAGAAGTTACGCACACAGGTGTTGTCCCTTTCCTCAAAAAGTTTGAATCTACTGTCCGATGCTGCACTCAGAATGGCATACGAGGTGGATCAGCAACTGTCCACTTCCCAATCTGGCACCAAGAAATCCAAGACATCATCGTTCTGAAGAATAATAAAGGAACGGAAGATAATCGAGTTCGTAAACTAGATTACTCTATTCAAATCAGTAAATTGTTCTATGAACGATTCATCAATAATGAACATATTACACTCTTCTCGCCACACGATGTGCCGGGATTGTATGATTCTTTTGGTACTGATGGATTTGATGATCTATACAGAGCTTACGAGGGTGACCCAGACATTCCTCAAAAGGCAATTGGTGCTCAGGAGCTTATTCTGGACCTTCTAAAAGAACGTGCTGAGACTGGTCGTATTTACATTATGAATATTGACCATTGCAATTCCCACTCGTCTTTTACTGATAAAGTTGAAATGAGTAATCTTTGCCAAGAAATTACTCTTCCAACTAAACCTCTTAATCATATTGATGATCCTGAAGGTGAAATCGCACTTTGTATTCTTTCTGCAATTAATGTTGGAAAGGTTAAAGACGATGAAGAATTTGAAGAACTTTGTGATCTATCTGTTCGTGGATTGGAAGAATTGATTGATTATCAAGAGTATCCAATTCTTGCCGCAGAAAAATCCACAAAAGCACGTAGATCTCTTGGAATTGGATTTATTGGTCTTGCACATTATCTTGCAAAACTTGGATTCAAATATGACTCTCAAGGGGCTTGGGATGCAGTTCACGGACTATCTGAGTCTTTTCAATATTTTCTTCTAAAATCTTCGAATCAGATTGCAAAGGAAAAAGGTGCTTGTGAATATTTTAACAAAACTAAGTATTCACAAAATCTTCTTCCAATTGATCATTATAAGAAAGATGTTGATGAAATTACTTCAACCACTCTTCAACACGATTGGGAGTCACTAAGAATGGATATCCATAAGTATGGATTAAGACATTCTACATTGTCTTCTCAAATGCCTTCCGAGAGCAGTTCTGTGGTCTCTAATGCCACAAATGGAATTGAACCTCCTAGAGGATATCTTTCAGTTAAAAAATCTAAGAAAGGTCCTCTCAAACAAATTGTTCCTCAATATGCAACCCTTAAGAATAATTATTCATTACTTTGGGATATGAAATCTAATGAGGGTTATATTAATATTGTTTCTATAATGCAGAAGTTTTTTGATCAGGCAATTTCCGGAAACTGGAGTTATAATCCAGAAAACTATTCAGATAATGAAGTTCCAGTTTCTGTAATGGCACAAGATTTACTAATGACCTACAAATATGGATGGAAAACTTCTTATTATCAAAATACTTATGATAATAAGACAGATGAAGTTAAAGATGAAAAGTTAAATAGTATTAGTGAGTTAGTAAATGAAATTTTAGATACTAAAGGAGAAGATGACTGTGAAAGCTGTAAAATTTAGAGTTCACTCGCAACCAACCAAAATGCTCAAAGGAATTACCGTCTTTAATACAGATGATGTTGATTCTAAAAAGCAACCAATGTTTTTTGGAAACCCATTAGGCATTCAAAGATATGATTCCTATAAGTATCCAGTTTTTGAAAAGCTAACTCAGCAGCAATTGGGTTATTTTTGGAGACCAGAAGAAATTTCTTTACAAAAAGATCGTGCTGATTACCAAACACTTCGTCCTGAGCAAAAACACATCTTCACTAGTAACCTTAAATACCAAATTCTCTTGGATTCTGTACAAGGGCGTGGTCCTGGGATGGCTTTTATCCCTTATTGCTCATTACCTGAACTTGAAGCTTGTATGACAGTATGGGAGTTTATGGAGATGGTTCACTCCAGATCCTATACTTACATTATCAAAAATGTTTATTCGGATCCATCTGAAGTATTTGATACTATCTTATCTGACGATAGAATTATAGAAAGAGCTCAGTCTGTAACTAATGCTTATGATGATTTTATCAATTCAGCTCATCTATATGATTCAACAAATTCTTGGTTATATGCCCAAGAAGGAGCTGGATCTTGTAGAGAAGATAGAATTGAGTTAAAAAGAAAACTTTATCGTGCTGTTGCTAATGTCAATATTTTAGAAGGAATTAGATTCTATGTTTCGTTTGCTTGCTCGTTTGCGTTTGGTGAACTCAAACTTATGGAAGGATCCGCTAAAATTATCTCTCTCATCTCAAGAGACGAAAATCAGCATCTTGTCATTACTCAAAACATCCTCAACAAATGGCGTGCTGGAGATGATCCAGAAATGCAACAAATTGTTAAAGAAGAAGAAGAGTGGGTAAGATATGCTTTTAAAAATTGTGTAAATGAAGAAAAATCTTGGGCAAAATATTTGTTCAAAGATGGATCTATGATTGGGTTAAATGATAAACTTTTACACAATTATGTTGAGTGGATTGCTAATCGTCGTATGAAAGCAATTGGACTAAAACCAGAATATGATATCCCTGCAAAGAATAATCCTCTTCCTTGGACTGAACATTGGATTTCTTCTAAAGGACTTCAAGTTGCTCCTCAAGAGACTGAAGTAGAGTCTTATGTTGTTGGTGGAATTAAACAGGATCTCAAGAAAGATTCATTTTCAGGATTTCAACTGTAACAAAAGTTACAAAATTACTTGACTATATAAAGCATTGGATCTATATTAGATCCATCGTTCGTTCGCTATTTCCGGATAGCGAATGCAAGTAGGACGGCGAAACGGATCGTTTATCTATGGAAGCATTTTTATTAACTTGTTTACAATCTCAATTTATCATATCTAGAATTAGTACTAATTCTACAATATCAGATAAAATTAAAAATGATTTAATTTGGGAAGTAAATCAAGTTACAGATAAAAAATGTCAAGTAGATGCAAACCGCCCGAAGGAACGGAATTTTAATATCCCATAAGGGAAATAATTCGTTTCTAAGGAGAAGTTCAATGACCACTGCAACTTATCGTGGCGTTTCATATAACGTCGAAGAGCATAAGATTAATCTTCTTGCTATAATTAAAGAACAGCTTGAAAAAGAACAGCGTAGAAAAGAAGCACAGATGTCTTTAATTAAGAAGTGAATATTTAAAAGAGGGGTCTATGACCCCTCTTTTTTTATAAATAATTTTAAATATTCAGTGCTATGTCTAGAATTTCTCATTTATACGAATCCTATCTAGAAATTTATGAGCAAAACTTTAGTTTTGAAGTTGGTGGTAGAAAGACTACTGGACTTCGTAATATGACAAAAAAGGATGCGGAGAGACATTCCCCAGAAGCGGCAGAGAAGCACAAGAAAGAGAGAGGGAAAGTCGGACTACCTAAACTGAATAAAGAGGGCATAGAAGAGGGTATGACTTCCTCTGAAAAGGAAAAGGAGACTAAACTCAAAAAGAAATATGACTCCTCAGGAATGAAAGCAAGTATGATTAAGCAATATGGTCCAGAGAAGGGGAAAGAAGTTTACTTTGCAACAATTCGTAAGAAAGCGATGGAAGAAGAATATGAAATGTTTTATGATTTTATAGTCGAATCATTAATAGAAAATAGTTTTTGTAATTCTTTTGAATCTGCAGAAGTAATTGTTGAGAATATGAGTGATGTGTGGGTTAATAATATTTTTGAAGAGTACTTGGAAGAAAAGGCAAGAGGCAAGAAGAAGAAGGGTGGTACAGTACACGCATATGATGTTGATGAAACTCTTTTCAGTCATGGTAAAAAGGGAAAACCAAATGTAAAGGTTCACGTAAAAAATGAAAAGGGTGAGAGAGTTAAGAGTTTAAGTAATCAAGAATTTAATACTCATAAACTAGATAAAGGTCATAAGTATGACTTTGGTGAGTTTCAGAGTTCTAAAAAGTTCAAAGAAACTTCATCACCAAACAAAAAGGTAATTAAGGACATTAAGAGAAAGATTTCCAGAGGAAAAAATGTTCATTTAGTTACCGCTCGTTCTAAGTTTGATGATACAGATAAGTTTCATGGACATCTTAAGAAGCACGGAATCAATGTAGATAAGAAGAATATCCATTACACTGGTGGAATGAAGGGCGGCGATGTTGGAGAGAAGAAAGTAAAAGTTGTTGACGCAATCGCTAAAAAGTCAGGAGCAAAGAAAGCAGCTATGTATGATGATGCTGCAAAGGTCCACAAGGGGTTCAAAAAGGCTCAGAAGGATAAACCCACCTCAATGAACTATAAGACCAAGATGGTTGCTCCAGACAAGAAGGATGGAGAATCTAAGGTACGTCCTTATAGACCTGAAAATAAGTAGCTTGACAGGGGATTGAGATACCACTATAATAACTCTGTCAGAGTTGAAAAAATATAGTAGCTTAAATACTTTAAGTTACTATAGAGACCAACTTGTCAACATATAATAATCCTTGGATTTATAATAATGAACCCTTTGAGAGTGATGACATCAAAGATTATTATGGGTTTGTATATCACATACGAAATCCTCATAATAATCGCTGTTATCTTGGAAGAAAGTATTTTTGGTCTTTTACGAAAGATAAGGGGAAAAAGAGGAAAAGTAAAAAGGAAAGTGACTGGAAAAAATACTATGGATCCTGTCCAGAACTAAAAGAAGATTTTAAAAAATATGATAAAGAATCTTTTGAAAGAAAAATTCTAAGTCTTCATAAAACATTAGGTAAAACAAATTATGAAGAAACTAGACAACTGTTTTTAAATAATGTATTAACAGAGTGTCTTGACGATGGAAGACCAAGGTACTACAATAGCAACATTCTAGGACGTTACTACAGGAAAGATTACTTTTATGAATAATTTGAAGATGAGAGAAGTGTGTTCTAATGCACTTGATCATTATATTGACCGTATGCATATTCTAAGTGAAAATGAAGAATGTCAAAATGCAATTGCATTATATGAGGAGATTCAAGAATGGATGATTGACCAAGATCAAGAAGTAATGTTTATGGATTTTACGAAGAGTTCTTGACAAAGTATAAATACTCACTTATGATATGAGATTCCCAAAGGGGAAAATGATTTAGAGCCGTGGAAGGTGCCCTTTGAGAAAAGGGTATACCCCCCTTCTAGACGGATGTAGAGTTCAATTTAATTTAGTGTTTAATTACCTTTCAGTATCCCTTCCAATTTTAGCTTCAGTTACAGCATCAACGCATTTTTCAAATTACAAAATGGATGGACCACCTCCACCAGTAAATGAAAAAGTACCAGCAAAAGAAGTTGTTTCTAAAAATCCAAAAGAAAAAAGATTAACTTGTAAAGGATGTTCAAAAAATGAAATCCTTACTTTGAATTTTCTTCAGGATTATGGAGTTAAGGATAAGAATGCTCTTGCCACCATTATGGGAAATATTCGTCAAGAATCAATGTTTGTTCCCAATATTTGTGAAGGTGGCGCTAGAATTAGTTATCATAATTGTTATGGTGGATACGGTTTAATTCAGTGGACTTCTAGTTCAAGATATTATGGTCTTGGTAAACATGCTCATAAAAAGGGTATGAGTCCATCAAATTTAAATCTTCAACTTCAATATATGATTCATGAACCACAGTGGAAAAATATTGAGTGGTATATGAAAACTCCAGGAAAGTCGATTCCATCTTATATGAATGTTACTTATCGATGGATTGGATGGGGAATTCACGGTGCTAGAACTCATTATGCATATGATTATGCAAAAAGAATGACTACCATCGAAATTTGATAATAAAGGGAGACTAAAAAGTCTCCCGATTAATGGTTGACAAGTTATTCAACAAATGATATACTTTTATAGTTGACAAATGCGGGTGTAGTTTAGAGGTAAAATTTCTGCCTTCCAAGCAGCGGTCACGGGTTCGATTCCCGTCACCCGCTTATCATAAATAAACCAATGAAAGATAAAAAAATTAAAAAACTTATACAAAAACCACTTCGTTTTCATCATCAAGATATTCACGAAGAGCTTGAAGATATAAAAGGAATGATTAGAGATGTTAAAGATCAGATGCAAGAATTGCAACAAAGAATTGGAATCACATCCAGTCAAATTTAGATGTTGTGGATGTGATAATATGTCAGTCTTAAAAGGTAATAAAATTTCCGCAAAAGATTTGTCATTAGTTGAAATTGTAGAAAAGGATTCAATGTCTAAAAAAGATAATGTAATGTCTAAAAAAGATATTGAATGGCAAGAAAAAAGAAAAAACCGTAAAGTAGTTAAATTGGAGTTTGAAGTTCGATGAGTTGGGAATCGCCAAATCTTTCTAAAGGTGATGTTGAATTGCTTACAGTATCTTTAGATGATTATATTTTTTATGCTAAGCAAGAAAATAGTTCTGATACCTATGATGTTGAAAAACTTTTAGTTAGACTTGAAGAACATTTGCAAAAAACTAGTTGACAACTTGAATAAAATGAGTTATTGTTTAAATGGAAATAGTTAGATACTTATTTAATAACACTCTTTTCATTGGTGTTCTTGGATTTTTATTAATTATGGTTCCAATTTTTGGAATTGCCATTATTCATCCAGATAATAAGGAAGTGTAGCTCAATTGGCAGAGCGAGAAGCTTATACCTTCTGTATGCACCAGATTAGTGCGCGGTTGGGGGTTCGACTCCCTCCACTTCCATAATAAGCAGGTTTAGCAATCTGGTGAATGCAGCAAACTCATAATTTGCCTAAGGTGAGTTCGATCCTCACAACCTGCATAAATTAGTCTCGGGATGACTATAAAAGCGCCCTGGTCGGGATGAACCCCCTTAGTCTTGGGATGACTTAAAACTCACCCTGGTGGAGTCATTATGACCCTATTATTAAATACTAAATATACCAGTATAATAAGATAAAAATGGACATTCAATATGAATTTAATATTAGATCTGTAAAAAGGAAATTAACCCTAGGAGATCTTAAAGATGTTGTAATTGAGTGTGATTACAATTTAAATATTACTACTGCAGATAATCCTAATGATATTCATTATGCTGGTGGTTCAGTAGTATTTGATACATCTCAGTTAGATTCAAATTCATTTGTACCTTTTGAAGATATTAATAAGGAAACAATTATTTCTTGGATTCTTCAAAAAGAAAATGTAAGTTCTTTAAATGAAACTTATTTCGTTAAAAGTGAACTTGCAAGCTTCAAGGTAATGTATGAAGAAACCCATTCAAATGTAGAATCCGCATTTGACGATTGGAAAGTTTCCGATACAATAGATATGGAATCTGTTAGTTTTGATGTTTTTCCTAATCCTGGTGAAGACATTGATACTGTTGGTATTACTACTGACTCTAACCCCGTAGGATAAGGGTTAAGCCTGCTGGTGCGGATGGAGGAAACTCCCGCCCTGTTTCTTACTTCAGGTTAAAAAGTAAGTGGCGAGCCTGAGTTACATAAATGGGTTGCATAAACCCATTTTTTTATTATAATTTATTTTTTAATATAAAGATATGATTTTAAAAGAAGAGTATCAAATTGCATGTAGTACAAGTTCTGATATAAATCAACATCTTCCAACTCTATATGAAATTTCTAAAGAATGTAATCATATTACTGAAATGGGAGTAAGGAGTGGAGCTAGTACAAGAGCATTTTTATATGCAGATCCAGAGAAATATATTGCATATGATCTTAATTTAGATATCAAAGTAAATAAACTATTTGATTATTGCAAATCAATTGGTAAAGATTATTATTACCTTAAGGAAAATGTTTTAGAAATAGAAATTGAACAAACTGATTTTCTTTTCATTGATACTTATCATTGTTATGAACAGTTGAAGCAAGAGTTAAATTTGCATACAGAAAAAGTTAATAAGTATATTGGGTTCCACGATACCTATTCGTTTGGAAAAGTTGGAGAAGATGGCGGAAAGGGACTTAGATTTGCAATTGAAGAATTTTTGGATAAAAATATTAATTGGAAAGTTGTCCACGATGTAGATTATAATAATGGTTTAATGATAATTGAAAGAAAATAATTTAACTTGACAAAATATAGTACTGTTGGTATATTATATACTAATAGTACTATATTTTTTTGACTAGTAATGAGCACATATAAAAAGAAGGCACTAGTATTGGGTGCTGGTGGATTTATTGGAAGTCATATGGTTAAGAGACTCAAGTCTGAAGGGTATTGGGTTCGTGGAGTAGATCTTAAGCATCCTGAGTTTAGCGAAACTGAAGCAGATGAGTTTGTGCAGGGAAATCTCTGTGACTTTGATTTTGTTCGTAGAGTGATGGAATATAAGGGGGATAGAGGTAATTTTTATAATTCAGTTCCTTATCGTTACATTCAGTGCTTTGATGAGATTTATCAGTTTGCTGCTGATATGGGTGGAGCAGGATTTGTTTTCACTGGTGAGAATGATGCTGACATTATGCATAACTCAGTACAGATCAATTTGAATGTACTTGAGTGTCAACGTAAGATGAACGAAGAGAAGGGTAAGAATACTACCAAAATCTTTTATTCTGGATCTGCTTGTATGTATCCAGAGCACAATCAACTTGATCCTAACAATCCAGATTGCCGTGAAGAATCAGCATATCCAGCAGACCCAGATTCGGAATATGGGTGGGAGAAACTCTTTAGTGAGAGACTCTACCTCGCATACAATCGCAATCATGGTATCCCTGTTCGTATTGCTCGGTATCACAATATTTTTGGACCAGAGGGAACTTGGGATGGTGGAAGAGAGAAGGCTCCAGCAGCAATCTGTCGTAAAGTCGCTTATCTTCCAGAGCAAGGTGGAGCAATAGAAGTGTGGGGAGATGGACTACAAACTCGTTCATTCCTATACATTGATGAGTGTATCGAAGCAACTCGTAGATTGATGGATTCTGATTTTATGGGTCCTGTTAATATTGGATCAGAAGAAATGGTGACTATTAATCAACTTGTTGATACTGTAGCAGAAGTTTCTGATAAAATTGTATCCAAAATTCATATTGATGGACCTCTAGGTGTCCGTGGAAGAAATTCTAATAATGATTTAATTAGAGAAAAACTTGGATGGGATTATTCTCAGAGTCTTGAAGAAGGAATTCGTAAGACTTATTATTGGATTGAAGATCAAATTAAAGGATGAAAATATCTATAGCAGTTCCCACTTGGGAATCATATGATAAAGGTTCAGAATTTATTAACGACTTATTAAGAACTGTAGAGATACAAACTTTTAAAGATTTTGAAGTTTGTATCTCTGACCATAGTTATGATAATGAGGTTATGGATGAAGTAAAAAATTTTGAAAATAAATTTGATATTGTTTACTCTAGAAATACTCATAAGAGAGGTAATGGTCCTTCTAATACAAATAAAGCGATTGATATGTGTTCTGGAGAAATTGTAAAAGTAATGTTTCAAGATGATTTCTTTTATGATGATGAATCACTAGAAAAAATTCATAATGAATTTCTGGATAGTGATAAGATGTGGTTAGTGAATGGATGTAATCATACCCAAGATAATGGTCATTCTTTTTATTGGGAGATGTATCCCAAATGGAATGATAATTTACTCAATGGTGTGAATACTATTAGTTCACCATCTGTTTTATCTTTTAGAAAAGAAGTTGATAATAGGTTTGATGAAAATCTTGTTTACTTTATGGATTGTGAATTTTACTATGGAATGAATGAAAAGTATGGTCAACCTATATTTCTAAATGATGTCTTAGTGTCAAATAGAGTTGGTGAGCATCAGATTTCATCACAGGTTAATAAGAATAAAGGAGAATATATGTCTAAGGAAACTGAATATTGCAATCAAAAGTATAAGAAATGAAAATAGCAGTAATTACATCTTCTATTGGATCAAATAAACTTTTAGATCCAATACCTTTTGAAGGAGTAGATTATCACGCATTTGTTGATGATAATACAGCAAATGATAAATGGATAATTCATCCAGTTATTGAATTTTCAAGTGATCCTATTTACAAAAATAGAAGGAATGCTAAAGTATATAAGATTTTACCATTTACATTTCTACCAGAATATGATTATTATTTCTGGGTAGATTCTACTCATATTCTTGAAAAGAATCCTTTTGAAGTTATTGATAAGTATCTTATTGGTAGTGATATTGCAGTTTTTAAACATCCAGAAAGAAATTGTATATACCCAGAAGGAAAACTTGTAGTTGACGTTAAGTATGATCATCCTAATTTAGTAGAGGATCAACTTGATTTTTATAGGGATATTGGTTATCCTGAAAATAATGGTTTATATGAACTTCCAGCAAGAGTTCAAAGAAATACAGAATTGACTCGAAGAATGGGTTGGATGTGGTGGGAACAGATTTGTATGTTTTCATCTAGAGATCAAATCAGCTTTCCTTTTGTTTGTAATCAATTAGGAATCAAACCTAGTATTCTTCCAGGAAGAGCAAATACAATTCGTGGTAATGATATTATGCCACAAATAGTTTATTCAAATCATAAAAGGAGATCTTAATGGAAAGAGTTAGTTTTAATGAAAAACTTCAGTGGTCTATGGAAAATGAAAGACTTCCATTAAAAAATGAATGTACGGATAAATTAAAAGTAAAAGATTATGTTAACGAAAAACTTGGAGAAGGATTTGTTCCTAAAGTTTATGTTGTAGCAAATAATATTAAAGAACTTTTTAGTAAAGTAGAAAATTTTGAAAACCATCCTCAGACTTGCTTCATTAAATCAAATAATGATTCAGGTGGGGTTGCCTTTGTTGAAGATGGTGTTGTTGAAGACTATAAGTTAAATCTTGTAGAAAAATATAAAAATTCTGTTTATGATGGGTATTATAGAGGCGAATGGTTTTATAAAGATATTGAATATAAATGTTTTACTGAAGAGTACCTAGGAAGTAATCTAATAGACTACAAGTTTCATTGTTCTGCTGGAGAACCAAGATTTTGTCAGGTAATTAGAGATAGAAGCATTGGTCAGACTAATGAAGTATGCACTGATATGAATGGCAATTGCTATGATTTTCATTTTGATTTAAATTTTAAACTTATAAAAGAGTTTAAAAAACCAAACAATTGGGAAAGGATGAAAGAAATTGCCAAAATTCTTTGTGAACCATTTGATTATGTTCGGGTTGATATGTATAACCTAAATATTGAAGATTCTACTGATAATTCATTATTCATTGGAGAATTGACTTTTGCTCCTATGTCTGGAAACTATAGAGGATCTGGTCAGATTGAAGCTGGAAAACTATTAATTGGAATATGACTAATTCAAAAATATTTAAAGATAATAATGTAAATTTTGTGGAGTGGCACTAATGGCATCATTAAAAAAAGAAGTTCTAGAAAAATACCTAAACAAATATTTTGTTGAGACTGGAACACATATAGGAAATTCTGTTCAACTTGCACTTAATTGTGGTTTTGAAAAAATCATTACAATGGAAATAAATCCAGAAAAAGTTGAAAGTGCAAAAAAAAGATTCTCTAAAGAAATTGAAGAAGGTAAAGTAATTATTCTTCAAGGAGATACTGTAGAGACATTTAAAGAAGCACTTAAACTTTTGGATGGTCCTGCAACTTTTTGGTTGGATGCACATTGGGATGATGGTCCTCAAGGAGAATACTTATGTCCTCTTCCAATTGAGTTAGAAGAAATAAAAAAAACTTCAATTAAAAATCACACATTACTAATTGATGATCGTAGATTATTTGGTTTAGATGGAACTACTTGGGGACATACTATTGATGAAGATGGAATATTAGAATCTATTTTTGATATTAACGAAAAATATAAAATTTCTTATGAAGATGGGTGTGTACCTAAAGATATTATCTCTGCAAAATTGTAATGAAAAATCTTTACATACACTGTGATGGTGGATTTGGAAATAGATTCAACGCATTAGTAGTTGGTTTGAATATATGTGAAAGAGGTGGGTTCATTCCTGTCATCTCTTGGCCATCTACTAATGTTTGTAGAGCACTTTACGATGATATATTTGAACCTAAGTTTTTGTTTACAACAAATAGACTTGAAGAATATTCTAAAAATCTAGATAAATTTGAATTTGTATTGCACGAAAATCAATTGTTTTGGGAAATTAAATATAGTTCTCCATATTATTTTTATTCAATTGATCAGATAGTTTCACACTATAAAAATTCAGAAAAGAATAATTTATTTTATTATAACAATTTAATTCCTAATTATAGTGATTTGGATTTATCTTTAATTTCAAAAATTAGTTTTAAAAAAGAGTATCACAATATTGTGAATAAATTTTTAAAATATGAAGATTATATTGGTGTACATTTGAGATCAACAGATTTTCCCCAAGGAACTATTAACTTTGATGAAATTTATAATAGAATAGAAAATAGTGAGAAGGTTCATTTTGTTTGTTCTGATAGTTTAGATATTGAAAATAAATTTAGAGAATTGAACAATGTTTTTACTTTTCCAAAAAAATCATATGTTTCTAAAATAAACTCTTCTTTAGATTGGAGAGTCTCTAAGGGTTCTATTGTAGATGAAAAAAATAAAGCATTATCATTTAATGTTGAACGTGATGTTCAAAGCGTAAAGGAAGCTATAATAGACTTACTTATCTTGTCAAAGTCTGATATAATGCTAACATCTAATAGTACATTTTTAACAACTGCAAAATTATTAAAATCATTTTATTATGACAGTAGCATTTAACTATCTTGGTAAATTAGGACAACTTGGAAATCAAATGTTTCAATATGCAGCAACTTTGGGTGTTGCAAGAAATTTAGGAGTTTCATTTTTAATTCCAGATCACAATGAAGTACTTGTTGATACACTTGGAAATAAATTGAGAATAGAATTATTTGATTGTTTTGATATAAATCCAGATAATAAAGGATTACTTAAAACTGATAATGTAATTACTGAAAGTGGTTTTGAGTTTGATTCAAATATTTTCAATCTTGATA
>JGI10211J34971_10002317_pt1 | contig 15569 bp, 23 predicted proteins | sample Etolagsediment_FD_34971 | JGI IMG/M metagenome (IMG submission 34971) | reverse complement strand
CAACAGTATCTGCTATTTAAACCAATTTAGCTAATTGAGCATGAATACCTAATAAATTTGTTAGCTCTGCTTGAACTTCTAAAACTTCTGTTAAACTGCCCGCTACAGCTACAACACCCGCTATATCGTCAGCAACTATTGCAATATTAGGGTAGTTATCTTTTAATAGTGTTACTTGTTCAGCTAGTGTAGTCAACTCATCAAAAGGTAAATTCCCAGCATTAATTTTGGTTACAGTAACTATTTGACCATTCCGCGTTTGTTGCTCAGTTCCTATACCTACTAATAAGTCTTCTAGACCTACAGTATTTCTGTATAATTTTTTTATTGTATTACTCATAATTAAAATCCTGTTCTATAAGGTAATTCTTCTGATTTCACTGTTTGGTGATTACTAGAAACTCTACCTTTATTTTCTTTAAGCTCTTTAGCATATTTATTAAGTAATAATGAGCCTTTTTGTATATTTTCATTTCTATTATCATCTAATAAGGCTGTTCCTGCTACATAATATACCAATGTAGTTAAATATGAATCAGGTAAATCAACTTCATCGGTTACTACATAAGAATCAGTAACTATCAAATCAGGTATAGCATAATAATTAAGCTCCATAGTGATAAAAGTATCAGATAATGATAAGATAGGCTGTAAATTCTCTATCTCGTCTTCATCATAGATATTTTCTGGATTTACATAGTCTTCTAAATCTACACTTGTAATTAATCCATATAAACTATCGTTTGGCACATTAGGAATATCAACTAATAGAGTACCTTCTGTGTTATTATTTATAGCTTCATAATCTGTTGAAGCTTCTTCTAATAAGGGATATAATTTAAGCTCTCTAGGAGATAATAAATCGTAAACTATAGCTAGTATCTTTTCTCCTGTCTTATATTCCCACTTATTATATAGCTTATCCATCTCTCTATGTGTATATAAAGGAACATTTTGCTGTTCTATTCTAATTCTATTAACCTTTAAAAAGTTAATATCAGGTATTGTAACTACTTTAGTAAATGGTACAATAGGTAAGGTCATATTTTTCTTTTTTACCCAAGCATTTCTACCTAAGTCATCTAAGCCTTCATTAATAAGTTCAACAAGTCTGTCATTAGTGAATTTTCTAGCACTAGTATCACCAATTTTCGGTCTGACCTTATTAATAATGGTTTGTATTGTCATAATATATCCTTAAAATGAGTGAAACACTCACAGATTACTCTGTGAATGCTCCATCATATCCTGTTCTTTCTACGAAAGTGACAATAACTTCAGCTTTACCTTTAGTAGCACTAACAATAGTTGGAGTTACAGTAACATCTGTAATTGCCTCAACTGCTATAGGTGTCTCATACTGAGTATCAACTCCTGTACTAGATAAATCTGCATCATTATGAGTAGTTGTACTACCTACAATAATATCTGCTGTTGGTGTTGTACCATCAAAAGCTTCTGTAACAACTAAATCAACTGATAAAATCAGTGAGTCAGCTGGAACAGATGCAACTTTATAAACATCACCAGATACCATGTCTCCATATCCAGAAGGAAGAGTGAATCCAATCTTACCTACTGTTGCTCTGATTTTGTTTTTCTTTTTATTTCCATCGTATTCTACGATATTAACATCTGCCATACTTTACTCCTTACACAATTGCTGTTTTATATGTATCAAACGCAAATAATGAGTAATCCATAGATGAAATTTTAGCATCATCATAATCCTCAACTTCTGCAGTTAACTCACATTTTTTAGCCTGCCACCATAACTCAAGACCAGATTCAGATACTCTTCCAAAATCTTGTGAAGGCTGGAATTTATAATCTGGCATCATACCAAAAGCTTCTTGAAATGCTCCAGCACCAACAATAAAACCTCTATTTGCAACTACACCAGCTTGAGTAGTTTTTGTACCACTAAAAGTTCCGCTTCATCTATCGTTCTAAGACCTGAAATCTCAACAGACTGACCAAATAATTGGTTATGCTTAGACATACCAAAGAATACACCAGCTTCCATAATAACAAGGTTACCTACTTCAGCAATTGCATGAGTAATTAATTCGTTTCCATTACCACTAACTTGTGCATTTTGGTAAATTGATTGGAATTTAGTATCTTGTAAAAGGTCTTTGATTTGGTGACTGTTTAGAACAGCAATCCATTTTCTCTTACCATTTGCAAATTTAAAAGGCTTAATTGGAGCTCTTCTTGTAGAACCTATTTCACCAGTTTTAGCTGCATTTTCCATTTCAACTAAGAAATCCCAAGTCATTGTATCAGTTGTTGTTAAATCAGCAACAGTTGCTCTACCACCAGCTCTTAAAATGTGTGTTGGTGTTTCATCTCTTAAATAACCTGTACCTAAGTCAAAAAATACTTGGTCATTTGCTCTTATGTTATTATCAGCTAATAACTCTCTAGAATCTTCATGCTCAGCAAGGTCCATATCACCTATTTCTGCGGCATTAAATTTTCTACCATTATCTATTGTATAGATACCTTCTTCAACTACTAACTTGTCAGAGAATTTAAGTTTAGCTTTTGCATTACCAAATGCTTCCTCAGAACCTCTAAAACCAGCAGAAGCATGATTACCTCTATAATCAAAAACAACTGTCATACCGTCTCCGGCAGCCATATCTTTCTTTTGATAGATAACTGAATCAGCAGAATTACCTTTTAATCCGTTCCAGAAAGATTCAGATTTTTTCTGAATCATTCCTTGAACCATCCAAGACTTTCTTTCTAATTCGTTACCATATCTTAAAACACTTGTATTTTCCATACTCTATTCCTTTAAAATATAATTTCGCTATTATTATAGCTTTCAGCGACTGACTGTTTAACGGCCTCTTTACCAGGTCTCTGTGAACCTCTAGTATTACCTAGTTTATCTTTTGACCCTTCTGGAGGCTGTTTAAAAGTCGCCCCTCCAACTAAAAGACTTTGTGCACGCTTTCGAAAATCTTCTTCAGATATTTCGCCGTCAACTAATTGATTAATCATTCTAGGTGGAAGTTGGTCAAGAACTTGGCCATCCAGTAGATTTATATCAGAGTTAGTTTCTGAGAAATTCTTTAGAATCTCTTCTCTAGTACTTTGCACATGGTTCTTAGATGCTTCAGACCTCACTTGACTAAGGCCCTCAGATATGATGTTATCAAACTCAGATTTCTTAGACTTTTCAAGTTCATCAACTTTACGTCTCCAAGTATCTGGGTCATTCATCTTCAGCTCTTCTAATTCTTCATTCTGAGCCAGAGAAAGATTTAATCCTTTCTGCAGCTGTTCATGCAAGAAGGTCTTCTCCGCTTCTACTTCTTTAAGTCTTTGAGACCTTTCAGTAAATGAAGCTTGTGTTTCTCTTCTACCGAACTCAGTTTTAGCTAACTCATCTAAAAGAGCATTGTTCTCGGTGTCTTTTATGCCATGCTTCTCAGCAATTTGTTTCTTTATACCTTGAATAAGCTCTTGCTTCTGTTCAGGAGTCTCGTAAGTAATTCCCATTTTTAATCCTTTATTTTTATTAAATAAATATATTATACCATATCTATTATTAATTCTTGCTTAAACTATACAGCAAAACCGTCATTAGCGTAACTTATAGACCTTCGTTTCTTATGTCTTCCAAAGTCATTTATATTTCTTTCCTCCTGTTCTATAGATTTGTAAAGTGTTTTATTGTACGGTATACCTAATGCGGTATATCTTAAACTATCACAAGGGTTAGATGACTCATCATGTAACGGTGTATTTAAAAATACCTGTAGTTTACTATCAAACTTCCATCTATAAACTTGAATAGCTCCGATGAGGTCTTTACAGTTTTCAGAATCTATCTCACAAACTCTTAAAAATTGTCGTGTTGCATGAATACCATCATCTATGCTCTGTCTTTTCAGTACCTTAGCTCTAACCCCTAGCCTTCTAAACTCTTCTATTCTCGTTCTTCCTGTTTGTAGCTCTCTAACATTAGCATCATGAGGTAAAAGCACTTCACCTATTCTCACATTCAGCTGCTTAGCTATTTTATGCATAATATCAACATAGAAAGCTATATTCTCACCACTATTCTGATAGTGATATATAATTCGAGGTCTACCTTTATATATCTGTGTCCATATTAAGTCTGTTGAGTCATTAACACCTAAATCATATGATATAGTACACGGATAATTCGGTATAACAAGTTTTTCTTTAATTCTTTTCTCTTTAAATAATAAGTCATACTCTTTCTTATATATCGTACCTTCCGTTGACTGTTCAAATGCCTCTTCCGGGTATGATGGGTATTCCCTTCTCATGTCTTCTCCAAGCTTACTCTCTTTTGCAGCATACCACCACTTCTGAGTCTGTGTTAATTGCGTATTAAGCCTAGCCTCTAACATATTAAAGTACTCTGTTAACTCAGCCCCTACCTCTACTGGAGTATCTATATTACAATCTGGGTCTTGTAACCAGCTCAGAAATATCGCCTCAAAATCAAACGGAGATAATTGTGTACCTACCTGTGATTTTAAATAACTATCTTGCCAAGTGTCAAAGAATAACCCGTACCTACCTTCTGCCGTTGATTCTATCGTTATCTTATTCCCTTTACCTACTGCCTCAAAAGCTCCAGTTTTTAGCTCTCTTGCCTTTTCAGGAAACTTAACTGCTATTTTACCTAGCTCTGATACGTGCAATCCTTGTAGTGTATCACCTCTAAAGTTACCTATCTTCAGCACTGACCCGTTACTAAAATGCATCCCCTCGCTATTGTTCTTCGTGAGTGATATACCTAATGCTGATTTAAACGCCTCTGGCAGCCCATCCCACATTATCTTCGCTCTCTGCGCTAGCTTCGCCGCCTCATCCCTACCATATGACTGTATACCAGCCGAGTAGTTAGCCGTAGTTATACAACTATCCATATAATATGCAATGTATAGTGTTGAGATACCCTGTTGCCTAGACTTGAGTATTATTTTACGTGGGTGTTTAAATTTCGTGAGAACCTGCCGCTGTGAATAGTTTAGCTTCATTATTCTCTTTTTATTATCCTTCGTAACTATCGTATAGAGATGATTCATTCTCCAGAGTTTACTTGTCAGGTTCTTTTTCTGTTCTGGTGTTAAGTGCATTAGCAATCCTCCTCTGTATTATCGAGCAATACTGCTAACTCATTCTTATTACTATTATCAACATTCCCGTTTATAATATTAATCATCGGTGCCTGAGTGTTAAAATAACTATCTCTTATCTGTACGTGAGCTGCTACGAGGTCCCTAACATCCTTCGCTGTTTCTATATCGCCCATCTGCTTATCTATTTCCCCTAGCAAGCCTAGCGCCTGTGTCTGTAATTTCGTGTCTAATAACCTTAACCCCTCAAACCCATCATTTAACTGTTTAACCTTCTGTGATGGATTCGAAACTACTTCACCACTAACTATCTTATCTGCTGTTTCGTGGATTTCGAATTCTAGCTCTTCATCGCTCTTTTCCAAATCCTCTTCTATTTCTGGTGAGTATACTGTTTCGTAGAGTAGTTTAATCTTTGTTGTGGTATCAAACCCTTTAGACCACTTAGTATATCCTTTTAAGTCTTTCTTCGTACAACTATATTTTTCACATAAACTATCTAGATGCTTTTGTTTGTTTAGCTCTGGTTCTGTGTGTTCAAATTCTGCTTTGATTATCTGCAATAATGCTTTAGTCATTTGATGTCCTTATGGTAATATCAATTTTGTTATATTATATCTTTATTATTATTAAATCTAGCTTAGATGGTGTGGCTCTTTCTCATTTGCTTTGCTTAATTAATTTGGTATTTTTGTTATCTTCTTGGTTTATTATTAATTTTGCTTAATTAATTAGGAAGCCGAATCTTTCTAGTTTTTATTATTAATTTTGCTTAATTAATTATGAAGCCTAATCTTTCATTGGTACCATATCCCAACGCTCGTTCTGTCTGGCGGCCTAGCCTTTGACCACCCGGGGCCTAATAACAAAGCAATAATAACATAATAAATTAAATATTAAAACACGAAGTTAATACAAAAATTTAAATAAAAATTAATATAAATTTAATAAAACTTTAATAATAAATAGTGTATACGCGCACGCACCCGTTCTATTAATGACGCGACGCGCGTGTGAATATCATAATAATTATTAAAAGTAGCTTAGACTTAACTTAGATTCGCATTAATTTAATTGATTAGTTCCGCCACCATATTCTATTTTAATAAATACTAGGTTATAATACTATTATCAAAACGAGGTTGAGAGACTGGATTAAAAAGAAATTAATTAATCCGGCTAATAAAACTTTAAACTTTGTTACGATATAATGTTATAAGACAAGCGACGAAACGAAGGTTTCAACAAACTAAAGGTATTAACTGAAAAGGACCTAAAATGACAAAAACTAAACTATACACAGAGATGACAGAACTATTAAGCAAATTTGAGGCGGATTTTAAATCTAAAAAACAATTTGAAGCATTTAAAAATGACATTGATAATTTAATCAAACCTAAGGCTGGGGGTGGTATTGTACAATTTCCTATGCAAACTATTGATGATATAAACTATCACTATTGTAGATACACTGAGTTTTACCTACCTGAATCAGAGATGGTTATGAGTAAAGAAAAATCTAAGGGTTATAGTAAAAAGGCTATTGCTAAATGGACTAAGGCCGGCAAANAGGCTCAGGCACTTAATGATGAAGCTATGAAACTATTATTAAGCGGAGACACTGAGGCTGGTAAAATCAAAGCAAATGAAGCTGAGGACCTTAAACAACTAAGAAATAGGCTAAGTACTATGATGATGTTCGTGAAGCGTATGAAGCTATTAAACTAGAGACTAAATAAGGTCTCTAGCCGTGGAGAATTATATTTGCTTTATGATACTAATATGCTGTATCATAGCTATTAAACTATTTATACATAAACTAAAGGACCTATAATGGCAACTGAACTTAATGATATCACCTATAATTTAATGATGGGTAACTGGACACAAAGTATTGAGGATATTAAGCATCTCGATACTGAGACTGGCACATTTACTAAAGAAATTCACCTCCTAGATAGAAATGAATTAGAGAATCTAGCTTTATGCTTATTATATGCTTTAAAGGATACAAAATGGCAATAGAAATTGAGATTAATAAAGACAACTGTGCAAACCTATATTTTGATGAGTTAGGTAACATAAGCTTCACGAGGGTGATTAATAATAAAATCTATAATGTGAGCACTAAAGCGGATGATGTGCTCAACATACTAAGTAACCTATCTACTATGAGTAATGATGACTTCATCTTCATTTCGGTACTACAAAAATCCTCAAGTGAAGCCGTTGAATAACTAAATATATTAAATGAAGCCGTGTGGGTAACTATTCAAATAAGGTGTCGTAGCTTCCTACTATGGCACTCAATGATAAGTCACTTCCTAATTTAGAATGAAATAATGCAATATTTAGCCTTCTTATTCCCATAAAAATGATTAATTAATTATATATATATTTTTTAAATTAAATTATAAAATAATCATTATTTTACTCCGTCCTTTTAAACAAAGGCCCCGCAATCAATATTATCATCATTATAAAAAATAAAATACTACGTTAATTAGGAAGTTAAGAAAAGCAATAATCAAGCAACCCTCACCACACTTCCTAATTAACAATAAATAAACTGTTGTTGTATATAACTATAAAAAATTCATTATTTCACTCTGATGCTTTAAACACTAAGCCCGTAGCTATTATAAATTTATTATCGAATATTATAGATATTATTTTAAAAATATTTTAATTTAATTTAAAACTAATTTAAAAAATGATATAATTATAATTATGATAAATTAATAAAGGATTAATAATGTATTATGAGCTAAAGGCGATTGACTTGTACAATAAAGTTAATAAGTATGGAAAGAAGGGATTAGGGCTATATAAAGGGTTATACGTATATAGGCGAGAAGTTAGAGAGGATATAAACAATGTAGGTATTCAGAAGGTTGCATTACTATTGGATAATATGAATACATCGCAACTAAGCACAATAAACCAAATGCTAAAAGGTATAATAGCTGAGGAGCAATGTGAAGAGGGCGAGAAGTTGGTAAAAGACTTAAAGGCTGAACCATCGCAACAAACGCAACATATAGTAGATAGTTTAAACAATACTGATTGGAACTAATATGGATAAACAACTAATAATAAATAGTTTTAAGAAGTATGACATAGAGCTTCACCCGGCAGGGATATGGGAATTCGACACTAATGGTAAGAAGAGACCGAAGGTAGCTTATAGAATTGATGGGTTAAATATAGATGACTATCCAGATGATAATATGTTTAAGCTAAGAATAGAGAAGACTCCATATTTGGTTATAGATGTTGATGGTGGAGATATAGGTAGTTTATACCAGATGTTTCCAAGCATAGCTAAGACGCTTACAACAACAACCACGGCAGATAATAAGTTTCATATCTACATACAACGACCTGAGGAGTTTCCACTAACAAGAATAGTTAATGCTTTACCTAAAATAGATATACTAAGTAATGGCATAGTGTTTGAGGGTCATCTATATAATATAAATGAGTACTATGATATTGAGGGTAGAGATATAGTTGAACTAACTGAAGATGAGATAATGAAGCTTAGAACCTATGTACCAAGGGATATTAAATACACAAAGCCAGGTGTTAAGTATGAAAGACGTAGTGACCCAGAAGAGTTACACTTGATAGAAGATTACTTGAAAGATACACTAACAAATCCGGAAAGATTATGGAATAAGCTATCTATAAAGGATGAGGTTGGTAGTAAGAAGCAAGGTAGGCCAACGGGTAAAGTACCAGAGCTAAGCTACGATAGGTTTAATTTGATGAGCTATTGGATTGCTATTAACCAGTTTATACCACACAATAAGGTTATTAGTTTCCTTGAGAAGGTACTTGTAAAAGAGTATAACATTAACTTAGATACACAACAAACACAACAAAGGTTCTATAAACAGATAGTTCCTACACTACCTATTATTGAGGTTAATTATTTCGATAGTTGGGGAGGTTTTGTGAATAAACTACCGATTAGTGATAATGGGCAATGGAAATTAGTTGGTACAACACTACCTAATTCTGGGACATCAAAGGCTAGCAAATGTTTTATAGCTATAGATAAGTACACAAATATACCATACCGTCCTAATGGGTCATTACTATTAGATAGAAGCTGGGTGAACACATATTTTCAGACCTTACAGCCAGACCACTTAACTATGCTGGATATGGTTGAGATTACAGAGAATCCATACTTACCCAAAGTATCTAGAGATGTTAAGACTGGCGTATTTACACTAAGCACACTAGAACCGACGGAGTATATAGTTAACTTAGCAGAGTTACCTGTTAAGCCTAACCCACAGAACAATGTGATTGCTAAGGCAATAGAAGGTGTATTTTGCAAAACAGAGGAAATGGATATTATAGATATAGATAGAGTAGGTAATATAATAGACCCAGTGGAGTTTTATTATCATTGGTTAGCTCACATATTATTTTCGACCAAACAACTCAAGATGGTTATGAGCCTAGTTACTGGTGCTACAGTATTAGGTGGAACAGGGAAGACAATATTAACTCTAACATTGCCTGAACTAATATTACCTATTGGAGCTGTAGCCCAGTCGAATGAAAGTACAGCAGCTAAATGGGATGATGACTTTTATGATAAGAAGTTAACAACAATAGATGATATGAAAGACTTAGAGCTTTGGAAAAAAGAGTTATTTGCAAGAATAAAGCAACTTACATCTGGGTCAGGTTCAATAACTATGAATAGAAAAGGTAAGGGGATTTCAAGAGGGCAGGGTAGAATACCTAGCCTAGCTATAACTGCTAACTTTATACCTACAATAGAAGACTCAGACCGTAGAATATTTATGTGGGCACCACAACATAAGTTAGAAGGCGTAGATGCCCTGGACTTTGTAGATATAATAGAATCTCCAGAGTATCATAATGAAATACAAGAGGTAGCTAACTATTGCTATTACTTGTTTAATAACCATAGAGATAAGTATAGAACTGAGCTATATGCACAGGCACCTAGAACCACACTATATAGAAATGCTAGAGCTGAGGGTGCAATAGGTCCTAAACTATTATCCATTATTAAGGCTGGGCCTGATAAGCTATTTAGCATATTTATGCCTACTAAAAAATCCGCATTAACGCATCACGAGATAGCAGAGTTAATAGTTAATCAATCCACATTAGTTGGTAGTAAGTATTCAATATCTATGCCACAGCAAGCTTTAAGAATAATATATGACGCCTCTAGGGCAGATGACTTTGCTATAGAGACTTCAGCAGCTAAGCTAGCCAATGCACTAAATTGCGGGGCTTTTAATAGAATAACTAAAGAGTGGTATAGAGAACATTATCCTGATTGGGTACAAAATGGGGTTACAATAAAACATGTAGATGAAGAGATTATAGATAGTTATAAGCTTTGGTTGAAGCAGAATAACAAACCTACTAGTAAGAAGGAAGGCATAACTATAGAGCTTTAAAAGCAAATTAGATATATAAATTAGATTAATAAATTAATATTAGTCTAATTGATATTATGATATAATAATATTATAAATAAAAAGAAATAAGGAATTCGAAATGAATATATTCGTATTAGACTATGATGTTAAAAAGTGTGTGGAGTATCACTGCGATAAGCATGTTGTTAAAATGATTTTAGAGTCAGCTCAGATGATGTGCACAGTAGCTAGAGAAGTTACCGAGGATAAAATTTATGTACCATATAAAACTACACACCTCAACCACCCTTGTACGAAATGGGCAAGAGAGTCAAGACAAAACTTCCTATGGCTAATGGATTTATTTAATGAACTACACGAGGAGTGGCAATATAGATTTAATCATGACACTGACCACTTAAGCTATTATAAACTACAGGAAGTTGATTGGGAGTTAGTACTAGAGCAATTACCGAATATTGGATTAACACAGTTTGCACAAGCTATGCCTGACGAATATAGAAATGATGATGCTGTTATAGCATATCGTAACTACTATATTAATGATAAGGCTGGCTTATTAACTTATACACAAAGGAGTAAACCAGAATGGATAAAGTAAGAAGTAAAGATGATAATGGTAGAAAAGACTATAAACGAGGTAGTAAGAAAATTAAGCAATATAACTACTCTGACCCTGAAGTACAGAAAGGGATGAGTGATATGATAAAAGCGTGGGAAAAGAATAATAAGGTCAAAAAGTTTGGTACCTCAATGAATAGAAAGTTATTTGGTGATATAGTACCAATTAAAGAAACTAAAGTTAATGGGTGGTAATAGTTATGAATAACAAAACAAAAGAACACATAGAAGATTTGTATAGAGAAAAGACTCAACTTTATTCAGTTTTAGAAAGTATGAATAAATATATATATTCACTAGAGAAGGCTTTAAAACAAAAACCTAGAGTAGAAACTAAAATAATTATGGATAAAGATGAAGTGTATAGAACTAATAGTGTTAAGCTATTCAAACAGTATAATAGAGAGATAGAGGAACTTAAACAACAATTAGCTCTTAAGGATAAAGAGATAGATTGCTTAAAAGCTGTATACATTAAAGCAGATGGGGAGTATAGAGTATGAAAAATAAACTATTAATAATGATATGGTTATTAGTTAGTATTTTATCATACAAAGTATTTGCTAATGATATATGCTGGAATGTACAAAAGAATGAATGGGTTACATACGAATGGGTACAGTATCCAACCGTTGATTATAATTCAATAGATAATGATGGTAGATATATGTTTACATATCAAACAACTAAAGATAGCTATAGCTGTCAATATATAGAGGAGTACTAAAATGAATTTAGAAGAAACTTTAAGACTGCACGAGATGTGGTTAAATGATATAGAAGGTGGAACTAGAGCAAACCTTAGAGGAGTAAACCTTTATGGAGCAAACCTTAGAGGAGTAAACCTTTATGGAGCAAACCTTGAAGGAGTAAACCTTTATGGAGCAAACCTTGAAGGAGTAAACCTTTATGGAGTAAACCTTGAAGGAGCAATCCTTAGAGGAGCAATCCTTAGAGGAGCAAACCTTAGAGGAGCAAACCTTCAAGGAGCAAACCTTAGAGGAGCAAACCTTCAAGGAGCATACCTTCAAGGAGCAATCCTTAATGAAGTGAACCTTAGAGGAGCAAACCTTCAAGGAGCATACCTTCAAGGAGCAATCCTTAATGAAGTGAACCTTAATGAAGTGAACCTTAGAGGAGTAAACCTTTATGGAGCAAACCTTGAAGGAGCAAACCTTAATGAAGTGAACCTTGAAGGAGCAAACCTTTATGGAGCAAACCTTGAAGGAGCAAACCTTAATGAAGTGAACCTTGAAGGAGCAAACCTTTATGTAGCAAACCTTAATGAAGTGAACCTTAATGAAGTGAACCTTGAAGGAGCAAACCTTAGAGGAGCAAACCTTAGAGGAGCAAACCTTCAAGGAGCAAACCTTAGAGGAGTAAACCTTGGAGGAGCAAACCTTGAAGGAGCAAACCTTAGAGGAACAAACCTTGGAGGAGCAAACCTTGAAGGAGCAAACCTTGAAGGAGCAATCCTTAGAGGAGCAAACCTTAGAGGAGCAAACCTTGAAGAAGCAGATGGATATTACTCTTTTGTTGCATATGATACAAGCAAGAGAATTGTTCATTGTTTTAAGAATAAAAATAATTGGATGATTAAAGCTGGTTGTTTCTGGGGAACTATTGAAGAACTAGAAGAGAAAGTTAAAGCAACACACAATAGCAAAGTATACCTTGCTAATATTGAAATTCTAAAAGGATTATAAAATGAATTTAAACCAACTAAAGATAGCTGTCAATACATAGAGGAGTAACTATGAGTAGAGCATACGATAAGTGGTATCACAGTAAAGGTGAACAACTACAAGAATCGTTAGAAGATTGGTATAACAATATACCACCTTGTATTAATCCAATAGAGGACTTAGGTATCTTAGATATTGAAGAGTTTATAAATGAAAAGTTAATGTTTGAATATGAATCAGATATGGGGGATATTGCAGACCAAAAATATAATGAGTACAAAGAGAAGGATATCTAAATGGCTTGTAAGTGCGGGCAACCTAGATTATCTTATGCTAGTAGATGTAAAGAATGTAATAAAAAGTATATGAGAAAATATATGAAAAGTAAGTATATAAAAAAGCCTAAAACCGAGAAAAGCTATAAACTAAAACAAATAGTTTTTCTATCTACTAATTGCAAGCTATACAGAGAAAATAAAGTAGAGTTTTGGGTTCGTAAATATAGAAAATCATTAAGCGAGGAGTTATAAATGAAACTTAAAGAGGAATTAGAATTAATGTTATCACATAGTCAGTCACAGCATAATATAGTAGATTCTGAAAGATTGGTTAGAGCTATCGAGGTAATAGATAACATAGTAGAGCTTAAAATATATTGTTTAAATAATATGAATAACGGGAAGCTAAAACATAATGAAGCTATTTGTTATAGTGATATTAACAATAAAATAGAGGAGATATTGAATGAACATTAATTATACTGTAGGTTATGCTGGTACCGGTAAGTCTACTGAGTTACTTAACTACGTAAAACAGGTACCTCTAGAATCAGCAGTAGTTATTTGCCCTACGCATAAAGCTATAGATAGATTAAGACCTAATTTACCTGATTTATTAGAGGTTAAAACTATACATGCTTTGTTAGGCTGGGTGCCTTCAATTAATGAAAACGCTACGCATATAAATCATATAGATACTACTATTAAACTAGACCATCCGTTAGGTGAGTATAGTCATATTATAATAGATGAGGCTGGTATGATGAGCGAAGATATGTTTATGGATATAACTGGTAAGCTAGAGGAAGAGAACAGCTTTGAGACTGACCATATAACACTTAGCTTATACCTTGACCCTTATCAGCTATTACCAGTTAAAGGGCAACAGATACAATTAGACCCAGAAACAACCACTAGATTAACCACTCAACATAGAGCTGAATCACCAGACGTTGTGGCATTATTTACTAAGTTTGTTAATTATTTAGAGGGTACTAATGCTAAAGACCTGGTGATTGAAAATAGTGAAAATGTATCATATCTTCGCACTATAGAGAACTTTAGAAAAGGCGATAGGCTATTAGCTTATACAAATGAGTGCGTAGGTAAGTATAATCTAGAGATTGCTAGCCAATTAGGTATTAGAGATTATATTGGCCAAGAAGTTCAGCTAGGTAATAAATCTAGGAGTTTTGTGCCTGAAAAGTACCTTAATCCTTCTATAGATGATTTAATAAATCTATATGAAAATGGCTATTTATATCTCCAGAATTCACAAATAAATAAGAAATTTTTAAAATCCTCACTACAGGCCTTGATAGATTGTAAAGATATAGATTTTGTGCAAATAGGTAGACTAGTAGTACCTGTTATTATAGGCATTAATAATAGTTACTTAGCTATTAAGAAAGCAAAAGCTTTAGCAGTAGAAGATAAGAAAAACTTCAAGTGGGTTTATGCTTTAGGTAGAGCCTTTACAATGGATTATACTTTTGCAAGTACAGTTCATAAAGCACAAGGCTCTGAGTTCGATAGGGTTTGGATAGTTAAAAGTGATATACAGAAAGCGATAGTTAATGGTTATTATAATAACTACGCTAGAATGATGTATGTTGCAATTTCTAGAGCTCGTAAAACAGTTTTTGTGTTACCGTAGGAGATTAAGATGAAAGAATTAATTATTAGAAAGGATTAAACATGTTACAACATAGTGTAGTAGAAATAAAAGCCATAAGCAATCATAAGTCAAATGAGTATACAATAAATGATTATAAGAAAGCTATAGCGAAGTATAAGAAAGAGAAGATAGGATTATTAGATAGAATAGATTACTTAGAAAAAGAATTAGAACACTTTAAACCTAAAAGTCACACAGTAGAAGAATTACTAGAACTGTTCTAAGGTAATCAGAGAAATTTTAAATCTTTCGGCGATTTAAGCTAAATTTAATAATTTCTATGATATAATTATATTTATAAAGAGCGAAATTATTTTGTAAATATATTCAAAATTTAATTTTATTTCTTTTGGCGATTTAAGCTAAATTTAATAATAGATTCGATATAATATATTTACAAAATAATTGAGATGAGCCAAAGTCACAGTTATTAAAATTTAAAACAAGGAAAATAAAATGGCAACTAAAAAAGAATTAAACACAAAAGTACTAGAGTTATGTACACAACACAAAGCACCTGAGGCATTAACAAAAGCACTTGATGAGTTAACAAGACCTGGTAAAGGTGGAGCAACTGTAAACGTTGAAGATGTATTCGTAGCAAAAGCTAAAGATGGTAAAGCATACCTACAATGTTCAGTGTCTGGATTATGGATGGAAGCTACAGCTGATAACTTCTATGAAGACGCTTCTGAAAACAACAAATTTGGTGGTCTTAAAAGATTATCTAGAGC
>JGI10211J34971_10002316_pt1 | contig 15570 bp, 18 predicted proteins | sample Etolagsediment_FD_34971 | JGI IMG/M metagenome (IMG submission 34971) | reverse complement strand
AACTGAAGTTATTAAAATCTCCATAGTAAAACCTTATGTTATTATATAATCAGCTTTTATGTCATAGATGTCGGTTACTATTAGTTTTGTTTTGCATAGTTTTGTCTGGGTAAAAACTGTAATTGGTCTTTTTTTTAGTGTCTCAAAAAACCTATCATAGATCCCTTTGCCAAATCCTACCCGTCTTGAGGTGCTATCTATACCTATAATAGGTACTATCGCCATATCAAAATCTATCTCATTTTTCAAAAATCTTGAATATCTTGGTTGTTTTATATTGAACTTACCTTTTTTTAAAGGTAATCTATATTTTACAGGTATAAAACTCTCACCACTCATATATGGTACATAAACCTCAATACCCTCTCTTTTTCTTAAAATATCAATAAGAGGTTTTATATCAACCTCAGTTTTTAGTGGTATATACAGTAAGATCTTTTTTGGTTTGTGCAAATTTATAATATCTAATAGTTTTTTACAAATAATTTTATCTTTTTTTATTTTTGCAAAACGTGAAAAAAACAGTAATCTATCTAAACATAATCTTCTAAAGTCACCTTTAGTCATTCTAAGCCTTTTTTGGATAAAATCCGATCTATATTCTACCTAAAGGAACTAAAAATGAAGTTTAAAAATTTTACACTATTTTCAATTTTGAGTATCGCACTACTAAGTGGATGTGGAGATAAAGAGAAAATCGATGATAATGCACTTGTAAAACCAACACAACAATCTTTTGATAAAGAGACAACTAAGCAAAGAGTTGCACCTGTATTTAACCTAAAAACCCATACAGGTAAAAGTATAAAAGTAACTGCAGATGTTAAAAATGGCTGGAAGTTTGAGGGGCTTGAGGGGAAAGCTGTACTTTTGGACTTTTTTGGTACATGGTGTCCACCTTGTAAAGCTGAGATCCCACACCTTAATAATATAAGAGAGAAACTTAAGAGTGATTTTGAGATAGTTGGGATCGATATAGGAAATAGAGACGGTAGCTTTAATACACCTGAACAGATGGCTAGTTTTGTAAAAGAGTATGATATAAAATACCCTATAACTATAACAAGGGAAAATATAAATCTTTTTAGAGCAGTAAGTGATCTAAATCCATCTGGTAGTATCCCTTTTATGATACTTTTTAATAAAAAAGGGGAGTTTGTGCAGCACTATGTTGGTATGAAGCCAGAGGAGATGCTGTACAATGATATAACTGCAACTATTAAGATGAAATAATGTTTGGTATATTTAAAAAACTAATAAAGAAAAAAGATCCCATAGAGGCTAGTGGGGATAATAAAGAGCAAAATGTTGTTGAGTCTATCGAAGAAAATATCAAAGAAAATGTGGTTGAAGAGGGGTCTACTAGTAAGCAGATAGTTTCTCAAGAGGTAAACAAAGATGAGTTAAAAGAAAAAAGCGTAGAGACTAAAAGTTTTTTTGCAAGAGCTTTAGAGAAAACAATCGGAAATATAAAATCTATAGTTCCTCAAAGAAAAGAGAAAATAGAGTTTGATCTAATAGAGGAGCTTTTAGTAGAGGCTGATATGGAGTATGATATCATAGAAAAAGCTATGGATGGACTTCCTGATATGATAAGTAGAGATCAACTTAGACATAGACTTGTATCACTTTTTGAGCACGCTCCTGAGGTTGGGTTTGATGATGTTCCACATCCATTTGTAGAGCTTATCATAGGGGTAAATGGTGCGGGTAAAACTACAACTATAGCAAAGCTTGCAAATATGTATAAACAAAATGGTAAATCTGTAGTGTTGGGTGCTGGGGATACATTTAGAGCTGCTGCGATTGAGCAGTTGAGCACTTGGGCAGATAAACTTGATGTCCCTATTATAAAAACAAAACAGGGTCATGATGCTAGTGCTGTTGCATATGATACTATACACTCTGCTGTTTCAAAAGAGATAGATCATGTGATAATAGACACTGCAGGTAGACTTCAAACACAAACTAACTTAGCAAATGAGCTTAAAAAGATAGTAAAGGTTTGTAATAAAGCTAAAGATGGAGCACCACATCAAAAGATCATGATACTGGATGGTACTCAAGGTAATAGTGCTATTGCTCAAGCTCGTGCTTTTCATGAGATGGTGGGTATCGATGGTATTATAGTGACAAAACTAGATGGTACTGCTAAAGGTGGTGCACTTTTTAGTATCTCAAATCAACTTGAGTTACCAATATTTTATATAGGTATTGGTGAAAAGGCTGATGATATTATGCCATTTAGTCCAGATCAGTTTGTAGATAGCTTACTTGATGGGATATACACATAATGTCAAAAAAGATGAGTAGTGAAAATCTAGTACCTTGTAAAAACTGTAGTTATGATCTTAGGAAAAATATAAGACGTTGTCCATATTGTGGGACACTAAATCCAACTGTGACTGTAAAAGAGGTGGTTGTAACTATAGCTTTTGTTTTGGTTGTTATGTGGGGATATACAGCTTTTATACATTAGCTTAAGTTATAGCTCAATCCAGCATTAAGTTTTAGTTAAGATTAAAGAAGATAGCTTTAGCAGTTAAGTTTTATGTATAAATTTTCAGATTTAAATTTCTTAATATCTAGCTATATATCTTCATGTTGCGCGTAATCTTTTTATTAATCTTATCTAAAACTTAATGCTGGATTATACTACTTAAGCCCACCCTTTAATATCTTAAAATACTCATCTCTTGGTATCTCATAGGCTCCTAGTGATGCTAGGTGGTCGTTGTACACTTGACAATCTATCATCTTGATACCGTTTTGTTTTGCCATTTGACATAGGTAGTAAAATGCAACTTTTGAGGCATCTTTTACTTTACTAAACATACTCTCACCACAAAAAACATCACCTATTTTTAGTCCATAAAGTCCCCCTACAAGCTCCCCATCTAAATAGCACTCGATACTGTTTGCAACATCTGCATAAAATAGCTCAGTGTAAGCTTCTATAAACTCACCATCTATCCATGAACTATCTTCATCTTTCCTTTTTATGCTTGAGCAGTTCTTGATAACTTCTTGAAAGTTCTCATTTGATCTTATCTCAAAGCCTTTGTTTTTTATGGTTCGTTTTAGACTTTTAGATAGTTTGAACTGATCTGGGTATAGAACCATACGGTGGTTTGGGCTAAACCAATGTATCCAACCATCCGCATCTCTAAACCACGGAAATATACCCGCTTCATATGCCTTTATGAGTCTTCTTGGATGAAGTGATCCCCCAACTGCTACAAGATCACCACCCATCATATCTAAAGTTGGAAAATCAAAAGTGTGGCTATCTAAAAGGTAAATTTTTCTTTGGAAATCTATAATCTTCATAAACTATATATGCCCCATGATCTTATCTAGAGTGTATTGCATATCCTCATCTAGATCCATCTTCTCCATCATCCAGTTTATATACCCTATATCTTCATCACAAATCTCCTCTATATCTCTACCTTTGTATTTTCCAAATTTGAATCTCTCTATAAAAATAGGTGTACGTGTCAGTTCTGATAGTTTTACCATAGGGTTAACACCTGGATAGTTTTGTTTTGTTAAAGCTACTAGCTTTGATAAAAAAAGTTTCATCACAAGTACATCACCTATAGCATCGTGAGCTTTTATGGTGATGTTGTATTTTTTTGCCTCTTGCTCTTCTGTTTTGTAAAGAGCTAGTGAGTATCTGAAGTATTGGAGTCTGTGGTATGGTGAGTCTTTAAAAAGGTGTTTTGCACATCTTAGTGTATCGATAAGATTTAAGTTCTCTTCAAACCCCTCTTTTTTTAACATACCTAGATCAAACGGCATATTGTGAGCTATGAGGTAGTTCTCTTTAGTGTTTAGCTCTTGAAGTTTTTTATAAAAGTTACTCTGCTTAAATGTTGGCTTACCATCTAAAAGCTCTGGAGTGATACCGTGCACCTCCATAGCTTCTATTTTGATAGGCACCTCACAACTACAAAGCTCATCAAAAACCTCCACTTCCCCTTTTGAGTTTACTATCATAGCACCAACTTGTATGATCCTATCCTCCTCTTGGTTTCCTGTTGTTTCTGTATCGAAAAGTATATATTTTGTATCCATAATTATCCTATTTGTAAGTTTTGTTTAATCTATTGTGTTGATCATATGTTAAGTTTTAGTTAAGATATGATTAAGAATAAATTTACCTAATTCAATCCAATGTTAAGTTTTTATTAAGATTAGATGAAATAGCTTTATCTATTAAGCTCTTATTATCTACCTTTATATTTTATTTCCCTTAAGTTCTAGCTATTTATCTTCAAATCGCGCGTAATTTCTCCACTAATCTTAATAAAAACTTAACATTGGATTGGACTAAAATTTATCCACCATTATATCTCATAAAAATTATAGTGAAGTTATGCTACAATCGATTTTTTTAAAATAGGAGCAATTACAATGGGTAGAGCCTTTGAATATAGAAAAGCAGCAAAGATGAAACGATGGGGAAATATGTCACGAGTTTTCCCTAAACTAGCAAAAGCTATCACTATGGCAGCAAAATCTGGGGGTGGTGATCCAGAGACAAACGCAACACTAAGAACTGCTATAAACACCGCAAAAGCACAAAACTTACCAAAAGACAATATAGAAGCGGCTATAAAAAGGGCAACTGCAAAAGATGCAGCTGATCTAGCTGAGATAAACTATGAGGGTAAATGGCTTCATGGTGTTTTAGTATTTGTAGAAGCAGCTACTGATAATAACACAAGAACAATAGCAAATATCAAAACAATATTTAAAAAAAGTGGTGGTACAGTTGTACCAACGGGATCTTTAGAGTTTATGTTTAGCCGAAAAGCTGTATTTGAACTAAAAAAGCCTGATATGGATATGGATGAGCTTGAGATGGAGCTAATAGATGCAGGGCTAGAGGAGATAAAAGTGGAAGATGAGGAGAATATCTCTATCTATGCAGATTTTACAGACTTTGGTGCTATGGTAAATAAACTAGATGAGTTAAACATAGAGTATGAGAAAGGTTCACTACAAAGGATAGCAAATACCCCTGTAGAGATAACAGATGAGCAGATGGATGAACTATCTACACTTTTAGATAAACTAGAAGATGATGATGATGTTCAAAATGTTTATACAAACTTAGCTTAATCAATTTTAAGTTAAAATTAGGAAAACCTAAAAATAAGGAATATAAAATGTCAAAAAAATATAGACTAGTAACTAGAAGTGATATGGATGGGCTTGTTTGTGCTGTTATACTAAAACAGCTTGATATGATCGATGATATAAAGTTTGTACACCCTAAAGATATGCAAGATGGAACTGTTGAGATAACTTCAAATGATATAGTAACAAACTTACCTTACCAAAAAGAGTCTTATATCACTTTTGATCACCATGAGAGTGAAACAGTTAGAAATGAAAAAGCTGATAACCATATAATCATAGCAGATGCTCCAAGTGCTGCTAGAGTTGTGTATGATTATTATGGAGGGGCAGAAAAACTTCCTATGATAGCACAAGATATGATGGAGGCGGTTGATAAAGCTGATGCTGCTCAATTTAGTGTAAATGATATCCTTAACCCTCAAGGTTGGGAGCTACTTAGTTTCCTTATGGATTCAAGAACTGGTCTTGGTAGATTTAGAGAGTTTACAGTATCAAACTACCAACTTATGATGGATCTTATAGACTACTGTATCGATCATACTATTGAGGAGATTATGCAACTTCCTGATGTGGTTGAGAGAGTTGAGCTATACAATAAATATCAAGATGACTTTATAGAGCAGCTTCAAAGATGTTCAACACTATATGATAACTTAGTGGTGCTTGACTTAAGAGATGAGGAGATCATATATCCTGGAAATAGATTTACTATCTATGCACTATTTCCTGATACAAATATCTCTATCCATGTTATTTGGGGATTTCAAAAACAAAACACAGTTTTTGCAACAGGTAAATCTATCATAAACAGAACTTCAAATACAAATGTAGGTGAACTTATGCTCAAACATGGTGGTGGTGGTCATAGTGCTGCTGGGACTTGTCAGATAGACAATGAGAAAGCTGAAGATATTTTAAAAGAGTTGATAGAGACTATAAACAATGATGGATAATTGTTTTAATATATTTTAAAATTGTATATAAAAAGCTCCAAAAAATTGGAGCTTTTTATTTTTTATGTTTATTTNGATANAATAACATCAATTTTAAATTAATAAGGCAACTTTAGATATATGATATATAAAAAAGATAAAGGTTTTGAAAAAACTTCTATATTTGAATATAAAGATGGAAAAGATATAATTATATTATCTCCATCTCTTTACTGGTACAAAAAGTTGCAAATACCTACAAAAAATATAAGTAAAGCTACAAAAATAGCATCCAACATATTAAATGATCGACCAACTTTCTATGATACTTTATCTTTAAAAAAAGATGAAGATGGATATATTGTATATTGCTATAATCAACAAGATATTGAATTACTACTATCAAACAATAAAAATAAAAAACTAAAAGTTTATTTTGCAAATGAGATAGGGATCACTAAATGTGTAAAAATAGGTGAAAAACTATATCTATACCCTTTTGGTGATGATGTTGTGGAGGTTTATGATGATATTGAGTGCAATGATACACTACAAACTATTTTAGAAGATAAAAATTTAGTAAAACCTATACTAAACATCTCAAACAACCAAGCCAACAGCAGATTTATACTATGGATAGTATCTTTTTTAATTCTAATATCATTTGTACTTTTTAGTTTTAATAAGTTTGATACTTTAAAAAGTATAAAAACTAAAATAGACACTGTAGATTATGACAATAAAAGTGGATATGAGATAAAAGCTTTAATAAAAAAATATAAAAAAATTNAAGATACTAAAATAAAAATTGTTGGAATATAGATGTTTAAACTAATTCTAGTAGTATGTTTAGTTTCAAGTAGCTTTGCAGATGAATTTAAAGCAGGTATATCTTATTTAAAATTTAATTATATAGAATATAATAATGATGGTGATTTTTTAAATAATGAAACAAATGACTACAAAGAGATAGATGGTTACTTGATTTCATATAGATATGACATAGGAACTTTAGATTCTAATTCCCAAATAAACTCCCTAAAACTTGAATTGAGATATAATGAGGGTAAAACCGTTTATGATGGTATATTACAAAATATATCTACAAATACTATAGTTTCAAGGTATCAGTCTATTACAAAAAATAAGCTTTTTGAACCAAAGCTGACATTGCAACGTACCACATATACAAAAAATTATGATATTGGCTTATTTTTCTCTTATGGAATTAAAGATTGGACAAGAGATATGTCAATCAATCCATATGGTTTTAAAGAAATTTATAATTGGCAATTTTACGACTTTGGATTCGATATCGTAGCTTATGATGGAGCTTGGGAGCTTGGGGTAAAGGCTGCACGTCAAAAAGCTTTAGATCCTACTATGAAAGCTAACATAGATGGGGAAACAACTTTTGATCTAGGAGAGACAAAAGGTTATTATTATAAAATACCATTAGGTTACAACATTAATAAAAATATAAAATTAGAACTCGAATATGAATATAACAAATGGAATATAGGAAAATCAAAGGTAGTAAATAATATGTATCAACCACAAAGTGAAACTAACAATAAATATCTATCATTAAATATAGTGTGTAGGTTTTAATAATATGATAGAATATAAAAATCAACTTTTAATAATAACTCTTGCAGCTCTTGGATATATAGGTGTAGGATATTATTTCAATACACAAATTGATAATCTAACAAATCAATATAAAGAAAAAAAAGCGCTCTCTTTAGAGTATTATAGTTTAAAAAAAGAGTATTCAAAAGAGGCTTTAAAAAATAAGATAGATAAGATATATAAGTTTCTTGATAATTTTGATATTAAATATACAAAAACTTATTCAAATGCTTTAGATAAAACAACCTTAACAATAGAACTAGATATCACAAATTTAAATAAAACAGTAAATTATATAATAAACTCAAAACTACCTTATAAGAATCTAGAGCTAGAAAAAAGAGACAACTATAGCGCTATTTTTAAAGTAAGTTTTTAAAGGATATATATGAAAAGTTTTTTAAGGAGTTTTATTTATAGTATCTTTTATATATTTTTATTTTGTATAGTTTTAATAGTAGCTATACCTAAAGATAAACTTTATTATACATTAGCAAGTGAACTCTCTAAGCAAGATATAAAAATAGTTACATTAGATGAAAACTTTGGAACTTTAGATATAAAGCTTAATGGAGTTGAGATTTATATATCTGACTCAAAGATAGCACATATAGATAGTTTTATACTATCACCATGGAAAATAGAAGCATCAATGATACTTTTCCATAGTAATCTAAAAGGTATTATTCCTAATATAAAAAGAATTGAAATATTACCAAGAATAGATAATTTTATTTTAGCAGTTGGTAGCTTTGGTAAATTAGATTCCTCTATTGATATTAAAAATAAAAAAATAATTGTAACAGCTGATATCTCAAATAAAATAGCAAGTCAATACAATAATATTTTCTCACATTTTAAAAAAACATCTAAAGGATATATTTATGAATATATTTTTTAAACCTTTTTTTCTAGGTCTATACTTAACTGTTTCACTAGCTATTATGACATCAAGTATAATCTCTATATTATTAACAAACAACTATATAGTTGTAAAAGAAAATATAAACAATGATGCACCAATATATATTGATGCGGTCTCAAAACTAGAGATCGAAGAGTTTAAAAAAGTAAAAGAAATAAAAAAGAAAACCATAAAGATTGAAAAAAAGTCTGGAAGATATTTATTAAAAGAGTTTAGTATAAGTGGTATATCTTTTGATGGTGATGATAGCATGGTGATCATAAGAGATACTGTTAGTAATAATTTTTTATCAATAGGAGAGAGTCTAAAAGGGTATAAGTTAGAAGAGGTATATGTTACAAAAGCTATTTTTACCAAAAATGGTGATGAGTATTATAGCTTTTTATCGCCAGATGAGGAGAAAGAGTTTAAAGAGATATCAGCAGTTAAAGGTGGCAATAAAGTCATAACAACAAGGGAAAAAGTAACAGGAAGTGTAGCAAAAAGTATGTTTGAGGATGTAGAGTATAAAAATGGAACATATTATATACCTCAAGATACTATTCTTGATTTTAAAGATCTTAAAAAAATCTTTAGATCTATCAGTATTAAAGCCTACAATACCTCTAATAATATCAAGTACAAAGTTCTTAGAGTCAATCCAAAAAGTGTATTTGCTAAAATTGGGTTACAAAAAGATGACTATATTATAGCTATAGATAATAATAAATTTAAATCGGTTATGGAACCAATAAAATATTTTAATAATCTACAAAATATAAAATCTATGAACCTTACAATAAAAAGAGGAAAAGAAACCAAGGAGTTAAAATATGAGATTTTTTAAGATAAGTTTGATTTTTGGAGTGCTTTTAGTATCGCTAAGTGCAAAGCCAATAACTGTAAACTTTCAAAATACACCAATAATGGATGTTATCAAGTTTGTTGCTAAAAAATATAATAAAAATATATTAATAAGTCAAAATATAGCTGGAAATGTAAATTTCATCTCAAATGGTCCAATAGATGATAGTGAACTTATTCCACTTTTAGAACATATTCTTCTAACAAAAGGGTTTGCATTATCAAAGACAAGTGAAAATTACTATGATATAGTAAGAGCAAATAATGCATCTAAAGAGGTTATGATAGATGAAAAAAACGAAATAGGTATGCAGATGGAGGTTCTAAGACCTCAGTTTATTAAGCCTACTGTTGTTGCTGCTAAGGTTAAACATCTAGCTAGTACATATGCAGTTATCACTACAGATGATAAGATGAATATGATACTTATAACAGACTATCCAAAGAACTTAGAAAATATAAAAAAACTTATTAAACTTTTTGATACACATCTAAAACGTGAATTAAAGATGGTGCCTCTTAAAAACTATAGAGTAAATATAGCTTTACCAAAACTTCAAAGTATCTTTAAACTAACTGCTGAACAATACAAAGGTAGTGTTGATCTTTTTGGTGCAGAATATCAAAATGCTATATGGGTAAGTGCTAATAGTGAAGATATAGATAAAGTTGTAGACTCTATAACATTCTTTGATACTCAAGCTAAAGGTGCTGTTAAAACTGATACAAAGATACTCTTTTTAAAAAATGCAAATGCTGAAGATATCATAAAAACTATTCAATCTATTGCAAATAGTCTCGATGCTAATAATCCTATTAAAACTGTGGTTACATCAAATAAAGAGTTAAATGCAATCATTATTAGTAGTTCAAACTCTCAAATAGAGGAGCTTAGCAAGCTTGTAGAGCAGATAGATATAGAGCGAAGACAAGTTTTTGTAAAAGTTCAACTTTATGAGATAAGTCAAAATACAATAGATAGCATGGGGATAAAATGGGGATTGGCAGGTGGATACTCAAATGATTCAACACTAGGAACAAGTAGTGTGAATATGGGTGGTAGTTACTTTGCACTACCTGATGTTTTAGCTAATAATATTCAACTAAGTGCTGTAAATAAAGGGCTTGCAGTTGGTGCCGTTATAGATCTAATCAAAGGAAATGGTGGGGTAAACACCCTTTCTGAGCCAAACTTATTGTGTCTAAATAATATAACAAGTTCACTATATGTTGGTAAAACACAATCTATACTTACAAGTAGTGCAACAGGTGACAACACTACAGATATAACAAGAAATAACTACTCAAGGGAAGATATAGGTCTAAAGCTTGAAGTTACTCCACAAATTGCAGATAAAGATAAAGTTGTATTGAAAGTAAAGAGTAAAATAGAAGATATTGAAACTTCAAGTAATGCAGATAGACCAACAACAACAAAACGGGAGATAGATACAACAACAATTGTCCAAAATGGTGAAAGCGTTATCATAGGTGGACTTCTTAGAGACTACAATAGTGTATCTAAAACAAAAGTTCCACTATTAGGAGATATACCTTTTTTAGGAGCATTATTTAGAAGTGAGAGTGAATCAAAAGATAAGATATCTTTAGTTATCATAATGACACCTTTTATAGTAAATAGCTCGTTAGAGCTTCAAGATATACAAAAAAAACTAGAAGAGTTAAATATACAAAAAATGACATTGACAAATAAAATGAAAGAATCATTAAAAAAGCTTGTTGACAAAAACAAAAAATCTGAAAACAGCAATATAGATGATAAAGAGTCAAATGAGAAAAAATATGAAAATATACATCAAGAGCATATAAAAATGTTACTTGGGGATAACTACTAATGCTACCTTTTAAAGTTTTAAAAGGTGTAGATCTTGATCCTTTTACCAACATAGATGATATTGATATTGCTCTTAAAAATGGTGTAGTATATAGTAAATATGATGATGAAATTATAGTATGTATAGATATAGACAATCCAAATGATAGCCTAAACTATATATCTAGCTTAAGAGGCAAATATAGAATCTATATGATCGATAATGACTCTTACAATAATCTTCTTGGTAAACTTAAAGAGGAGAAAAGTAATCAAAATATTGATGCTATTGATCAAGATGCTGATGATGATACCTCCTTAGAAGAATTTTTACAAAATGATGATGTATTACTTGAGAAAGAAGATTCTGCACCAATAATCAATTTTGTAAATACACTTTTTATGAAAGCTGTAAAACAAAACACTACAGATATACATATAGAAACATATGAAAAAAGGGGTCTTGTAAAATTTAGAATAGATGGTGTATTAAGTGAAATAGCAAATGTGAAAAGATCAGTTATTGTATCTATAATAAATAGGATAAAGGTAATATCAAATCTTGATATATCAGAAACTAGAGTCCCTCAAGATGGTCGAACAAAAATAAATATAGGAAATAAACAGATAGATATAAGAGTATCAATACTACCATCACATTATGGTGAAAAAGCGGTTTTGAGACTTTTAATGAAAGCTGATGCGATACCATCCTTGCAAGAGCTTGGTTTTAATGAACAAACAACAAATCAGTTAAAAGGCTTACTTAAACACTCATTTGGGATGATACTTATAACGGGACCAACAGGTAGTGGTAAATCAACTACTCTTTACTCTTTTCTTAAAAACATAGACCATAAAACAAAAAATATCACAACTGTAGAGGATCCTGTTGAGTACAACAGCTTTGGGATAAATCAAATACAAGTCAATGATAAAGTTGGTCTTACTTTTGCAAAAGCATTAAGGGCAATATTAAGACAAGATCCAGATGTGATACTACTAGGGGAGATAAGAGATAATGAGACTGCAGCTATCTCTGTTCAAGCTGCTATGACTGGTCACTTACTACTCTCTACACTACATACAAACAATGCAGCTGCTGCTATAAGTAGACTTACAGATATGGGAGTTGATAGCTTTTTACTTAGTAGTACCCTTCTTGGTGTCGTAGCGCAAAGACTTGTACGAACACTTTGTCCATTTTGTAAACAAGAAAATATTATTTCAGATGAAGATTCAGAGTTTTTCAAAATAGAAAAAAATTCAAAAGTTTACAATGCAGTTGGTTGCCAAAATTGTAATGATAGCGGATATAAAGGTCGTGTAGCAATTGGTGAGATTATAACAATAGATGAAGATATTTTAAAAGTTATAAAAAAATCTTGTGATGAATATAGTATAAAAGAGTATCTAAAAACAAAACCTGACTTTATCTCCATGCAATCGCAACTAAATAGTATGATTTTAAATGGTGATACATCTATAGAGGAAGCTATAAGGATAGGTATTAAAGAACTATGATTTTTTCTTATAGTGGTTACGATAAACAAGGTGTTAAAGCAAAAGGTCAAATATCTGCAAAAACTTTAGCTAGTGCAAAAGAATCTTTAATGAGTAAAGGGATATTCTTAGAAAACATAAAAGAGAAAAAATCTTTTTTTACACCAAAAATAAAAGGTGATGAATTAGCACTTATATGTCGAAACCTAAGTATCTATCTAAAATCTAGTATACCACTTTACCAAGCTATATCGTTGCTTCAAAATAGCTATGAGGGAGATAAAAAAACAACACTTTGGCTTCAAAGTTTAAGTACAGATCTTAAAGCTGGTATGAGTTTTTATGAAGCTTTACAAAATCAAACTATCTACAAACTACCCACATATTTTGTTTATAGTATAAATATGGCCGAAAAAAGCTCAAATCTAACAAATACTCTTCTTGATCTAGGTGATTTTATAAGTGGAGTTGAAAGGCTAAAAAAAGATGTAACAAAAGCTTTTATATATCCTGGGTTTATTATGCTTATTGCTATTGTACTTGTAAACTTTATGCTTACAAGTATAGTACCAAATATTGTCAGTATCTTTGAGTCTATGGGAAATGAACTACCTGCTTCTACAAAGATAACTTTAGCTGTTTCTCACTTTTTTCAAGATTGGGGTATGATATTTTTTGGTATAATAACATCTGTTTTTATAATAGTTGGATATATGTTTAGCAAAGGGGGGAAGTTTAGATTAGCTGTTGATACTATTAGTTTAAAGATACCCCTTGTAAAAACTATATTGATGAACTTTGAGCTTGGTAGGTTTTGTAGAGTTAGTTCACTTTTACTTAAAAGTGGAGTCCCTTTTGCACAAACTATACATTTTTCTAGTCAGATATTTTCAAACCTTGCTCTTAAAAATGGTTTTGAAGATATATCAAATAAAGTTATAGAGGGTAAGCCTTTTTTTGAGGCTGTTAAGTCTGTAGATAGTGTAAAGATACCTGCTGATTTTTTAAGTGCTGTTGCTATTGGTGAGGATAGTAGTGAGTTGCCTTTTACGCTACTTACACTTTCTGAGTTTTATGAAACTAACAATAAAGATAAGATATCTATCTTGCTTGCACTTATGGAGCCTGTATTGATGGTATTTATAGGTGGTATTATAGGGTTTTTGGTAGTTAGTATGTTGTTACCAATATTTTCTATATCAATACAGTAAAGATGGTAGTTAGTATATATTGATTAGATTAATCCAGTGTTAAGTTTTAATTAAGATTAGCAAAGAGATAACGCGTGATTTAAAGACAGATAGCTAAAAATCAACAAATTATCAACTGAAATTAAAGATAAAAGTAGTTAGTAGATAAAGCTATCTCCTTAATCTTAATTAAAACTTAATACTGGATTAACTACAAAATTATAAATGGAGAAAAAATGGAAAAAAATAGTGTTGTAAAAAAAGATATAAGGAGAGGTTTCTCTTTGATGGAGTTGATGATAGTTATCGTTATACTTGGACTTTTAAGTGCGTTGGTGTTGCCAAATATTATGGGTAAAGCTGAAGATGCAAAAGCTAAACTTGTCTGTATTCAGATGAAAAATGTACATGAGGCTTTAAAGTCCTATAAGTTTGATAATGGAACATATCCTGATAATGAGTATGGACTGAAAGCGTTGATCAAAAATCCAAACCCAGAAAAATACAAATCTTACCCATCTAGTGGATACTTTGAGGGTGAAAATATACCAAAAGATCCATGGGGAAATAGATATATTTACATAAATACAAGTGGTTCAGTTGAGCTTATATCTTTAGGTGCAGATGGTCTTGAGGGTGGAGAGGATCAAAATAAAGATATCACACTTTCATCTTGTAATAAAAAATAGAAGTGATAAAAAAAGGTTTTACCCTTTTTGAACTACTTATTGTAGTTTTACTTATAGGGATAGTTTATGGTGTTTATTTTTTTACTGCCAATAGTAGTGAAAAAATAATCACATTTAAATTAGAAAACATGAGAAGCTACATACAAAATCAAAGTAAACTATTGGAAAAAGAAAATCTAAAGTTAATATATAACTATGACAAAGAGATTATATATCTTACAGATGAAAAAAATATTATTTTAGATGCTATTAAATTTAGTCAACATGTAACGCAATATAAACTTATGGATAAAGAACAGCTAGATGTTATGGATCATATAAGGGTAGAACTTGAAGATGAAAATTTTGAACCAACATTTATATTTTATAAAAAAGGTGAAATATATAGTAATATTATCTTAAATAGAGATAATCAATGGATATATTACAATAGTTATTTTTTAGATGAAAGTGAACTATTTATAAATCAAGGTGATCTAATAGATTATATAAAAAAAAGATTATACAATCCAAGCATAGTAGGTAAAATTGAGTGAAAAAAGGTTTTAGTTTTATCGAAGTGCTCATAAGTGTTGTTATACTTAGTTTTATGGGTGTTGCAATAGTTAACTTCAACAACTTTAATAAAGAGGCTATGAGGCTATATTTACAAAAACAACAATTGCTTTTATTGAGTAGTGCAATGCTCTATAATGAAAAACTTGAAAATGACAAAACTTATCAATTGAGTGATATCGTTAAATTTGTAAACTTAAGTGATGAAGACAATAAGCTTTTAAAGTCTATTGAGTTAAAAGGGGAAAAAAACTTTCAAGAAAAAGTTTTTTTGTATAATGATGGGCAAAAAGATTATTATATAGAGATGCATACA
>JGI10211J34971_10002314_pt1 | contig 15577 bp, 13 predicted proteins | sample Etolagsediment_FD_34971 | JGI IMG/M metagenome (IMG submission 34971) | reverse complement strand
TAGCAAAAGGACTTGGTGACCCAACACAAGCCACAACAGACCCAATGGAGATTTATTCCGCATACAACCAAACGGGTGTAATGGTATATTCTTCAATAAGAGAAGATGGAAGCTACATACAAAACACAAGACCAATAGAGCCATTAGACGGCGGCGTATCAAATGGGATACAAAACCTATTAGTGTTACGTCAAGCAGAGCTACAAGAAATATACAACATATCAGGATTTAATCCCGCAGTAGACGGAAGCGCACCACAAAAAGAAGCTTTAGTTGGAATAGAGAAGATGAGAACAAATAGCTTCAATTTAACAATGAAGCCGTATGCAGATACTCTAAACCACATTATAGCCAAAACAGCAGAGAAGATTACGGAACAAGAAAAAGACATGATTGTTGCCGATAAGAGCTACGCTGAAAAGGTATCAAGAAAGATAGGCAAGGATAAAGTAGATGTAATTAAGTTAATCAAGTCAGCAAAACTAAGCGAACTATCCGTCTATACAAACTACGAGCCAGAGCAAGAGGATGAGATGCAGTTTACAGAGTTCTTAAACTTAGCTCTATCCCAAAACCAAATAAACGTACCTGACGCAATAAACGCTAAAGAGATAGCAAAAACAAGCGTAAAGGGTGCGATAAGCTATTTAAAGAAGGCGATAAAACAAAAGCAAAAGCAAGACCAAGAGGCTTCTGCAGCAAACATTCAAGCCGCACAACAAGAGCAAATGGCATCGGCTAAAATGGCTTTTGAAGCTAAGATGCAAGAACTACAAGCAGAGTGGGGATTAAAAACTCAATACATGGTAACTGAAAAGAAATTAGAAGCCGCCATGAGAAAAGATGAAGAAATAGATAAGCGAATTACAGAAGTGCTGAAAGGGCAAATACAGGAGGCTTTAATTGAGGAGAGTATGTTCCCTGATTCATCTGACAATAAGGTTAAGGATAGGGTTAGTGGAGAATCTAATGCAGAGGGCAGAGTTAGAAAGTCCGTATCAAAGGGAATGCCACAGAAACCAAGCGGTGCTGTATCAAGAAGAGCTGGTGGCAGCCCAAGAGTCATCCCAAGACCAGCAGACAACGCCCAACAGAATTTAGCAAATAATAGTTAGGCTAAATCAAAATCACCCATCAACTCAAGATACTCTTCTAAGGTATAGATATATACATTCATAGGTACAAATATAATTAACATTTTTTAAGTATCTTTGTACTTTAAACTTAAAATTACATAAAATGGCTACAATAGATATATTGAAATCTGGATTGCAACAAGCATTTTCAGAAGGAGAATCAGAAGTAGAAAATAGTTCTTTGACAAATGAAAACCAACTAGAAGAAGCGCCTCAAGAAGAGGTTGTTGAAGAACCTCAAGAAGAAGCGAGTGAAGAGCAGGTAGAAGTCCCAACCGACCAAGCCGACCAGCTTGAAGTAATGAGCAACCAAGAGGAAGATTCGCCGCAACAAGAAGAGGAAGAAAAAGTTGATTATGAATCGTATGTAAAAGAGAACGGGTACATAAGTAAAGACGAGTACGAAGAGAAGCTGCAAAAGCTAAATGAATACGAATCTAAAAGAAGTGAAGACCCATTCTTAAACGCAATCTTAGAGAGATACGAAGATGGTAGTTTAACATTTGATTGGTTAGCTAATCAGACAATAGATTACGATAGTATTGATGAATCTAACACAAACGCCGCAAAAGAGCTAATTAAAAGAAGCATGGCTCTAAACGGGTTAGATGAAGATGAGATTGAGTTTGAAATAAGCGATAAGTATGAAGACTTATTTTCAGGCGACTACGATAAAGAGGATAAGGAGTATCAAAGAGCATTAAAGAGATTTGAGTTTGACGCAAGAAAAGCAAAGAGAACTTTAAAAGACGCTCAAGAGAAAAACAGACTCCCAGAAAGCAAGCAATCTGCAAAAATAGCAGAACAACAAAAGGCTTACGAAGAAAGAGTTAATAGTTGGAAAGAAAATTGGAATAAAACAATACCAAGTAAAGTAAAGGATTTTTCAGAATTAAAGCTGAACCTCAATGAGGGAGGGGAGTTTAAATATGAATTATCCGCTCAAGATAAAAAGTGGGTTGAAAAATCTCTAAGTAATAGGATAGTCGAAGGATTAGACACCAATTTTACAGCAGAGTATTTCGACCAAAAATCAAACACTTGGGATGTAGACAAGATGATAGGGGATACTCTATGGAAGAACAGCGACATTAGGGGTCGTTTCATAGAGAAGATACTAAATGAGTCTAACGCTAAGAAAGCTGATGAAGTGGTAAGCACCATCAAGAATACTAAAGCACCATCTCAGGCCAGTACAGAATCAAATAATTCCGATGATTCGGCAGACAAATTAGGAAACTTTATGTTAGGCCGACTGAGGAGATAAACAAATTTTAAAACAAAACCAAAATGGCATTTACACCAAACACTAAACCAAGTACTACGTCAAATTCGCAGTACGACATTATCAAAGCAAGAACCATTGTTTCTGGCCTTGATAGCATGAAACCAGATGTTAAAGCAGAATTAGTAAGAGTTTACGGACTTGATTCAGCTTTAGGCGGATGGATGAGAAAGAAGAACGCTATGTCAGGCATTAAGAATATGCAGACATACCACGTTGAGAAGCAAGCTATTCGTTCTACATTGAGCGTACAGGCTATTAGTCCTGGTGCTGCAACAGACATATTAACAGTTACTAACACAACTGCTGTTTCTGAAACTCAATCACCATACATAGCAACTAATTCAAGAACTACAATACCTGTAAGACAGCAAGATATTGTTGAGTTCGATAACGGAGTTCAAGCATTAGTTACAGCTGTTTCAGGAGCAACATTCACAGTTCATACAGTTGACGGCTCTAATATTCCAGATTTAACTGCAAGTTCTGTTATTAGAGTTCTTACTAACGCAGTTAAGGAATCTTCTGATAGCGTTGAGTCAAGATTCACTCAAACACAAGGGTACACTTCTATATTACAGAGAATCAGAAACACAGAAACTATTTCTGGTGATTCACTTGCATTGGTAGATTGGAACACTAACCTTGGTAAAGGTGGTAATTCAGACCAATACTTTTCAGAGCAACTTCTTGACTACTACGTTAACCATGAGAACGATGTTGATTTAGCTTTACTTACAGGTAAGACTATTACAAACACAACTCTTGCTAACGTAACTGGACAAGAAACAGTACAAACAACTACTGGTTATATTCCTTGGGTTGAGTCTAACGGAAACGTTGAAACTTATACAGATGGAGCGTTCTCATTAGATGAGATTGATGCAATGATTACTAAGGTCACTAAGTACAGAGGTTCTAAGGAATACGAACTTTGGACTGACCTTTCTTTATCTCGTCAAATTGATGACTTTATGAGAGCTGAAACTGGCCTTGTTGCTGGTGGTGTAGTTTACTCTACTGCTTCTAAAGACAGATATGTTGACTACGGATTTAAGTCATTCACACGTTCAGGTGTTACAATTCACAACAACGTACTTCCTGTGTTTAACATGGATGAGTACTTAGGTGGAAGCACTCGATACACTGGAATGGGATTATTCATGCCTATGGGTGGTAAATTCATCGAAGCTGACGGAAATAAAATCAGAGCTTATAGCTGTGAAATCATCTTCCAAGATGCAATGGGATACCAGCAAGGTACAAGAGAGTGGATTCACGGTGGACGTTCTGCTGGAGAAACTAACGGGGTTGATAACATCGTTTACGATATTCAATCAGTAGTTGGATTCAGAGGAGTTGCTGGAAACACTCACGGATTGTTCAAGGTAGCATAATTGACAACCACATATTATAATTAAAGGGGGCTTCGGCCCTCTTTTTTTTGCTTGTTAAAATTTGTTATCTTTGTAACTTAAATTAAAACTTATATAAAATGGCAAAAGCAAAACAAAGGATATTCAAGTTAATCGACTTGTACCTATCAAGCAACACGGACAAAACAACGTTTGCAAAAAACTACTCACTACCCTCAAGTTTTACTGTGTATGACGGGGCTGGGAAACCAACAACCCACGCATTAGCACCATCAAAAACCGACACCAATATTGATACTTGGAAAGAGATTGAGGGAACTTTAAATCACCCAAATAGACCAAGATTAGAGAAGCCAACATTTGTTGACGGATTTGTTATTTGCGCTCCAAGAGGCTCTGACATTATTAAAGCTAATTACTTAGCCGCATCTCCTTGGTGTGTAAACGGAATTAACGCAGACCCATCAAGAGCTACATTCTACGAGGTTAAGCCAGAGGAAGAGGCAATGGACAGAGCTATGAAGCGTAAGTTAGAAAGAAACTGTGCTGTTGTTATTGATACAATGAGCGATGACCAATTAGAAGCATACTGCATGGTTAAGGGTATCAGAACAAAAGACGGTAACGGAGATGTACTTGAAAGAGTTCTTCTTGAAGACCACTTAATGCAGACACTTGAAATAAAATCATCGTATGAAGAGTTTTTGGAAGACCAAGATGACAGAACGATGGATATTAAGATATTAATAGCAAGGGGGCTTAGCACTGGTAAATTAAGCCACGATAAGTCTAAGAACGCCCTTTCATTCCAAAGCGGGTCAACAGTTTTCGCCGCAGCACAAGGGTTAGACATTATAGATGAAGCATCTAAATGGGTTGATTCAACAGAGGAAGGTAAGAACTTCTTTAAGGCTCTTAAACTAAGAGTTACAATTAGAGAGGCTGTTAACGAAGTTGAGGAAGACGAAGAGGATGAATTTAATGGTATATTAGATGAGTCTGGAATAATGACAATGGAAGCTAAAGATTTATTTGAGGTAGCTTATAGCGAATACGAAGTTATAAAACATCACAAAGGAAAAGGCTTCTTCATTGGAGATGAGCAGGTAGAAACCATTGATGGCAAGATTGCTAAATCAAAAGAAGCCTGTATAGAAGCCTTAGCTACAAACGAGGACAATAGATTAAAGATAGCTAACATTCTATTGACAGACTAATGAAGCCTGTAAAGGAATACGTTATACTTAGTGTTAATGAGGATGCCGCCTACAAAACAGAGAGCGGCATCTTTATTAGGGCTGATTTAGGAAGTAGCTTTGAGAACATGATTCAGTATGGATATGTTGAAGTTGCCCCAAGCGAAAGCGGACTAAACATAGGAGATAAGGTTTATTTCTGCCACATACTAAAAGATGATGGCCACCAAAACTACAACTACGATATACCAGAGGTAAAGCACAAAGCCTACGTTATAGAGAAAGGAACTAAAGATAGTAGAACGGGTTGGGATAGATGGATTTTCGCCACAGAAAAAGACGGAGAACTAATACCATACAGAAACCAATCAATATGCCTTCCAATAAAAAGAAAGCACGAGCTATTTGAATACGAAGAAAACGAACCAAACTTAGTAGAGGTAGTTTCTTCAAACTTATTTTCAGGAGTTGTTATAAAGGCAGAAGACGGAGATTTAGACGTAGAGGGTATGCCGTATCAATTCATACACAAAGACCATATATTAGGAACGTACAAAGACGGAGTTGCAGAACCAGTTGATGGGCAGACATTTATAAAGCCACTTGATGAAAGCGACTATCAATTACACGGGAAGATATGGATACAAAGTAAGTACACAGCGCCTAAAGGTTATGGCGAGGTTATAAGTTCAACACATCCCGAATTAAAAAGCGGAGATAAGGTTGTTCATTTTAAAACATCATTTAAGAGAATAGAGATAGGGGATAATACATTCTACTCCACTCAAAATGACAAAATAATAGCTAAGTTATGATGGTTGGTAGCGAAGGACGTATAAGAAAGATAACAATGCCAAACGGATATTTCTTTGAAGTTGGTGTAACGCAAATTAAAAGAGAGCTTTCTAACGGAGCTTATGTAAGCGGAACTGTAACTGAAATTAATAAAATATCGGTTGGTGAATACGACATATTTGCTGTGGTAGATAGGATAAGAGTTCTTTGTGCGCAAGCGATAGATGGAATGATAATTCACTACGATATAAATGATTTTATGGAATAATATTTTATTGTATCTTTGTAGAAAGAAATTTAACAACCAAAACAAAATGAAAAATATTTTAACAACATTAGCGGTTATTTTACTAATAGTATTTTCCGCAAAATCTCAAGAGGCAGTTCAATTAGTTGATTTTGATAATCAGACAGACACTATATTAGTGATGGAAACAAACATCTGGAAGGTTACTGCCTTGGCTGGTGATTCAACTTCTTTGGTTGAGTACTTCTACAGAGGCCAAAAAGAAAAGGTGAACGCATACGCAGAGGATTCCTTATTAATTGACGGCAGTATGACTAGATTTCTAAACCCAGATTTCACTGGATTAACATCTGGAGTTAACGCAGACAACATTGAAGGGGCTTATAAAGTTACGGATACTACTAGCGGATTTTGGTATAACGAAGGAAACCTAAGAAAGAAGTATAGTTTAGGTATTTCTTTGGATAGCCTAAAAACATTAATCAACGCACTTTAAGATTCTATTTCTTTTTTGTTTTTCATAATCTCATTTAGCCCTGCTTTTAGCGGGGCTTTTTGATTGGTGTAAATTTAGTATCTTTGTAATACCAATTATATTTAAAACATGGCAACCACATTAAGCACAGAGGTAACGTTTGACGCAACGGTATCAAACACAGGAAAAAGTATATTGTTAGAAGTTACATCAGACTTTGGTGGCACTTCTTTAACTTGGGATGCTCCAGACACTGCTGGACTTGTTAAAATCGTAGACCCCGTAGGAGGGGCTTCTGCACCATTTTACAACAACACTGATACAAGCGCCCCAGACATAACCGTATCTACTAAGACAGCGGCTAATACAGACGTTACTGTAGCCACAGATGATATAACAATAACAAGCCACGGATATTACACTGGTCAGCCTGTTATTTACTACTTAAATTCTGGAACTGTAATTTCAGGGCTAACAGACCTAACTTGTTATTATGTTATTGTTGTTGACTCAAATACCATAAAGTTAGCTACAACAAGAGCAAACGCCATAGCTGGCACTCAAATAGACTTAACATCAGCTCCAACTGGAACGTATTCTTTTATTTATATATCTGGCTCATTAAGCCTACCAGTAGATTCTGATTTAAATTATTACAAAGGGGATTATGATATTTCCGTATATCTATATGATACGGGTGCTACAACAGTTCAGGAATACAGAACACAACATATTCCGTTAAACTATACAACCCCAGCCATAACGCTTACAAATAGTTACAGTGTAATAACGCCAATATTTTTAAAGAGTGTTGATGACACAACGTATTTGTATGACAACGTAACGCCAACAATATCAAGGGATTTTACATTATACTACCCTCAAAACTACGGCAGCTACAATGTAACAACAAAGACACTATCTACAAGCGGTTTTTACGGCGGAAGTCCAGCAACACACGGATTGAAGCTAATTAGCACATTAACATACACATTTACAAAGGCTTACTATTCAGACGCAACAGGCGTATTAGTTCCTTGGTACATGAATGACATTGTAACTAAGAACGATGAAATAAATGTTTATTCAAATGTTAGTGGTTGCGATATTTACTGCTGTTTAAAAACATTGGAAGAAAAGGTTGAAGCCGCAAAGAATACTCCAAGATTTGCCGCATTAGTGGAGAAACAAGCAAGAGCCACAGCGTTAGCAAGGTTAATACAACAGGCTTACGAATGTAACAAGAGTGAGGACGTAAACGACTACAAGACAGAGTTAAACAGAATAACAGGATGTAGCGGTTGTGATGACTGTGGAGATAGCGTAACGCAAGTTGTTGGAATAGGAACATTACCAGTAGTTACCAAGAAAGGTTTTGTAACTGTGGCTAGTTCATCTGGAAGCGTAAGTAGTTACACATTCTCAGCATTAGCTGGACAAGATTTTACGCAGGGTGATTTCATTCCAATAGTGGAGGGTGAAGATGCCGAGTGCTTGTCTGGATACACAATAACATTCAACGCGATAACAGGAACAATAAGCTACGGAACAACCATAGTTAATGGAAGTAAAATAGGATATAGATTAATAAGATAATAAAATGAAAAGAATAGTAACAGTAGTTTTTGCAATATTAATTAGTGGTGGAGTATTCTCGCAGTGGAATATACCATCAAAATACCAACCAGTGTTATTTAAGAATAATGTTGTTATAGGTGATACATTTGCAGTTGATAGCGGTAGCCCACTAAAAAACTACGGACAAACTTTAATAGTTGACACGCTAACAGACGGAAGAGCGTTCTTTAAAAGCGAGCCATTAAGAACAGCGTCTGACACATCCTATATAAAGTCAGTGGTAAGCGATACGGCATCTCAATTAAGAACAGAGCTATCAGACTCGTCAACTCTTTTAAAAACATCTATCGCTGACAGTGCAAGGTGGGTGTTGGATGGCGGAGGCGGAGGCTTAATACAAGCTGACGCAGACCTATCAGTTACAATAGGACAAACAACCCCCGTTACTGGTGCTGACCTTTATGTCAACGGGTTAATGGTTGGAAACTTAAAGTCGGTTGCAATAGAGGTGGAGCAGACTATAGATGTGAGAGGAGCGAATTTAATTGATGTAACTCCAGATTCAACACCACTAGATACCGTAACAAGTATAAATGGAGCTGTAAGTAATATGTTTATAACGATAAGAAATTCAAGCGCAGCGCCAGTAGTTTTTTCTGTTTCTGGGTTTGCTGGAAACAGTCAAACATTAAGAACATTATCCGCCGCAAACATAATTATACCTGAATATGGAATGGTTACTTTATATGCAAAAAACGCAACAGAATTTTGGCAATACACAACCGTAATAGATAACGACTAATGGCATTAGACGTAAATGAAGTAAGGGTAACCGTTGATGGTATTTTAAGAAAGAACCAAATAAGCGGATATTTAACAACCAGCTTATTCAATAAGTTAGCTAAGAAAATTCAGTTAGAATACTTTGATGACAAAAGAGTTGAGTGGGAAAGTACTAAAACTGTTACTGCACAAATTCAGGAGTTAAGCGAAGAAGTTACACTACACCCAACAAACGGAGTTGTTACATTACCCACAGATTTTTGGCAGAGCGATACAGCAAGATTAAGGGTATATTATAAAGTTAGAGGAGAAGATGAAACCGCCGAATTACCAATAGAGGAAGTGAGTAATTCAGAGTGGGACTCAAGAATAGGAAGTAGAGCGTTTAGGCCAGACAATTATAACGCTATTCTAAGAATAAGAAACGGGAATATAGAAGTGCTACCATCTACAATACAAGAGTTTGATTTCGCTTATTTAAGATACCCCGCAGACCCTGTTTGGGTAGCAATATCACCAGTGGTAAATAATAGAGAGCAATACGATGTAAACGCAAGCACTCAATTTGAAGTTCCGCAAGACGCTTTTCAAGACATCGTAGATATGTTCTTAAAAGAAATCGGCATTTCAACAAGGGATGGAGAAATGGTTCAATACGGATATACACAAGAGCAAATAAATGGAAAGTAAGTATAGTTTAGCCGAACAAGTAAGAAAGGTAATCCAACCAAGATTATCAACTGACACTAAGGTAACGCAGCAAGAGGCTATGCTTACTGTTGGTAATGTGGCTGATAAGCTAATTCAGGTTAAGCTATATCAAGAATACTACGCAGATGGTGGTATGGACTTATCCCCATTTATACAAACGTATAAGAATGTAACGGCTGAATACGATGAAGAAGATTGCGAGTGGTTTGCTTGGCTTCCAGCGAAACCAATAGGACTTCCTAAAGCAAGTGGGCTTGTAGAACTTTATGTTAAAGGATATGCAGACTATCCATTAATAAGGACATTCACATCAAACAGAGCCTTATACAGAAACTTAGATGGCGGAAGTTTACCAAGGGGAACATATTGGCAAGAGAATGATAAGATAATTTTCGGGCAAGAAATGAGCGGAAAACAAAATCTAATATTAAAGATGGTTAGTCAAATGTCTGATTTAGATGACAACCAAGAACTGAATATAGACCCGTCAATGGCCGCAGAAATAATACAACTATCCGTACAATCACTTTTACAGGTGAATGGACAGGAAGATATTAATAACGATAACATAGGAACTTAAAATGCTATTAGACGACGTCATACGAGGCTATATGGTGGAGAAAGGACACAACGTGGACAAAGACTACCAAAGAATATATCAAATCGCTGTACGGGGCTTAAAAGACCTTTGGTTTGATGTAACAGGAACTCCTGCGTTTGTGAACATAGTATTGGATAGTAATGGTCAAGCAGACCTTCCAGAAGATTTCCTAAACTTCATAAGAGTTGGTGTTATTAATGTTTATGGAGAATTAATCTCTTTAGGGGAAAACCAGAGGTTAGCTTTCGTACAAAACACAGACGCTTGCGGAAATGACACAAGGTTTCCTGTTCAGCGCCCGCTAAACACAAATGAGGTATATCCAGTTGGAAGTGTAAATTCAGTACACTCAAACGCACATGGAGAGGTTACGGGAGGGTTTTATGGCGTAACTGGAAGGGTTGGTATAGGAGAATATAAGATAAACTACGAAACTAATCAGATAATGGTGAGTAACGTAACGTCTTACGGAACTTTAGTATTGGAGTATCTTTCTAACCTAACAAGAAGCGGCGCTGACTATGATGTACATGAATTTTTAGTAGAGCCTTTATATGCTTGGATAGAGTGGAAAACAAACGCATTGAAAACAAGTGTTCCGCTACAAACAAAGGACTACTTAAAGAATGAGTATTACAGAACGAAGTTTAATTTAAGGCTACAAAGATTCGCCAGAAACAGCGATGTAATACAGCAATACGCAAGAAAGAACTCAAAGCAGATAAAATTTTAATATATGATTGGAAAGGAAACCCGTAATTTCAATCAAGGAATGAACCAAGATGTAGACGTTAGGTTTCTACAGAATGGTCAGTATATAGATGCTCAAAACATACGAGTGATAGAAACTGACAATGGCAGAGATGGTGCTATTGAGAATGTAAAGAGCAACACCGTAAAACAAACGGTTTCAGCAGGCACTACCTACACAATGCCAAACGGGATAAATAGGTGTATAGGTTCAATAGAAGATGAGGTAAACGCAAGGACATTTTGGTTTGTTTGGAACAGCGAAGGAAACCACCTAATACTATATTACGAAAGAACAAGCGACAATATATTCGAGCTGTTAAAAGATAATGACTACACAGCAGACTATACATTTAGTGCTAGCTCTTTAACCGCATATACAAATGGCCAGATTATTGAAAGTTCCGCAAGTAGCGGTGTATTTTCAATGGTTAGAGTAGCTACGGTTACGATGAACTCGTTTGGTGGGAATAAGGCTTTTGAAAACTCATATTTATTTGAACCAATAGGGGATTATTTAGACTTTAAAGAAAATAACCTTATTCAATCAAGGATAATATACAAAGACGGTGAAACGCTTTTATTTTGGACTGATGATTATAATGAAGAAGGCAACGAGAGGATAAGGTATATAAATGTAGATAAATACCTAAACAGCGAATATCCAGTTGTGCCAAAGAAATCACATTTTGATGTAGCACAAGAAGCCCCGTTGTTTAGGCCAAAGATAAGCTACGGCAACGAGCCAACAGTAAAGGCTAATTATCTAAGGGGTAAGTACTTCCAGATAAAATACAGATATATAGGGTTAGATAACCAACCTTCATCTTGGTCGCCAATTAGTCAAGTGTCTAAGTATAATTATAATTCTTTATACACTGGAGATTTTGATAATTATATACGGATTGTAGTTTATAGGTTAGATGGGCTATCAAGAACGTATGTAAAGAGGATAGAGGTTGCTGCCAGAGATTGCGGAGATGGAAACGATGGAGATTGGCACTTGATAAAAACAATAGATACTGATGAAACACCAATATCAGAGTCAGTTTCAACATACGGGGTAACAACTGGTTCTGACGCAACTCCGCAATATTATCAATTTGATTGGTATAATAACGATAAGTGGTTAGCTTACAACTTAGATGAGGCTGGATACGATTATAATTTTGTACCACAAGCCGCAAAATCATTAGAGGTATTAAACGACAATAGACTTTCCGTAGCTAACACAACGGATGGATATGACTTAGAGTCTGTATATACAGATATAGAAACTAATCAATTCGCACTAAGCGCCGACTACCAAGATGTATCACCGCTAGCAACAACAGATGCTTTTGTAGCCACTTTTAAAAAGGGCGCTACATATCAAGTGGGTATAAGGTATTCAGATGGTAAGGGAAGGGTTACTACGGTTATAGTTGATGAATCAAATAAGGAGCTAAACATACCATACACAGACGGAACTCCAACATATAAAGATGCTGCTTATCCAAAAATAGAACTCTCACACACACCCCCAACTTGGGCTAAGTCTTGGCAGGTGGTTATAAGACCAGCTACAAACATATCGTATAACGGAAGCACACCAAACTTTATACAATTTGCTATAAGCGGAGCAACAGCCACCCCAACTCCTGGTAATTATAATTCAGTTTATGGTGGTGGTAATTATAGGCTATATAGTTTAGGGGATATACAAACTTGGCAATTTGACCATTTAGATTACAAAAACACAACATTCCCAACTCCGCTACCAGACGGAAGTAGAGGTAGGGTTTATACAACCTATTCCTCTGGACAAGTTGACGCTGCCGCATACTATGATTACCCACTAACTGGATACTACGAAACATCTGGGGAGTACTTTGTGCTTGGGCTAACAACTCAGCTTATAAGCGTTAATTGGATAGTTGAAAATTATGTAACATCTGCCACTCAATCTGATATATGGTATGAAATGGGAGAGGCTAAAATGTGTGGGTACGACACAACTCAAACGTGGGTTCATTTAGGTATTAGCGAATTTGACTCTGGTGGAGTTGACCAAGTGTATAATGTGACGGATGCAGTAACGGTTGTGAATGATGCAGATTGTTATATGGGATATATCGACTGGAGGGAGCCTTCATCATACCCAGTTACAGCGGTGACGGCAAGAACTGGATTAGGCCCATATTACACGGAAATGGCTTGGATAGACCAATCTTTTAATTCCCGCTCAAACGACAGGGGAAGACCAAATACATTAAGCTCAACATACGGAAGATACAAAACAACTGGAAGAATACATTTTTCTCAGCCAATAGTGCAAGAAACTGAAAGAGCTGACTTCTCTATAATGTACGATGGAGATATAGTGGATAACAATACTCAATTTGGAGAGATTAATTTAATACACCAACAATCATCCAGCCTGTATGTCTTACAGGATAATAAGGTTAGTTATAGGCCAGTAGCAAGACAAATAATAGAAGACTTAGACTCACAGCAATTAATGGGTATAAGTGGTCAGATATTAGGTGATGCTAATTATTTACCATACGAATATGGATGTTCAAATCCAGAAAGTTTCGCCACATATAAGGGGATAATGTACTTCGCTGACATAAACAATCAAGCTGTGTTAGCTATGAGCGGAACTAACGTAGATGATATTTCAAAGAATGGTATGAAGGTGTACTTTGACTCAGCCTTCAATGCGGCTAAATATTACAATACAGCACCATACATATACGGCGGAATAGACAAAGAGTTTAGTGAATATATTTTGGCGTTTAATTACGAGTCTATATACACCACTCTTATTAATCAATATTATTCAGGCGGCATATTCTCATCGGATAGAACCAGTAATGAAATGTTTGAATTAATTTCATTAGACCAAGAAAACGCTGCATTGCCGTCATCTTTTTCTAAAAGACGAGCTGTTAGATATATAGACTCAGTTTCTGGGGTATATGCAGAGGCAGAAGGAACTATATCGGCAGAGGTTGGTATTGGCTCCCCATCAATAGAAGGATTGGGTAATGGCCTTAATATAACAACAGGAGGTGACCCAACAACAAACGCCATGATTGTTGGTTCTATGGATACAATATCATTCAATACCAATGTTGGGGTTTGGGCTACAAGATATTCATTTGCCCCAAATGGGATGTGTAAATCTGGGGTTAAGCTGTGTTCATTCAAAGATGGTAAGTTCTATTTACATAACGATTCAAACGAAGCAACATTCAACACCTTCTACGGAACTCAATACGCCTCTAAATTAAAGTTTGCTTTCAACGCTATAAACGGACAGAAGAAGGTTTACAACACAATAGGAATAAACGCAGATACCGTATGGACAGGTGTACTCACAAATTATAGCGGACAACAAACAAGCATACTATCAACAGATTGGGAGTCGTTAGACGGTATATATTGGAGTCCTGTTTACAGGGATAGTAATACACCAAACGTACCTAACCCAGAAACACAAGGAGATTTATTGGTAGACGACCACTTAATAGTGGAGCTATCACAAACATCAAGCACATTAACAAACCTATATAATTCAACTGGTATGTTTAATATATCAAATACACAAGTTATAAATGGTTAAAAAGTATTAATTTTGTAGATATGGGATTATTTTCAGACATAGGGGCTTTAATTAAGGTAGGCTCTCAATACGTTCAGGGCAGGAAGCAGCAAAAAGAAGGAAGGATTAAGGAAGCGCAGGGTCAGGTTTATATGGACTTCGCTAACCAGCAGCGGGATAAAGCCATTGAACAAAACCAAGAGTATTTCAATAAGGCTCTTGACCAGATGCAGGGCTTTAACGCCGCCTATCAATCTCAGTTAGGAGAACAGAAGGGTATATATGGAACTCAATTAGCTATGGCTAACCAACTTGCTTCTCAAGGCATTCCAGACGCAGTTAAGAAGCAAATGATTGAAGGCTCTCAAAGAGCGGCTTCTTCTCAACTCGCTAGTGCTGAATCAGCCAGAGGAAGTTTAGGGGCTGCTGCAAGGTCGCAACAAACAATGTCAGATGCTTACGGACAAATGGGGGCTATGGATGCTCAACAAATGTTACAGAATAAGCAAAATCAAATCGCCGCACAAGGACAATATGCCAATCAATTAAACCAATTATCAAACGCTGAATTAGCCGCAAACCAACAATTAACTAACTTCGAGTTAGAAGGGATGCAACAATTCTACACCAATCCTCAATTTGAAACAGCCTATATGAATATGGGAAAGGGTCAGAATTTAATAGACTATGGAGCTGGATTGCAAGGTGCTGGCACGAACAATGTGTATGGTTCTTTTGGAAGTGCTGGAGATTATATGATGCAAAAAGGAAATCAGCAAGACCAAATGATGATGCAAATGTTAGGAATGAGCATGGGTATGCCTCCAACGGGCGCTCCTAAGTCAGCCCCAGCAGGAAACCCAAATATAATGCACCCATCGCAATTACCACAAACGGTAATGCCGCAACAATCACAATTTAACCCACCATCACAATTTGCGCCGCAACAACAAGGTCTTGTCGGGACTGGATACTTTGGTGGAAACACATTTGGGCAGAAAATAGGCGGTTATGATAGAAGTGGTTATAGACTAGGAATATAAGTTATGGCAGAT
>JGI10211J34971_10002313_pt1 | contig 15589 bp, 10 predicted proteins | sample Etolagsediment_FD_34971 | JGI IMG/M metagenome (IMG submission 34971) | reverse complement strand
ACTCGCTCTCCCCCTTCTGCAGGTGCTCCAGGCCCTCTGCGGCGGCGTCACGAATTGCCTCGGTGGGAACATCCCCGTAGACATAGAACCCGTCGTGAGTGGCAACCCCAATCATCCTGGTATTCACACCGACTTGTTTAATCAGCAAAGCAATAGTGGCGTGCTCCAGGGCATGGTTCTGTCGCAGCGCAGTGACAATATTGCCGTTCATGTCTGCCTCCTAGCCACCTGGCGATCTGCTATGATGTCACCAAGCACGAATCAACCACTGTCTATCGACATCTAATAAGCAAGTGTAGCAAGCCATCAGATTGGCGTCAAGCCACATGATGTCTAAGAACCCGATTCCCTAGTAATTACAGAGGTTTCATCTGTCATTGCCACAGGAGTAGCAACGCTACTTGTGTCGTTGACATAGTTGAACCGCCATTGTAACATTGCCGATGTATCTAGCTACAGAAGTTCCCAAAAATGTTAGCCAATGTTACTAGCTGTGCCGTGGTGGGATTGGAGGGAGCCATTGTGGAGGTAGAGGTGGACATCTCCTCAGGATTGCCCACCTTCACTATTGTTGGTCTCCCCGATACAGCAGTTCAGGAGGCACGGGAAAGGGTGAGGGCCGCTATCAGGAACTCCGGCTTTACCTTCCCTATGAGGCGAATCACCGTCAACCTCGCACCGGCTGACCTGAAAAAAGAGGGGCCCGCCTATGACCTCCCCATAGCTGTGGGCATTCTCCTCAGCACGGAGCAGGTCTTCGCCGATGTATCACAGATGCTTTTCCTGGGGGAACTCTCACTCGATGGCAGCCTGCGCCATACACACGGCATCCTCCCCATGGTGGCTATTGCCGAAGAGAAAGGATTTCAAACTGTCTTTGTCCCTGCTTCAGATGCCAAGGAAGCCTCCTTGATCGAGGAAGTGAATACAATCCCGGTCAACTCATTGGCTGAGCTGGCATCCCACCTCCGTGGGGAGGCAATCATCCCCAATTACCATGCAAACGGCGAGCTTGAGGACATGGTTTTGGTAAGCGGAGCGGTGATGGACATCGCCTATGTAAAGGGACAGGAGCATGTGAAGCGGGCGCTTGAGGTAGCTGCTGCCGGCGGACATAGCATGCTGATGAGCGGTCCTCCCGGCAGTGGCAAGACACTACTGGCACGCTCTGTGCCATCGATACTGCCCAAAATGAGCATGGCGGAGGCATTGGAGGTGACAAAGGTCTACAGTGTGAGCGGGCTTTTGCCACAAGACACCCCGTTAGTTATGCAGCGCCCCTTTCGCTCCCCCCATTATACTATCTCACATGCTGGACTTGTCGGTGGGGGACGCTGGCCAAGGCCTGGTGAAATCAGCCTCAGTCATCGCGGGGTGCTCTTCCTTGATGAGTTGCCCGAGTTTGGGCACGCTGTGCTTGAGGTATTACGCCAGCCCATTGAAGATAAGGTTGTTACTATCAGTCGCGCTCAGGGAAGCATAACATTTCCAGCAAACTTCATGCTGGTTGCAGCGATGAACCCCTGCCCGTGCGGCTATTATGGCGACCCGTTGAAGGAATGCACCTGTACACCGGGCATGATCTCCCGCTACCAGAAACGAGTTAGTGGCCCGCTTCTCGATAGGATTGACATCTTCGTGCAGGTGCCACGCATCGAATATGAGAAGCTTACCGACGAAAGACTAGGCGAGGAGTCGGACAGGGTCCGCTCAAGGGTTGAGGAGGCCCGCTCAATCCAGCGGGAGCGATTTCATGGCACGCTTCTCACATGCAATGCAGAGATGACTCCTGTGGAGGTGAGAGAGTTCTGCCAGGTGGAGACTGAGGCGCAGAGCCTGCTCAGGACAGCGATGAAGCAACTGGTTCTATCTGCCCGTGCATTTCACCGAGTGTTGAAGCTCTCCCGCACCATAGCTGACCTCGCCAAAACCGAGACGGTTACAGCCAGCCACCTTGCTGAGGCGCTCCAGTATCGTCCGAGGAGCTTATTCTAGAAGCTTATATTACCGCCATGAATCGAGGCACTCCTCGAACCATCCGTGAATTAAGGCACACATGTTGACATAAAGGCGATATAGATTCGCCGGTGATGGAAATATTGCAGGGAGGAAATACTATGGATTGGACTCCTGTCTTAGATTGGCTCGCTTCCCATGGTGTTCGCATTCTCATCATCCTCCTCGTTGGTGTCTTGCTATATTATGTGGTGCGGATGCTGGTTCCACCTGCTGTGACGCATAGCTTGAAAGTGCGATATGGCCTGAAAAGGAGGATGAAGAAAAAAGATGAGGAGGAGGTAACGAAAAGGGCAAGAACTGTGTCCCGCATTTTTGTGGGAACGACCACGGTGCTTATCCTCGTGGCTGTCATCCTCATGATCCTATCTGAGGTGGGGATAAGTATCGCACCCCTAATTGCTGGCCTGGGCATCGCTGGCATCGCCGTTGGCTTTGGAGCCCAGAGCCTGGTTAAGGACATTATCGCTGGGATTTTCATCCTTCTGGAAAATCAGTATAGGGTCGACGATTGGGTGCAGATCGCCGATACCATGGGTGTTGTGGAGGAGATAAACCTGAGGAGAACCATCCTCAGGGACATCGATGGCGTAGTGCATGTCGTTCCCAATGGTGAAATCAGGGTAGCCTCTAACTTCACCAAGGAATGGGCTCGGGTCAATTTGAACGTCTCAGTGGCCTATGACACCAACCTCGATCATGCTATCGCCGTCATCAACAAGGTGGGAGCGGAGATGGCCAAAGAGCCCTACTGGAAATCGCTTATCTTGAAGCCACCCCAAGCTATCAGGGTGGATAAACTTGGTGATTCGGGGATCGATATCAGGATACTAGGGGACACCAAGCCCATGAGGCAGTGGGAGGTTATGGGTGAGTTGAGGAAGAGAGTAAAGAACGCTTTCGATGAAGAAGGCATCGAGATCCCCTGGCCACACGCCAAGGTCTACTTTGGCGACGCTCTGCCGCAGAAGGCACTTGGCGAAGTCCCACCACCGGCAGCGCCGGGCAAAGCCCAGCCGCTAACCCCAGAGGATGATGCCGGGGACTAAGCTATGCCTTACCTTTTTGACCATCTGGACGCCGTTCGACAGGTGCTGACCCTCTCCCCCTTTGGATTAATCACTGATGTAGACGGGACGATAAGCGAGATCGCCCCATGCCCTGGAGAAGCGCAGGTTTCCCCAGTCTGCCGCCAGCAGCTTGCCATCCTGACAAAACGATTGGAATTGGTGGCAGCTATCTCAGGACGCCCTGCTCTTGACGCCAAGGAGATGATGGGGATCGATGGGATGGTCTACGTAGGAAATAATGGCCTGGAGCAATGGCACGACGGTGTCCTGCAATTCGTCGAGGGGGTCAAAGAGTACACATCAAAGGTCACGGCAGTGCTCGATGAATTGATGGATTCCCTGACTGTAGAGGGTATTTCCTTTGAGAACAAGAGTGTGGCGCTCTCCGTTCATTACCGCCATAGCCCTGACAGGGAGAGTGCCAGGAAGTGCATTCTGGACAAGATAGCAACTTCCTCCATAGCGAGAGATTTTCGTATCCAGGAGGGGAAGATGGTGGTAGAACTTCGCCCTCCAGTTGAGGTGAACAAGGGTGCTGCGGTAGAGGCTCTGGTGAAGAGTTACAACCTTAGAGGTGTCATCTATGTGGGGGATGATATTAGCGATGTGGATGCCTTTGGCGCCTTGCACCAAGAAATACTCAAAGGTCTAGCCGTGGGCGTTATAAGCGAAGAAACACCGCTACAGTTGGAGAAGGAGGCAGATTTCACCCTTAATGGAGTAGCCGATATGGAGCGTTTTCTCACGTGGCTGGCTGGAGTTGCTCCTGCACCAACTCGACCGCATCCCTGAGCTGCTGATAAAGCCACATGGTAATATCTTCCTGTTCAATGGTTCTCTTCAGGGCAATTGCTTTCTGTCTTCTCTCATCAGGTGGCATCGACAGCGCACGGTAGAGTGCTTCTGCCGTTCCTTCTAGGTCGGTTGGCGTTATTGTAAGGGCATTATCCCCAAGCTGTTCACAGGCACCAGCAGTCTCCGATAGCACCAAGACCCCATCACAGGTGTTGATTATTGGGCCCTCTTTAGCTACCAGGTTCATGCCATCTATCACCGAATTCACCAGCAGAACATCGTAATGGCTCATACCAGCAAGTGCTTGGGCATAATTGTTTTCACACAATACCTGTATGGGCTGCCAGTCATCATTGCCATATTTGGTGTTTACTGCCGAGATTGCCTCATCGACCTCGTCAGAATATCTTCGATACTGCCTTATATGCATGCGCGATGGAACCAGTAAAGCGAGGAAGGTAATCTTCCCCTGAAGGTGGGGATATCGCTGGAGTAGCAAGTCAAAGGCTCTAAAACCCCTTACGATGTTCTTGCTGGGCTCCAGTCGGTCTACCCTGAGAATGGTTTGCTCGCTATAAAGGGAGTGCAGCTTTTCCTTGTATTCTTGCACAAGTGGTGAGCGGACAGTCTTTCGCAGGTTGGCTATGTCAACAGACACAGGGTAGTGGTTGACCCTGGTGATATGGTCGTCAATTTGTATGGTGTGCCCTCTGTAATCAACCTCGGCTCCTTCAATGAAAACCTCACAGCAGTGTAGAAAATTGTATACGTCCTTTTTGGTTTGCATGCCAACGATGTCGCTGGCACAAAGGCCCTCGTAGATCGCCTTGCGCATGACACAAGGTAGAAGCTGCCAATAATGAAGTTCTGGCCAGGGTATATGGGTGAAGTGCTGGATGATGGCATTTGGAATTTGCTTACGAATATAGCCTGGGGCAAGATACAGATGATAATCGTGGAGCATCACCAGAGGAGGGATATCGCTTCTCAAGGCTTCGTCAATCACTGCGTCTGCGATTGCGCGGTTAACACGCACATAGCCGTTTTCCCAGGCATCATAAACCCTAGCATCGATATTTGGAGTATGAGAGGAGTTCCACATATAGTGCTGGAGGAACCACAGAAGAGGGTTGCAGATGACGCTGTAGAATTTATGGTAGACACTCCCTGAGGAGGCTACAAAACGAAGGTAGAGGCTATGACCTGGGAAAGACGCCTTGAAGCGATTACCTTGTGCCATTTCTGCAGCCTGGCGGTCTCCTGCTCCCATCGCGCTGGAGATCCAGGTGAGGTCGATAAACTGACTAATAGCACTAAGGGCAGTAACAACACCACCACTGCCCCGATGCCCTTGCAGCTTGCCCCCTTCATCGATTTGATAATCAATAGGGCCCCGATTGCTAGCAAGGATTAGGTTTCTTTTCCCTGAGATTTCTTGACAAAGCTGGCTTAGCCGAAATTTGCCATCATCGTTCGGCATCGCCATATCGCCTCCATATTTTTTGTTGATTCACTTTGGGTCTGATTTTAATGAACAAGCTATAAGAAGAGTTAAAAACGGATATCTGAACTTAACACATACTCTCCAAAGATGTCAAGTCCATGCTGGCTTGTTAACCTTGGCCTCTCCTGACTGTCTGTAGGTTTCCTTACGAATGCTCTTTCGTTGACATGTCGCTCTTGCTTACACTAAAATCAGGAAGGGATGAAGAGCGACGAAATTCGAGATACATTCCTCCATTTTTTTGAGGAGAAGGGGCATAAGGTTGTTCCCAGCTCTTCCCTTATACCTGTGGGGGATCCCACACTGCTTTTAACAAGCGCTGGTATGGTCCAGTTCAAGCCTTATTTCACCGGAGAGGCAGTTCCCCCCTCGCCACGTCTTACATCGTGTCAGAAATGCTTCCGTGTCACCGACATCGACTCGGTGGGCGACTCCACACACCTTACCTTCTTTGAGATGCTGGGCAATTTCAGCGTCGGCGATTATTTCAAGCGTGAGGCGATCGAGTGGGCGTGGGAGTTTGTTATCGAGAGGTTGAAGTTGCCCCAGGAGCGGCTTTGGGTCAGCATCTTCTTCGACGACGATGAGGCTTTCGATTGCTGGCGGCAAGTGGGAGTTCCCGAGGAGAAAATCCTTCGTTTTGGAGAGGAGGACAATTTCTGGGGCCCCGCTGGCGACACCGGGCCCTGTGGGCCCTGCAGCGAGATTCACTACGACCTTGGCGAGAGTGTCGGCTGCGGCAAGCCCGATTGCGGGCCGAATTGCGACTGCGGCCGCTTCAGCGAGATCTGGAATCTGGTTTTCACTCAGTATGATCAGCAAGAGGATGGCACGAGAATACCCCTCCCCAAGCCCAATATCGATACGGGAATGGGGCTGGAGCGAACCGCAGCAGCGATGCAGGGCAAGGTATCAGTCTATGAAACCGACCTGTTCGCCGCCCTCATAGAGCGTGCCTCACAACTATCTGACAAGAGGTATATGGAGCATAAGACAACCGATCGAGCATTGCGCATCGTCGCTGAGCACGCCAGAGCCATCAGTTTCCTGCTCGCCGACGGGGTAATGCCATCGAACGAGGGGAGAGGCTACGTGCTGCGGCGGGTGCTTAGGCGTGCCGTTCTGTTCGGCAGGAAACTAGGGTTGCATGAGCCTTTCCTCAGCGACTTGGCAAAAATCACCATATCCCAGATGCAGCATGAGTATCCCGAGCTTAAGAGAGAGCGGAAGTTCATCCTCAGCACCATAGAGGCTGAAGAATCCAGATTCGACCAGACGCTGGAGGTGGGCCTCAATCTGCTGGATACGGTCATAGAGGAGTCTAAGAAGACAGGAAAAGGGACGATTTCTGGACAAGACATATTCAGATTGTACGATACCTATGGGTTTCCAAAAGAGATTACCGCCGAGATAGCTGCTGAGAACGGGCTGATTCTGGACCTTGACGGTTTTGAGGTGGAGATGGAGCAGCAGCGGGAAAGAGCGAGAGCAGCGCAGAAAGTCATCGTCGTAAGACCAGAACCCGCGAAATTTGCTCTTCGTGCAACTGGCCCGACGGTCATAATATCAGGCCCGGGGGAGACGCGATTCGTTGGGTATGACAATCTAGCATACAAGACGACCACCAAGTATGTGCGGGTCGGTGGACGGAAGGTCGAAGTGGCTCGTCAGGGCCAGGAGGTTGATATTGAACTCCCAGAGACGCCGTTTTACGGTGAGATGGGCGGCCAGGTTGGCGACACCGGTCAGATTGTCGGCCAAAACGGCATCGTGCAAGTGGTGCAGACGATGAGAACGGCCAACGATGTTACAGTGCATCGGGGCAAGGTTATCGAAGGAACGATATCGCCCGCTGAGACCGTGAAGGCTACCGTGGATAAGGAGCGCCGTTTCGACATAGCGCGGAACCATACGGCAACTCACCTGCTTCAAGCGGCGTTGCGCCAGGTGCTCGGCGAGCATGTCCGCCAATCTGGCTCTGTAGTGGCACCGCACCACCTGACGTTCGACTTCAGTCATTCTGCAGCGCTCACCGACGGGCAGCTATCAGAGGTACAGCGCACCGTCAATAAAATGGTACGCCAGAACCTGACGGTAAAGGACAAGATAATGTCCTATCAACAAGCCCGGGATGCAGGCGCTCTGGCCTTCTTCGAGGAGAAGTACGGCGACGAGGTGCGTGTCCTCGAGATCGGCAGGCCTCCCGTCAGCATCGAGCTTTGCGGGGGCACCCATGTCAAGCGAACAGGCGATATCGGCTTTTTCCAAATCGTTGCCGAGGCAAGCATAGGAGCGGGATTGCGCCGCATCGAGGCGGTCACCGGTAGAGGCGCCGAGGAATTTGTCAAAGAGAGGTTCTCCATCATAGAGCACGTCGCCGATGAGCTGAAGGCACCGGTCACTGATATCGAAAACCGCATTGCCTCCCTACAGGCGGAAATAGATGCCGAGAGAAAGAAGGCCATTGCCCTGGAGCGACGACTGCTGACAAGCAGCATTGATTCAATACTGGACAAGGCAGAGTCGGTAAATGGAATCACCGTGCTAACAGCAAGGGTCTCTGCTTCAGATATGGAGGCATTGCTCCAGACTGGCGATTTAATCAAAGAGCGCCTGAACAGTGTATTGCTTGTATTGGGAGCAGACTGTAGTGGTCGAGCCAATTTTGTAGCTATGATTACCCCAGACCTGGTTAAGAAGGGTCTACACGCTGGCAATATAGTGAAACAGGTTGCTGCGGTCGCTGGCGGTGGGGGTGGAGGGAAGGCTGAGGTAGGGCAGGCCGGTGGCAATGATGTAAGCAGGCTTGATAACGCCTTAAGGCTGGTAAAAGAGCTGGTGGCAAAGCATGGCGATACTGGGGTTTGATTACGGAGAGAAGCGAATTGGGGTCGCCCTGGCCAATGGTGAGAAGCGCCTCGCTATCCCCATGACCGTAATAAAGCGGGCCGGCGAGAAGACTGATATGGACAAAGTCCTTGACCTGATAAAGCAATATGACGTGGAGCGGATTGTAGTTGGGCTCCCTCTATCCTTAGACGGCACTGTTGGCAAGCAGGCGGAGGATGTTCTCGCCTTCATTAGAACGCTCTCTCANCATGTAGATGTTCCTGTAGACACGTGGGATGAGCGCTTCTCCACGGTTGNNGCAGAAAGCCTCTTTCTGGATGCCGGGANGAAGAGGGAGAAGCGTAGAGATCGCCGCGACGCTATGGCGGCGGCAATTATTTTNCAGGGCTACATCGATAACAAGAAGGCGCATNAAGGCTAGTGATATGACAAGGTATGTTGGCCTCATTGGATATCCATTAGGGCATTCCATATCCCCACCAATGCAGCAAGCCGCCTTTGACTACTGCAACATTGACCTTCGCTACGAGGCATGGGAGACAGAAGCGACAGATCTGGACAAAGTTCTGGGGCGGGTTCGTCAGACTTCAACCCTGGGGGCGAATGTCACCGTGCCCCATAAAGAAGCGATGGTGTCCCTGATGAACGAACTCGATGATCTCGCCCTTGAGATTGGGGCGGTGAATACCATCGTGAATCGCGGTGGGCAACTTGTAGGCTACAACACCGATGCCGGCGGCTTTTTAAGAGCGCTGCGACAGGAGGGAGATTTCAGCCCAGCGGGTAAGCGCGTGGTGCTTCTTGGCGCTGGAGGAGTTGCGCGGGCGGCAAGTTTTGCCCTGGCGAGGGCAGGGATTAAATCGCTTGTCATGACCGACATTATTACGGAGAGGGTTCAGGGTTCTGATATCGGACCTAGAGCGAAGCCTGGAACGCACTAAAGGATCAACTCCAATGAGTCATGATGATGCTAAGGACTTAGGAGGTATTGACTCGCCTGGGTTTGAATCATGGCCTACCCCCAAGATATGGGCTCTCTCGTCTGAAGACCCCCAGTTTATGGAGGCGCTATCAGGCTGCAACCTGCTGGTCAACTGCACCCCGGTTGGTATGAAGCACAGTAACACCGAGGGCCAATCGCCACTTGAAACGGCGCTTATCCCAAAGGAGGCGCTGGTCTACGATGTGGTTTATAATCCACTAGAGACGCCGCTACTTCTATCGTCCAAAAATGTTGGAGCACGCACCCTTGGTGGGCTTGCTATGCTGGTCTACCAGGGAGCGATGGCTTTCGAGTTGTGGACCGGCAGAGAAGCCCCAGTTGACATAATGTATGAAGCCGCCAAGCAGGCTTTGTAGTATCAGTTGGTTCGAATCCCAGTCGGGGAGGTGTGCTAGTGTTTCGCTTTCTAACCGCAGGTGAATCGCACGGACGGGCGTTGACCGCCATTGTCGAGGGAGTTCCGGCTGGGCTGGCCCTTAATGAGGACTACATTGCCCGTGACCTCAAGCGGCGACAGGGGGGATATGGGCGTGGTGGTCGTATGAAAATAGAGCAGGATAGGGCAGAAGTCCTGTCCGGTGTACGCTACGGGTTTACCATAGGCAGCCTCATCTCTCTGCTTATCTGGAACCGCGACTGGGAGAACTGGCAGGAGGTCATGGCCATCTCCCCCGTCGAGAAGGAGATCGAGTCGGTGACCCGCCTGCGTCCAGGCCATGCCGACCTAGCAGGGACGATTAAGTACGGTCAGAATGATGTGCGTCCCATCCTGGAGCGGGCGAGCGCTAGAGAGACAGCGGCAAGGGTTGCGGTTGGGGCGGTGGCACGGCGGCTTCTTGAGGAATTTGGCATCGAAATCCACAGCCATACCATCGCAATTGGTGGTGCATGGACGAAGGGCGAAGAAATTGATTGGGACAAGGTGGAAAGGTCGCCTGTTCGCTGTGCCAACGCTAACGCGGAGACGGCGATGATGGCTGCCATTGATGAGGTGAAGGAGGCTGGAGATAGCGTGGGCGGCATCTTCCAGGTAATCGCCAAAGGGGTGCCCATCGGGCTGGGAAGCCATGTTCAGTGGGACAGGAGGCTCGATGGCAGACTTGCTCAGGCGATGATGAGTATTAACGCCGTAAAGGGTGTTGAAATCGGGGCAGGCTTCTCACTGGCAGACATAAAAGGTTCCAAGGCTCACGACATAATCCAGTTCGATAACGTGAAGAGACGGTGGCATCATGCTTCCAATCGCGCTGGCGGCATCGAAGGCGGCATGACCAATGGTGAACCCATAGTAGTAAACGCTGTAGTCAAGCCAATCCCCACTCTTGGCAAACCATTGCCATCGGTGGACCTGAAGACAGGCGAGACGGTCCAAGCCCATGTCGAGCGCGCTGATGCCTGTGTCGTTCCAGCCGCCGGGGTAATTGGCGAGGCAATGCTGGCTATCGTCCTCGCCGATGCCGTCCTGGAGAAGTTCGGCGGCGACCATATGAAGGAGACATTGCGCAACTACCATAGCTATCTTGAGGGTATAGCCAATAAATAGCACAATGACTGAAAAGGGCAACATAATACTGACCGGCTTCTCCTTCACCGGCAAATCGGCGGTGGGGCGGGAGGTAGCGCGACGCCTTGGGTGGCACTTCACCGATAGCGACGATGAGATCGTTGCTCTTGCCGGTAAGGATATCCCAGACATTTTCGCCCAGGATGGCGAGGAGAGATTTCGAGAGCTAGAGCGCCAGGTACTAGCCGCGATCTGTGAGAAAGAGAGCCTTGTTATCGCCACCGGCGGTGGAGCGGTGGTTGACCCGGGGAATCGCGAACTAATCTCGCGTCGTGGAGTGGTTATCTGTCTTGAGGCCACACCAGAGACCATCCACCAGCGCCTTATAGCTGCTCAGGAAACATACCACACGGTAAGGCCTCTCCTTGCAGTTGACGACCCGCTTCAACATATCAAGTCTTTGAAGGCGGCTCGCCAACCCTGGTACGACACAGCAGATTGGTCAGTCTGCACTGACAGTCTGACCATGGACCATGTCGTAGAGCGAGTGATCCACGGCTTCAGGCAGGTGAGCGCCTATAACAGCGATCCTGCTTACTTTGAAGGCGCTTCCTTCGTGGTGACCACAGCGACGGCAAACTACCCGGTTTTTATAGGCTGGGAAACACTCAGCGATCTGGGCAGCCGGATGTTGCAGACCAGGCTCAGCAAGTTCGCAAATATCATCAGCGACGAAGAGGTCTTTTTACATTATGGCGCTCGGACTAGCGAATCCCTGGAACAGGCCAGATTCAATATAGAATCCTTCACGGTGCCTCCCGGAGAAACGACAAAGACTATAGATACTGCGGTAAGTCTCTATGACTGGCTTATGGAGCGCCGCGCCGAAAGGGGCCACGCCATTGTCGCCCTGGGGGGCGGTATGGTAGGCGACCTCGCCGGGTTCGTCGCCGCCACCTTCCTTCGCGGATTGCCTCTGGTTCAGGTGCCTACCACCCTGTTGGCCATGGCCGATTCGTCAGTAGGGGGTAAGGTCGCTGTAAATCTTCCCCAAGCAAAGAACCTCATTGGCGCTTTCTATCAGCCCCACTTGGTTGTTATCGATGCAACCACCCTTTCCACCCTTCCCAAGCGGGAGCTGATCTCAGGGTGGGCTGAGGTTATCAAGCACGCCATAATCCTTGCCCCAGACTTCCTCAAGTTTTTAGAGACACGCATAGAAGAACTTATGAACCTGGAGGCGGAGGCGACCACTGAGGCAATAAGGCGCAGCGGCTCGCTTAAAGCTATGGTGGTGAGCGAGGACGAAAAGGAGAGTTGGAGACGTATGATTCTGAACTACGGACACACCATAGCCCACGGGCTTGAGGCAGCCACAGGTTATGAGCGTTTCCTTCACGGTGAAGCGGTGGCTATTGGCATGATGGGAGCGGCGATGCTCAGTGAGCGACTTGGGCTTATCTCAAAGGAGGTCGTGGAACAGCAGAGCGATTTACTCCTCAGGTTTGGCCTGCCAACCACCTGCCCCGGCATCGATAAGGACGGGGTATTAAGGGCGATGGAACTGGATAAGAAGGTGAAGGAAAAGGCAGTTAGGTGGGTGCTTCTGCAGGGAATTGGCGAAACCGTATTGCGAGATGATGTGCCATTGAAGGAAGTGGTCAGTGTGCTTGAGGAGCTGATGGAAGATTGAGGAAGTCTAGTTTCCGTATTAGGGCTAGGCTGCGCCTTGTCAGGCTACGGATTTCCGCCCGATCTTTACGTATTCCAGAATTGACCATAGGTATAATTCTGGTGATTATGGTGGGACTTGCCTCTGGGATGGGTGCGGTCATCTTCAAGTGGATGATCACCTGGTTTCAGAGGGGTTTCTTCGAAGGCGGAGAGGTAGCCTTAAGCTTTCTCGGTCGGTATTACGTCGTCCTGATACCCGTAGTGGGCGGACTTCTGGTAGGGCTGCTCGTTTACTTCCTGGCCCGTGAGGCCAAAGGCCATGGCGTCCCTGAAGTGATGATAGCGGTCAACGCCAGGGGCGGGCGGATGAAGCGCTGGGGGTCTGTGGTCCAAACATTAGCCTCATCTATCTGCATTGGCAGTGGCGGCTCCGTGGGCCTGCACGGGCCTGTCGTCCACATTGGCTCCGCCATCGGCTCTGCTTTGGGGCAGTGGCTCAGGCTACCTGAAGACTGGCGCAAGCTACTCGTCGCCTGTGGCGCTGCCGGAGGGATTGCAGCTACCTTTAATGCCCCCATTGCTGGAATCTTCTTTGCCCTGGAGCTGATCCTGCGCCGATTTTCGGCTCGTAACTTTATATTGGTCGGGCTTAGTTCCATTGGAGCGTCCTATATCGCCCGTGTCTTCTTTGGGAGTACTCCTACCTTCTCCCATGTGCCCGAGTACACATGGTTCAGTGGCTGGGAGATACTATTCTACATCGTTCTTGGAGCTATCGCTGCCTTTGTAGCCTCAGGATTCGTTAAAGTACTGTATAAGTGTGAGGACCTTTTTAATAGCTGGCGGTTCCCTAATTATCTAAAGCCTGCTGTGGGTGGAATTGCCATAGGTGCAATTGGATTGTTCTATCCCCATCTCTTTGGCGTTGGATATGAGGGAGCGGAGTTTGCTATTCTGGGTTTCTTTGGAGCTGGCATGCTAATCACCATGTGCCTCCTCAAGATATTAGCCACCTCCATAACCTTGGGGAGCGGTGGCCGCGGCGGCATCTTTGCCCCTTCTCTATTCATAGGAGCGATGCTAGGTGGAGCTTTCGGGTTAGGGATTCACGCCATGTTTCCTACAATAGCGCCTGAACCGGGCGCTTATAGCCTGGTAGGTATGGGAGCGGTGTTCGCCGCCGCCTCTTATGCTCCGATCACCGCAGTCCTAATCCTTTTTGAGGTGACCCGTGACTACTTGATCATATTGCCTTTGATAACTGCAGTTGTTACTAGCACCTTTATTGCTCACCGCATCAGCAGGGACTCTATCTACACTGTGAAGGTGCGGCGACAGGGTGTTGAGATTATGGAGGGAGAGCTTGACCCGCTGCGGTACGTTACTGTTGGAGGAATGATGACACGTGACTTCCCCACTGTTTCACCTGAGATGCCGATCACCGAATTGCTCCACGAGATAGAGAGGACAGGACATCACGGCTTTCCAGTTATCGATGAGGAGGGTCGCCTTTATGGCGTGGTCACTTTGAGCGATGTCGAAGAAGCCCTCAGAGCGGGAAGTGCTGATCTGAAGGTGCGGGACATTGCCACTAGAAACCCAGTAACCGCTTACCCAGATGAGAACGTACGTGCCGTCTTGAGCAGGTTTTCGACAATGGACGTAGGACGGATCCCGGTTGTTTCGAGAGATGTCCCGTCTCAGTTATTAGGTTGTTTAAGAAGGCATGATATCATAAGAGCCTACACCAAAGCTATAATGTCGAGGAGGGACGATGACCTGTGACAAACTTGCCGAATTTGAGCCGATTTTCTATCCGAAATCAGTAGCGGTGATTGGTGCCTCAGCCAGTGAGTTCAAATTTGGCGGTCGTTATCTAAAGACGCTACTGGATTTTGGATATAAGGGCAAGGTATACCCCGTTAACCCGCGAGAGACGGAGGTCGCCGGACTGAAGGCATACCCCACCGTGCTGGATATTCCCGAATCTATCGATTTTGCTATGATCACCGTTCCTGCCAAGATTGTCCCTAGCGTCCTTGAGGATTGCCTGGCGAAAGGGGTGAAAGCAGTGGAGATCTTCACTGCCGGCTTCAGTGAAACGGGTGAGAAGGGGCGCATACTGGAAGAAGAGCTAGTGAAGATAACTAAAAGGGGCATCAGGGCCATCGGCCCCAATTGCTTTGGTGTCTATTGCCCTGCAAGTCGTCTCACCCTCTTGCCAGGCGCCGATTTCTCCACAGAGAGCGGCCCGGTAGCTTTCATCTCTCAGAGCGGCGGTCATGCTCAGGAGATCGCCCGCGAGGCTACGGGATCGGGCATCCGATTTAGCAAGGTCATTAGCTACGGTAATGCCTGCGATTTGAACGAGGTTGATTTTTTAGAATATCTGGCCCACGATCCCGAAACCAGGATCATCGCAGCCTATATGGAGGGTCCCAGGGATGGACAGCGCTTTATGAAGCTTGTTCAGGATGTCTCCAAGACCAAGCCGGTGCTAATCTGGAAGGTAGGGCTTACCAGAGAAGGAGCACAGGCGGTAAGTTCTCACACAGCTTCTCTCGGTGGTGAGGAGGCTACTTGGGGTGCTTTCTTTAAACAAACTGGCGCTGTGCGAGTGGAAAGCAAGGAAGAGCTTATCGACACCATAATGGCCCTTTTGCACCTGCCCCCATCTACCGGTCGGCGAGTGGCCGTAATCGGTGGTGGGGGAGGCATGAGCGTGACTGCCGCCGATGCATGCAGCCATGTTGGGCTTAGCGTCCCCTCTTTCCCCCCTGAAATCGTCGAACAGCTAAGGCAAGTGCTCCCACCAGCGGGAACCGGAATCAGAAATCCGGTCGATGTGGGCGCTCCGGTGATCCCCCTGCAGATGTTCCAGAAGGTTCTGGAGATAACTGCCAGTGTAGAAAACATAGATACCATAATTGCTACTCAGGCGCTACACCTTTTTACAAGTAGAAAAATGAAAGGCTTAGGTGGCACTGGTAGCATGCCGGCCAAAGACTCCCTCGAAATTCCAGTTACCATCAATAAAAGGTCTGGAAAGCCAGTAATAATGGTGCTTCCATTAGGAAGTACTGGGGCGGATAGTCTAGGTGTAGAACAGGCGAGAAGAGAATTCCGCGAGTTCTATATTAGCCATGGAATTCCCGTTTATCCCACCCTGGAGC
>JGI10211J34971_10002312_pt1 | contig 15603 bp, 10 predicted proteins | sample Etolagsediment_FD_34971 | JGI IMG/M metagenome (IMG submission 34971) | reverse complement strand
GATCCGTATCACACAAGGCCGCATACGGAGATGCGGTGCCTCCAGGGGGCCGTTGCCGATCGACAGGTTGGGGTTGTCCGATTGCGAATCCCGCATCAAATTGGCCAGGAAGAAATCGGAACAGAACCAGCCCTTTGCTGGCGGACCTCCTATCGTCGGCCGCAGAAGGGCGTCGTTCGTATTGTGTTGCCGTCAGCTTCTCAGGAATCGATTCTCCTTTTAACATGTTCTGCCTGGTTGGGAGCGCAGCGATGTCAAGGAAGAGACGAGGCTGGGAACCGGGGGCGTACTGTTATATCACATACCGATGCGGATCCAAAGCGGGACGCACTTCTCGCGTTACCTGCTGTACATCGACATGAACATGGTGCGGGCAGGTGCTATCAGGCATCCCGGCAAGGGGGACGGACCCGAATATCCCAGCCAACCCTCTCCGCGGGGTACGCAGCCGTTTGGGTCTCTGCCGGCCGGTACCGGTTGTACCAGCCTGCATGCACGTCCCCGGCTCTTCCGCGGGGATGACCCCAATGCCCAACGTCGCCCTACTCCACCGGTCGGTCCGGGAACGTGGTCTCGTCGGCCAGAGCTCTGTAGAGGTCCTTCATCTCCTGAAGCGAGAGCTTCGTCGGTTTCATCGTTGAACCGAGTTGACCGAACCCGATCTTGTGATGCACCTCATAGGCCTTAGCACGAAGGAACTGGCCAAGGGACTTCCCGCCCAGATTGATATCGCTACCGTCGTCACCGTGGCAGGTGGCGCAGTTCCTCTTGAGGACCGTTCGCCCCGCCTTGGCGTCGCCGTCACGGCCGATTGCCGCGTACGACGCCGAGCCGGTGGGGTAGGCACCCTCGGTATTCAACTCGTACAGAGCCGTTGTGTCGTAGGCGTTCTCCTTGAGGAATCTGACAATATCCCAGATCTCGGCCTCCGTGAAGACCTTACCATAGGCAGGCATGAGGTCGCCGGCAGGTTTCTCCGCCGTCGGATCGTAGGTTGTGGGCTCGAAATTGGTCGGCCTCGGGTTGCCTGGCGTAGCGATCCGCGCGAACAACTCCTCCGGGGAAGCCGTCTTCGCGGCAACTACCAGATTCGCTCCGCTGACGTTAGGCCGCTCGCCGGTCTTCGGCGCCCGAGAGATGTACGCGCCCTTACGTCCGAGCCGATCCCATCCGTGGCACTGCTTACAGCGATGGAAGTCACCCGCCGCCGAGATGGTTGAGAGCTTGAGATCAAAAGCGTTCGAGAACTTCGGCACCGCCACCTTCGCGCTGTCACTGGTCGCAAAGAACTTGTCGAAGAGCATGCCGCCGTTGACGCCGTCAGCCGATTCATAGCCGGCTGCCGACGCAGCATGCGAGAACCCAACCACCATGGACGATAGGATAACAGCCGCCGCGCCAACAAGAAGCTCGTCACTCTTCGTTCTCATCGTCTCATCTCCTGTGTTGTTGTCTCTGCGCGCCCAGAGCTCCCCGTGGGCGGATCGAAATGCTGCTGCCGGGGAGCGCACCGAGTGCACGGCGTTGGCCAGAGCCCTGTCGCGAGCTCTGTCCCAAGACGCCGCCGGTACCAGATGCAGTGCTGGCACTACGCTAATGCCCTCGCCCGTCCGGTTCAAGTTGCAGCCGCGCAGTGGTATTGCTCCGGTCCAGGGCCAGCGTAGCCTGTCCCGAGTGTGATCGGGGTCGGCCCCGCGGGACAAAGGGGGCTTGAAAAATGGCGAGACAACCGTCATTGTTCCAGCAAATACCCAAGGCACACGGAGGATTGCCGCGTGAATCTCGATGTCCAATGGTTCTGCTACTCCGCCGTACAGCAAGGCTTGCTCTCCCGGGAGGAGATCAATGCGCTCGTCGATGCACTCGGGGAAGACACCGATCTGATCACGATGGCGCAGACAGCCCTCGATAACGAACTCTGCACGGATGTGGACGCGCTCCAGACAGTCATTGATGACGCCACGGCGTGCGCGGAGAGCGGAGAACCGCCGCCGGATGATCTGGATGACGAGCCGAGCGAGGTCGGCGGGATCGACCGACAGGACGCAGTGTACGATCTGACCCCCGAGAGTGACGACCGCGCGTCGCCGGCGGCACCCGGCGTTGCCGGCCACGGTGTGCCGGATCTGTCAAACGTCTCGGCCCTCCCCCGAGCAGCGCTCCAAGGAGCGATGAAGAACCTGCTTGCGGCGGCTCGTGAAGCCGGTGGCAGCGACATGCACCTGTCCGCGGGAGTCGCTCCGTTCATCAGGCTGCACGGCAATATCGTCAGTCTCACACAGGCCAGACTTCCAGCGGCGTCTGCACTGGCTCTCAACACGGCGGTGATACCGGATGGCGACGCAGACACGCTCATGGAAGATCTCGACCTGAACTTTGCGCTCGAACTGCAGGACCGCACCAGGTACCGAGTTAACGTGGTGATTCACAAGGACGGAGCGAAGGGCACGTATCACATCATCCCGGACAGAATCCTGTCGCTTGAGGAGTTGGGGTTCAGCAACCACGATGTGATGGAAAAGCTCCTCGACCACCACAACGGCCTCATTCTGGTCACGGGCGCTGCGGGGAGTGGCAAGACCACCACATTGGCAGCTATGGTCGAGTGTCTCAACAACAAGCGCCAGAGTCACATCATCACGGTGGAAGACCCGATCGAGTTCGTCTTTGAGTCCAAGAAGTGTTTCATCACCCAACGTGAGGTGGGGACGCACACGTACAGCTACGCTTCGTCCCTGAAGGGGGCTCTCCGCGAAGACCCGGATGTGATCATTATCGGCGAACTGCACGACCTGGAGACGATCGAGATGGCGATCACGGCTGCCGAGACGGGGCACTTGGTCATCGGCACGCTGCACACGCGCGATGCAGCCGGTACTCTTGACAGACTCCTGGGCGTATTCCCTCCGTCGCAACAGCCGCAGATCCGGGCCATGACGTCTCAGAGCTTGCGCGGCGTCGTGTGCCAGCAATTGCTGGCTCGTGCGGACGGCACCGGGCGGGCGGTGGCAACGGAAGTCTTGATCAACAATGCGGCCGTCTCCAAGGTCATCCGTGAAGGTCGCACGCACCATCTTGCCGGTGTCATGCAAACCGGAGTCGGCATCGGCATGCGTGCGATGGATCGCTCGGTCTTCGAGCTGTATCAGAACAAGACCATCTCTAAAGAGCTTGCGCTCGCGCATCTGAGGTCCACCGAATTGATAAGCCGCATCAAGTCCGGCACGCCCGCCGCCGGACTCGGCGCCCCGCCACTGGGGCCCCCGTCCGATCCAAAGAAGAAAAGCGGCGGTTGGTTCCGCTAACTCGAGGTCAGAAGCTATGGCCGCACTCGACGAACTGCTGATCGCCATGCTGGACAGCAAAGGCTCCGACCTGCACATCCACTGTGGACACGCGCCCGGCATCCGCGTGCACGGCGATCTGGAGACCATGGACAAGCCGCCGCTGAGCGAAGGCCGCGTGAAGGACATGCTGCGCGATATCTGCTTACCGGAGCGTTGGGAGGAGTACGTGCGGACAGGTGACTTGGACTTCGCCTACGAAATCCCCGGCAAGGCGCGGTTCCGCTGCAACTACCTGTTCGACTACCACGGCATGGCGGCCGTATTCCGCCAGATCCCGTCCAAGATCCTGTCGATGGAAGACCTGAACCTGCCCGACGTTCTGCGGCGTGTATGCGAGTATAGATCGGGGCTCGTCTTCGTGACCGGCCCCACCGGCAGCGGCAAGTCCACAACCATGGCTGCGATGATCGACTACATCAACCGCGGGTATGCCAAACACATTGTCACAATCGAGGACCCGGTGGAGTTCGTTCACCAGAACAAGAAGTCCAACATCATCCACCGCGAAGTGGGCGAGCACACGAAGTCGTTCGCCGAAGCGTTGCACAGCTCGATGCGGGGCGATCCGGACGTGATTCTGGTCGGCGAAATGCGTGAGCTGGAGACGATCCGTCTGGCGCTGAACTGCGCACTGATGGGCAAACTGGTTTTCGGCACGCTCCACACGAACAGTGCTCCGAAGACGATCGACCGGGTGATCGATGTGTTCCCCGCCGATGAGCAGTCTCAGATCCGTATCATGCTGGCGCAGTCCCTGACCGCGGTCGTGTCACAGCTGCTGTGCCGTACCGCGGACGGTAAAGGCCGGGTGGCCGCACATGAGATCCTGCTGCACAACGAGGCGTTGCCCAACACGATCCGTGAAGGCCAGATCGGCAACATCCGCAGCATGATCGAGTCCGGCGCAAGCGAGGGAATGTGCACCATGGACGGCACCCTCCGCAAGCTCGTGCAAGCCGGCCGCATCACCGTGCTCGAAGCCTACATGAAGGCCAGCGACAAGTCCGAGTTCGCCAAGCAGCTCCCCGCGGGCACCGTGCCGGATTGACCCACGCGTAGCACAGGCGTCTCGCCTGTGGCACCGCATGCTACAACCCGCTCGATTACGTCGCCGTCGAGATCTCCGCCATCAGCCTGCGTGGAGTGACTGCCACCGCGCCGCGGCAACAGGTAAAGACATCGGGACCACGCGGCTATCTGCCGGAGCAGCAAGGCCAACAGGTGCAGCGTCAATCCCTGCCTCTCCGCCAATCACTTGCCTCTACCGATTGTGCCGGCGTAGTAGAGTGGGAGGAATTGCAGTCGCTGTTCTTGGCAGCGTCCGTACGGGCCGCTGTAGAGGACCAAGCCATCGCCACATGCAGGATACGTCTCCAAGGCCAGGTGCAGACTCCGCAGTTGGCCACTCTTTCCGGACTTGACCTCCACGGGGTGTATTCGACCCTCCTGCACGACTAGGAAGTCAACTTCCGCTTGACTGTTACGTGCCTCCCTGGACCAATAGTACAACTCACCCCGTTGAGTGAATAGCAGTTCCTGGGCCACAAACTGCTCTGCCAGCTGCCCGCGATAAATGCTCAGCAGGTCGTGGTGCTGCATTTCCCGGTCAACCGGCAGGCCGCCTTCCAGGTAAGCAGTTGCTCATCAATCAGACGTTTCACGTATTGCCTCACTGTGCCTATAGAAAGACAAGTGCAAATATCAATAGATCCAGTAGAAAGTCAAGGCAGTTGATCTGCGTCTTCTGGTTGGGGGTGCCTCGCCCGTGGTGCCCTATCCCGAAACCCGCAGGCGAGACGCCGGCCAACCAGACCATGCCAACGGAAACTCCGCGGTCAAGCCGCGTGGTGGCCGCACGCCACAGGCGGGAAGTAGAGCCAGAGGTGGCCGCCGCGATCGGTTTCGCCAAGGTAGATCTCACCGTCACGACCGGTGATGGCGCACGTGAACTCGAACCCGTAACGTCTGGCCGAGATCACGGACACGATGGCGCCCAGGTCGACCGTGTCGCCTGTGCGGAGGCCGCAGCGGAAGAAGTGGCCGATGCCGTCGCCACATACACCGTAAAGGCGTCCGTCGGGCAAAGCCGCCATGCACTGAACGTGAGGGAGGAAGAGGCCAGCGACCTGGCGGACCTGGCACGATTCCGGGTCGAGTTGCCGGATCACTCCCTCAGCGTCGGCGTGGACGAGCGTGTTGCGAAATCCGCAAACGACGACTCGCTCGTCTGGCGAAATCCGCAGACCTGTGTCCGTGCATTCCCCGGAATCCAGGTCGAGCGCCCAACACGCGCCTTGCGCGTCGAACCAATGCGCGGTTCCGGCAACAACACACACCAGCTTCTGGCCAGGCACGGTTTCGTCGCATTGCCGGAGCCAACGATGTCGGCCCTGCGCGACGTCCGCCAGCAGGACGCCTTGGGACGTCAGGCAGTAAAGGGACCCGTCATCGGTCCGCATGGCATCGTGAAGCACGGTTTCCGGCACGGTCAGGACCGACTCGAATGTGGCAACGGAGTAGGACGGCTCCTGGATCGTGTCGCGCGGGAACAAGGCATGGAACCGGAGGATGGCGATCCCTTCGTCCGTGTTTGTCCCCGCCAACAGCGTGTCGCCATAGGTCCGTGGCGTTTCGACGACCAGGCACGGAACGGTCCTCGCGCGGGGAACAACCCCCAGATCGAGAACGCCTCCCGCAGCGCCTCGATGGCTCGCCACAAACACGTGGCAAGCGGCCCCCGCCGTGGTGCCGTACACGCGCATGGCATCCGGACTCTCCACCAGACACGTCACGTGGCTCTCGTCCGGCGGGATGGCAAACGTCTCATCGGGAAGCGCCAAGGGGACAGCAACGAGCCTCCCCTCGGTGACGAACCCCCGGCTCAGTGTGGTGTGGGCGAGTGCCATGGTGTCGATCAACCCCAGTACCGAAGCCAGTCCCGGTTCGGCCGTACAGCCTTGTCGCTGTCGACCTGGACGCGGTAGAACCCGGCCGGCTTAGCGTGGATCTTGCCGAAGTAGAAGTTCCCGTCAGGATCCCTGGCCGCGCGCGACACGTAGTGATGCATGCCCGCGCCCAGCGCCAGCGTACACAGGTCCTCCTGAACCAGCGACACAGGATCGATCCGCGACAACACGGCCCGAGTATCGTCGATGGGTAGATCGCTGCGCGTGACGCGCTTGCCGGGGGGTGCTTGCCACGCCCCCTTGACGAAGTAGAGAAAGCCGTCGTTGCCAAACACCAGGCCACCCACGTGGTTCAGGTTCACGCTGATCGGGGCATACGGATCGGAGGCTTGTGTGATCGTCCCCAGATCCTCCAGGCGTCCGTCGGGGCCGTCCTCCGGCCAGAAACGCATGAGGTGCGGCCGGCTCTTCCAAGGCACGAAATAGACGGCCTGCTCGGCGGGATCCGCAACTGCGTCGTAGATCACGCCGTGCCACGGCGTCTGACAGGGCTCGTGGCCGTAGAACAGAGGAAGAGCGCTCAACCGGTCCGATTCGGGGTCGTACCGGATCATCTGGCCCGTGTCGATAACCGTGTGGACACGGCCGCGGCGATCGATGAACAGGCATTGCGAATTCACTGACCCGAGTCGGCCCTTGTCGATCAGCTCGCGCCTCCGCAGGTCGTAGATCACGAAGTGGTCGCGCGGGTAGGTGACGGCGTACAGCCGCTGCCGGTCCACGTCAATACACAGGCACCGGCAGCCCTCGCGTGGGATCATCAGGACAGCGTCCCGGACGCAGTCTCGGCGCGTGTCGTATGCCGCGAGGTAGGAGCCGCGAAACGCCCGAACAGGGTCGTGCCAATCCGCCCACGGATTGTAACTTGTCTCCCCCTTCGGCGGCCCACTGAGGTGCGTGGCCGCGTACAGAATGTCGTTCTCCGGGTCGGGCACGAAACTGTAGTGGATCTTGCACTGCGTCGCTCGCCCGCTGTCGCGCCGGTCGCCGGTCACCTCGTCCATGTCGAACAGATACTCGGGCGAGTCGGTCTCTTCATTGTAGCGCACGACGGTGACTGTCTGTCCTCCCGTGTGTTCGACGCAACAGGCGACGTAGACGCGTCCGTCAGGGCCGGTCTGGATACTCCAGCAGGAGTCGGACAGCGGGCGTTCCGAGAACTCGTGGTAGCTCGGCCGGAACGACGGGTGATTGAAGTCCCTGAACATGGCCGTCTCGCTCAGGCCTCGAGCCACGCCCGAAGCGCACTGTTGAACGCGTCTTCGACCACAAACATCCAGTCGGGCGTGTTGCCCGGGGATGCGAGATGCCTGTGCATGTTCCCATCGGCCTGGTAGCCGGCGGGGTTGCCGAGGAGACGCGTCTCGGCGAACACGTCGAGGAAAACTGCTTTGGCTTTTCCGTACCGTGCAAGCTCCGCACGGATACGTTCGAGCGCCGTCTTGCGGGATTCGCAATCGGGGATGTCGCTGGCACGCAGGGCCATGAGTATGCGGGCGTTATACGACTGCAAGTCGTTCAGGGCTTGGAAGAACCGCAAGGCGTAGCGGTTCCGACGCGACGTCCGCGACAACGCCGCAATGTCGTCTGCGATTTCCGCGGACAATGTTGTCACGCGTTCCGCATCCGCCAGCAGGTTGCCGTGCGCCTCCTGCCATGCGCCCGGGCTTGTCGGATCGGGCAACTCCAGCGGCCCATCCGTCATGCCTCGGTGCCGTCCCGGACGGGCCGCGAGGGAGTAGTCCCAGAACGACAGACAGGTCTCCAACTTGTTCTGGAACGCGAAGCGCTCGTTTTCGGCGCCGAAACCGAACTCGCGTCGTCGGTAGACCGGGTAGTACGCGGGCATTGATCGGGCTTGCGTGGACCATGCGTATTCCGCATGCGCAATCATACCTCGCCAATGCGTTTCGATGTGCGGAGACCCGTCGTCCCACGCCGTGCACAGGCTACCCTCGATCCCGAACTCGGCCGAGAGTTGATCGAATTCCATGATGGGCTGCACGTTGCCGCTGTTGCGGGGCATCATGGCCCAGCCGGACCCGGTCTGGGCCGCGGTGGCCGCCATGGCTTTGAGCCCGTTCGCGGCGTACCACTTCAGCGCGTGCCGGTTGCCGGGCAACGTGGGTGCGCCATAGTTCCAGCGCATGTAGATGCAGTTCTTCGGGAAAAGCCCGCGACAACGGTCAAGCTCCGTCTGCTGCTCTGCCCATACGCGGTCGGCCTCCTCCTGCGACACACCGGCCTGGTGCGTCGTGCCGTACACACCGGCGTGCTTCAGCGGCATGTCATCCCACATGATCGGGACACGGCCGTGTTCCTCGGCGAACGCGCACACGCGGTCGAGCCAGTGCAGGTGCAATTCAAGGGGTGACATGCCCGACGCGCGACACAGGTTGCTCTTGCCCACCTCGACTTCGTCCCCGCCGATGTGCAGATAGCGGCTCCCCGGTGTGGCCTCGATCGCGTCCCTGTAAAGGTCGAACTGCACCTCGTAGGTGCGCTCGTTCAGCGGACAGAAGGCCCAGTCGTTGCCCGGATCGTCGCGGATGTCGCGGTACTCATCGTGTTTCAGGATAAACGACGCGTGACCCAGTCCCTGGACGAGGGGCGAGATCTCGATGTTGCGCTCGCCGGCATAGCGGGTCATCGCAGCCATTTCCTGAATGCTGATCGCATTGTCCGCACCCACCAACGGCTGACGGCGATACGCGAGCTTGTCCTCCAACTCCCAGATGATGGCATTGATCTTGTATCGCGCCAGTCGGTCGATGGCGTCGTAGTAGTACCGGATTGTGTCGAGGTGATGCTTCACATCGAATTGCACCGCTCGGTACGGCAAGTCCGGGTAGTCGACGATCCGACACGACGGCACGAGCTCGCCCGCTTCGCGTGCGTCTTCGAGCAGTTGTTGGCACGTCTGCAGCCCGTAGAAGAGTCCCGCTCGGCTGCGTGAGCGAATCAAGACCTCCCCTGCGGCCGCCTCCAGTACATACCCTTCGGGGGACACAGGTACACCCTCGTCGACGATCATCAGCGACACGATTCCGGCGCCCCGGTATGCCGCTTCCGGCAGGCCCTCAAGCAGGGGCGGCAATGGGGGACGTCTGCCCGCAAAGTCCGTGCGGATCCCGCGGACCGTCTCGGGGTTCATCCCCTTCTCCTCGAGCCACTCGACCTGTTTCGGGTGCGGGAGTATCCAGTTCTCTGCCATTGGTCAACGTCTCCGATCGTCTCTTGCGTAGCCGGCCCGGCGCCGGCATGCGAACTGCGCAAAACGTGGCGCGACTTCCGCAATGCGCAACCTGACGACGCGCGCGATTGTGTCGCTCCGACGCGTCGCGCGTCCGCGATGGGGGATCCATCTCTCCGTGGGGATCACCGGCCGTCTTGATAAATGGGCGCCCGAGGCGTATAAGTACACCCGTTGTCTAACGGTCCGTCATGACCGGAACGGAAACGTGTGCCGTATAGGGGGTCAAAGCCATGGCAGAGAAACGCGAAGCGTCGGCAGGGATGATCGAGCGGATTCAAAACAAGATTTCCGCAATACTGACCGCGGGCGAGGAGATACTCGCCGTGGCGTCGCAGAACACGGTCAATTCACCCGTTCTTCAGGACTGCGCAGTTGTGACCAACCGGCGGTTCCTGATCTACCGCCCCAAGATGTTCGGCCGGATGGACCTCCAGGATGTGCTCTGGCAGGACGTCAACAACGTGAACGTGAGCACGAAGATGCTCGGCGCGATCATCACTGTCGAAGGCCAGCGACAGAACCGGGACGGGTCGTTGGTCCCGGTGGCGTTGCAGGTTGATGGGCTCGAGAAGCAGCAGGCGCTCGAGCTGTACGGCAAAGCGCAGGAGATCGAGATGCAGTGGCGCGAAAAGAACCGCGTCCGGCGCATCGAGGAGGAACGGGCCCGAGCAGGCGGCGTGTACCTGGGAGGCGGAAACAGCGGTGTGGAAGCAGCCTCGGCATCCGGCAGCGGATCGATCGAGGACCGTTTGCAGCGACTGAAGGAGCTCTACGGCAAAGGACTCATCTCCGACGCGGAATACGAATCCCGCAAGGCCCAGATCATCTCCGAGCTCTGAGAGGAGTTCCCATGCGCCCTTCCTCCCGTCGACAGTTCCTCCACAACATGGAATTCGGCACCGTTGCCGCCTTGGCCAACGTTGCTCGATGCCAAGCCGTCGACGTCAAGCCCGATGTCCTGTTCATCGCCATTGACGACTTCTGCGGGTTGCCCCTTCGAGAGGAACTCGAAGGTGTGAGTCTGCGCCCGCTGCTGCAGACCCCCGCCGGAGAGTGGGAGCGTCCGGCACTCACCACGCACGGGCGCAACAACCACTCCATCCGCTCGAAGCAGTGGCGCTATATTCGCTACGCCGACGGCAGCGAGGAACTGTACGATCACGACGCCGACGAACTCGAATGGAACAACCTGGCCACCGATCCGAAACACGCTCAGGTCAAAGCTGAGCTGGCAAAGTGGCTCCCCGCTCGTAACATGCCCGAGATCCCCGGACAGAAGAAAGCGAAGAAGCCCCGGTCCGCAGACAAATCCCGACGATAGCACCAGCCTCCACCAGCCCTTGTCATCCCTGCACAGACAAAGGACAACAGCATCATGTTTCTGGACCCGTACCACTCGCGCGCCAACGGCGAGATCACCATCACCGACGAACAGGGGAGTCGTTTCGCCAAGGAGGTGGCGGACGACTTCAACCCAATCCACAACCCCGATGCCCAGAGATTCTGCGTGCCGGGCGACTTGCTCTTCGCACTGGTCCTGATGAACTACGGCGTCAGCGCCACCATGACTTTCACGTTCTGCGGCATGCTCGGGCGCGACACGGCGCTGAGGATGCCGCCGTCCGACGACGAGGACATCGAGATCTGTGGTACCAATGGCAAGACGTATCTCCAAGTCCACCGCGAAGGGCAGTCCACGCGGGACAGTGCTCTGACCGAGAAGCTGATCCGCAGTTACGTTGCGTTTTCGGGCCACAACTTCCCACACATCCTCATCCCTCTCATGGCCCAGCACGGCGTCATCATCAACCCCGATCGCCCGCTTGTCATCTACGAGAGCATGTCGCTCGACCTCCGGCATTTCCAGTTCACCGACCCCGTGCTGGAACTGACCGAGACGCACTTGGAGGTCAACGGCCGGCGCGGGGACGCCCGGCTCTGCTTCCACCTCAAGTCCGGCGACGAGGAGATCGGCACCGGCTCGAAGAAGCTCGTGATCTCGGGGCTGCGAGAGTACAGCGAGGAGATCGTCGAGGTCTGCCTCACCCGCTACGCCGCCTTCAAGGAGGCGTACGGGGCGAGCGCGGCTGCCGAAGCCAAAGCCTGACTCACCCCGCTACGGTCCACGGACAGCGGTCAGTCCCGGACGGCGCCGCCTCACAGTCCCAGTTCCAGACTGCAGTTGCCGGTCGCCAAGCCCCAATACCCGTGTCCCATCTGCAGAGCTTCAGTCTCCGCGAAGTAGGTGCTGCCGTTCCAGCCCCAGATGGGAGCGATCAGGGAATGGCCCGGACTGCTGGTCAACGGCAAAGCGACCTCTGCGTAGGGCGGCACGCCAACAGGTCCGACCAGGTTCCAGCCCGCCGACAGTTCGCGCTCCGTTGAGGCCGCGGGGATGCCCCGGACGTCTATTGCGGTACTCCCATCTGGCGTTTCTGCAGCGTGAAACACCCAACAGCCCTGCCCTGCCACGATCTCCGTCAGTGCTGCGTAGACGGTGCCCTCCCAACCCCAGACAGGTCCTGAGTTAGCGCCCTGGAACACCTCCTCCACGGTGCCGACAGGCTGGATCGGCAGCGACACGAGGTTCCAGCCGTCGTGGAGTGTCAGTTCGAACACGAGGAGACCGGGGAAACGTATGGCGAACGTTGTCGTGGTGTCCGCAGCGACGGTCAGGTGGTTGTGCTGGTCCATCATCAGGGAAACTCCGCCGGGAACGGCTTCCCCGTTTGCGTCGACTTCCGTCACGCACAGTCCGCCGTACGGGACGATGGCCAAGTCCCAGCTCAATTCAACCGGAGCCGATCCGGCCTGCACGTGCAAAGTCCATGTCGCCTCGTCGGTGACCGGGCGCAGATCACGCGCCAAGTCCTTCCCCGGCATCGTCAGTGCGGCGTAACCGATTCCCTGAGCAGAGGGAGGGGACTGCCAGTCCAGGCCGGCATCGAATCCGTCCGTGCCCTGCGGGTCCATTCCGAGAACGAGCTCTGCCAGGTGTGCGCCGGTCATCTCGATTGACAGCTGCCACTCGCCTGTGCCGTCACGGAACTCATGGTAGCCAATGTCGACAAAATCCACTGTGCCGACCCCTGAATTGTCCGTGTCGGGATCGTCCCAGCGCCGGTTGCCGAAAAAGTCGGCGGCAGCAGCCGCGTCCCCGTCGCCGGCATCGATGCAGGGCGACGTGGCCTGCAGCCCGTAATCGCCTTCCTCGGGGGAGACAAAGCGGGGATCGGCGTGGATGACGCCTTCCCCGCTGTGCGCGTCCTCAACGCAGCTGTACCTGATAGTGACCTCGCCGCTTTCGTAAACGACGATCTCGTCGCCATTGCCCCAGAGGATCGAGTTGACCACATCCAGCGTTCCTTTGTGGAGAAGGACTCCGGAGGCGTTGTTGTTGACAATCGTGCTGTTGCGCACGTGGACCCCGGCGTTGCATTTGAGTGCCCCGCCCCAGTTCCCCGGCCCCCATGTGCCGGTGGCCGTGTTGCCTGTGATAAGGCAGTTGATGATGTAGGAGTTGTCCGCACAAGCCACCCCGCCGCCCTGGTAGGCTTCATTGTCCCGGACCACGGAGTTGACCATCCGCAGATGGCTCGCCCACAGGCCCCCGCCGGCATTCCACGCCCCGGACACGACGTTGCTCGCGACCTCCGCATCGTACACGTACAGGTCACACCCGTCTGCGAGGATGCCCGCTCCGTGGTTGGGGAAGGAACTGGCAGTGACCCCGCCGGTGACGCTCAGTGAAGCGATTACAGCAGTCGCGCCGGAGTCCACAGTGATCGGGCGGCCTGCCCCGTGGCCGTCAATGGTCGTCGTGTCCCGCCCTGCGCCAACCACGGCAATACCGGCGCCAATGCTCACGTTCTCTTCATACGTACCGGCTGCAATCTGCACCTTGGCCGGAGCAACGGCCTGGTCGACACCTTTCTGTACGGTGGCGTATGGGTTGGCCGCACTGCCGTCACCGGTTTCGTCGCTCCCCCCGGCACGGTCCACGAAGATCACGGGAGGGGAGTCCGGATCGCTGGCATCCGAGCCAATCAGCGTCTCACCGAAGTTCGGGATGCCGTCAGCGTCGTCATCCGCATCCAGATCCGTCTTCCGAGTCGGGTCCGTGCCGGATGCGATCTCGTCGCCGTCTTCAACGCCGTCGCTGTCGGTGTCGGCGTCGAGGGGATCGGTGACGAATCCGTCCGCTCCCGCGACGACCTCCTCTCCGTCCAGGATGCCGTCGTCGTCGACGTCAGGATCAGACGGGTCGGTTACCAGTCCGTCCAGATCTCCGTGTGTGCCATCGCTGTACAGCTCATCGCCATCTGCGATCCCGTCCGAGTCGGTGTCCGGCTCTGTCGGGGAGAGGCGAACGGCATACTCTTCGGCATTCGACAGTCCGTCGCTGTCGGTGTCATCCGTCCCAGACTGCGCCAAGTTGCCGAAATGCTCGGTTTCCCACGCGTCGGGCAAGTCGTCGCCGTCCATGTCGGCGCGTTCATAGCAACCAATGTCTCCATACGGGGGATCGCCTGACCCACTGTTGTCAACGTTCGGGTCGTCCCACCGCGCATTCCCCCGGAGATCGGTCGGGGTGCTCAAGCTCCCGTCAGCCGCGTCAAGGTACGGCGAATCGGCCCGCAGTCGGAAGTCCCCGTGCTCGGGCGACGCGAATCGGGGATCCGCATGGAGGCACTGCTCCCATAGTTCCCCGTAGCCCATGCACGTCCTGAGGAAGCTGGCCGTTGCTCCGTTGTTTGCCGCCAGGAAGTCCGTGCCATTCCCAAACAAGATGCTGTTGGCAATCTGCGCATGGCTGAGGGACACGTAGAACGCCAAGTCTCCGTGAGACGCAACTGTGCAATGCCGGAACGTGCCAGTGCCACCCTCCAGGACAACGCCGTCCGACGTAGCTCCCCAGCCGTCGTTGGCAGTGACCAGCGTGTTCAGCACGGTGGCCGTCGTCCACCTCAGCATCACGCCTCCCGCACCGTAGCCTGCCAGGTTGTCCACGAACGCGCACCTCTCGACGTAGCTTGTCTTCGCCGAAGAGTAGAGTCCCCCTCCATCGCCCGAGTAGCGCGCGGTGGCGCGGTTTCCGCGAACGTCACAGTCAGACATCCGTAACGTGCCGGCGCCAACGTACACGCCGACACCGTGACCGCTGGCCCGATTGTCCACAACGCTGAGCCCGGTCAGGAGGAGACGCCCGGAAGGGACACTGATCCCCCCGCCGGGGCCCTGGGCATTGCCGTTACGTATTGACAGTCCGCAAAGCGCCACCGAGGCCCCCTCTGCGACCGACACCACGCTGCCAGCTTCGCCGCCGTCCACGATTGTGTCCGTTGCACCAGCGCCGACAATCGCCATGCCGTCGCCGGCAGTCAGGCATTCCCCGTACACGCCGGGGGCAACCCGGATCACGGCGGGAGCGGTTGCCGCATCGAGCGCCTCTTGGATGGTGGCGTAGGGATGATCCGGTCCGCCATCCGCGTTCTCAGCGTCGGCGGCAGCGGCATCGACATTCAAGGCCGCTGGCGATTCACTGTCCCGCGGATCACTGCCCAGCAGGAACTCGGCGTAGTCAGGCAGACCGTCGGCGTCGGCGTCGAGTTCCGCACCCGGACTCACGGGGTCGAGCGAGTGATCGGTCTCCCATTGATCGGTCATCCAGTCGCCATCGGCGTCATCCGTGACCTTGATCGTGGTCAGGCTCGTGCGAGTGGCGTCCCCGTTCGTTACCACCACATAGAAATGCCTGGTCGTCCCAGAGTCCGCCAGCATTGGTGTCCACGTGTAGACTCCGGTGTCGGGATCGATGGCGCCCGTCACGGTCTCGGAACCGTAGGGTCTGACGCTATACTCGCCTCCCACCCCCTCGACGTCACTGTCGAAGTCAGACACAACCGGCTCGTGGAAGACGGCGTGTATTACGCCGCCCGGGGAGGCCGTGAACGCAGGCGCAATCCACGGCGAAACAGTGGCTTCCGGCGTTCCGCCATAGAGTCCCTGGTTGACGAGGCCGTTGTTCGGCTCC
>JGI10211J34971_10002307_pt1 | contig 15647 bp, 15 predicted proteins | sample Etolagsediment_FD_34971 | JGI IMG/M metagenome (IMG submission 34971) | reverse complement strand
GGAGTAGCGAGAGCAAGTGATGATAACCAGTGCCTTCTGTATCTTGAAACGAACAAGGAGGTTGAGTCGATGGGAGGGCCGAGCTTGGGAAAAGTTATGGCGCATGAGATAGGGCATACCGGCGGTCCGGTCGATAATGGATGTGAGCCCGGCTGTTTGATGTGGCAGGATGCGACAGGCCATATAGGTGACCATTTCTGCGGCAAGTGCTTGAAAGATTTTAGGAAGGATTCAAATTGGTAATAACAATTTAGGTTAACGACTATGTGATGGGTGAAGAATGAGAAATCTAAACAGTAAGACTTGGACAGCATTTGCTGTACTTTGGCTTATGCTAAATTGTGCGGTGTATGGTGACAAGCCCGCAGAGATCGAAATCAGTACACAACAAACATCGATTAGGGTTGGAGAGCCTCTAGTTATCAAATTAACCTACAGATGGCAGAAACCACTTGTTCGGCTTGGAACAAACAAGGTTTTGAGTAAGATTGAACATCATGCGTATCTCAACATCCGGGGCAAAGATGAAGGCAGTTCAATATCGGGATATCCCATTTTCCCTGCCGAGCTAGAACTGGAGGGTATGGAAGGATTGGAGTATGAAGGGCACTTTATAGTTTTTTACGACCACGACAAAAACAAGATTATGTTTGCGCACGCGGGCACTTATACGATTAGGGTAGAGGGGTGGACAAAATCGTCAAATGCTTTGAATATAGAGGTTAAGCCGCCTTCAACGTCGGAAAAACGTGCCCTTGATTTGCTTGCGAAGCCTAATGATTATCATTTCTTGGTTTCCGGTGAACTTGAAGAGTCAGATAATGGTCGAAGAGTATTGGCAGATATTGAAGAGGTTATTGGCAAATGCAAAGAGACGGTGTTAGCCAAATGGTGTGCCGGACGTTTGGGCCTGCATTATTTCCGGGCCTTCTACAAGAAATACCCTAGCTTTAGGACGTTTGAGGCCGACCAACATCAGGCAGAGATGGAGGATCCACTTTTTGAGCAAGCTCATAAATATGTTGCCCTAGCTGTCGGGGTGCCTGACGAGTTTGCAATTCGCGAAGACGTTCTTTATTACGCAATCCGTGCAGAAATAGCCAACGCAAACTATCATAAAGCATTATCTTATGTAAATGAACTTGCCAGAAAGTATCCCAAGGGCAAATATAGTACAGCAATTTCCAGAATTAAGCAGCAGATATTAGAACATCAGAGCCATGAAATGGCACAAGCCCCGCAAGTTAAGTTGGAACAGAAGCAGTGGAGTGGGCTCCTGGCTATTATAGTTCCCCTGGTGGTTGGAGTGTTTGTTGTTGCCCTTGTGCTGATCCTGGTTCTGTGGCTGAAGAAAAAGCGCAGCAGTTGCAGCAAATAGCGTTTCAAAATCCACAGCGGTTTTTGTTCCGTTTTTCGTATTGTGTGATGCTTACTGTGATATTGAGACTGACGATGTCAGCGTGATTGTGCCAGCGTGCAAAGCTAATGAGGTGTGGAAGGCAGAGTTATATGTTGCTGACAACGGGCCGGATGCGCAAGACACTATTTCCACAAGCGTGTCCGTGTGTGATTGCAATAGCTACTGGTTTCGTGTTCGATGGAAGGCTGGTGAAAGTAGCTCTTCGCCGCCAGATGCCAGAGACAACCCTTTCGATAGAAATTTGGATAGTATGTTGGCTTCCTGGGGTTGGGGTAGCTGGAATAATGACCACGATTGTTCCAGTAGCAGTCATTTCCGGACAGTGCTTGTAGTGAGTGGTTTCCAGCCGCAATATACCAAGGATAAGGATCCGGACGATGAAATTGGTGTCTCTGGAGTAGCGAGAGCAAGTGATGATAACCAGTGCCTTCTGTATCTTGAAACGAACAAGGAGGTTGAGTCGATGGGAGGGCCGAGCTTGGGAAAAGTTATGGCTCATGAGATAGGCCATACACAAAACATTGGCAATCCGTTCTTTAACCATTGTAGTAATGCCGGCTGTGTAATGCAAGCTGGTGCAACTGGTTGGGAGTTCTGTGGTGAGTGTAAAAAAGTTTTACGGGAAAGAACTTCATGGTAATAAATATTTACTTACCTTTTATGTTAGGTACCAAAATAAAAAATCTTAGAAGAACATTTTTGTTAGGTTTGTTGTTTACCTGTTTTTTGTTGAATCCGGCACTTTATGCTCGCACCTATACTGATGGGCATGCCAATACACCGACATCTGTACAAATTACATCGCCAAAGACGGCACTTGATATAGGTGAGCCTTTAATTCTTAAGTTAACCTATAAATTCGAAGAGCCACAAATGAATGCTGAAACAAATGATATCTATAGCAGCATTCGCCATAGCTCTTGCCCTCTCATTGAACTAAGAGACGCCGATAATTATTGGCTGATAAATTTTCCTGATTTTATCTTCTTTGAGAAAGAAGGGGTTAAATATTACCCATTAGAATTTGAACCTTTCGGATTATTGCATGTAAAAGATGAAGACGGATTAGAGTATAGTGGCTATTTCATTATCTTATATAACCAGCATAAGAAAGGTTTAGTTTTTGATAGGCCAGGCAGATATGGTATCTGTACGATTTCAACCGCCGATAGGATTTTCTCCAATGTCATAGATTTACAAATAACTTCGCAGATGCAAGAAGAAAAATGCGCATTATTAGACCCGAATGTCTGCGAGTTTCTAATGGGGATTGATAGGGCGGCGTTTAAGGACACAAATTATCGCTCAAAAATTATGGTAAATTTAAAAAACATTGTTGAGCGATGCCCGAACAGTCTCTGGTCCAAATTAGCTGCTGCTCAAGTAGGACTTGAAAGTTTAAGAGATGATGAACGTGAAAGAACTGAAGCCAGACGCGAGAAAAGAGAACCATCAAGGCCGCTCTACCAAGAAGCAAAGGTTTATCTCCGGATGGGATTGGACCTGCCGGATGATTTCTCTGTTCGTGAAAAGATACTTTGGACGCTGTCGGAAATTGAAGGGGAGAACAAAAACTTTTCACAGGCTCTTTCTTATTTAAATGAATTGGGTGTTAAATATCCCAAAGGAGAATACGGCAAAAGAGCCGATAGCGCAAAAGCAGAAGCGCTTGAATTGCAGAAACGTCAGCTCACACAGGCCTCACAATCTACGGTGAGGGGATGGAGTGCCTTATTGACTCTCTTCCTCTTAATCGCGGGCGGAATATTTGTTGTTGCCCTTGTGCTGGTCCTGGTCCTGTGGCTGAAGAAAAAGCGCAGCAGTTGCAGCAAATAGTCTTACAAAATCGGCGACGGGAGTATTTTTCTTCGTTCTTGTTCCTCTGCGAAAGAAAAAGGCAAGCGACAGCAAATAGCGTTTCAAAATCCACGGCGGTTTTACACACTGTTTACAACAAAAATTAAACACCGGCTAATATTCAGAAGGTGTTGACACAATCGGCGGTTTCGAGTATTATCACTATAAAGAATCCCAGCGGCGTGGCCGGGTGAAGGTTATGCTGGGAATCCCTGCTGTAACCTGTCGGGCCACGCACGTTTGGCTCCACGAAATTCAGGAGAATATTGTATGGCAGATAAACAAATCAGCCGCAGAAAACTTATGCGGGACGCTGTTGTCGGCGCTGCGGGAATCGCCGTAGGACTTAGTGCGGCGGAACGGGCAGCGGCGGCGAAAGACCTCCCAGGGTCGAAAAGAAAAATCCTCAACTACAACCCGGATATGGAGTATCGACGGCTCGGGAAGACCAACCTTTGGATATCAGCCGTCTGCTTGGGCGGGCACTGGAAACGTATGAATGTGATGAAGCAGGACTGCGACGAAAACCGCCGGGAGGTTGTCGGCCGGTGCATTGAAGTCGGGATGAATTACATCGACATCACAGGCATTGGCGAACTGCTCAAGCACCGCAAGGCCCTGGGCGAGCGGCGAGACAAGATGTACTTAGCCCTGTCCGACACCTCTCACGAGCCGCGCAACCCGAACTTTCGCACCGCCGGGAAGTTACTTGAAGCTTTAGACGCAACCCTCAAAAAAACCAAGCTTGAGTACACCGATTTGTGGCGTATCACGGCTTACGAGCCAGGTGGCAGACATTCGTTCAACACATCCTGCGAGATTATCGCTGCCCTCGAACAGGCCAAGAAGCAGGGCAAGACCCGATTTACCGGCATCGCATCGCACGACCGCCAATGGCTCAAGTTTATGGTCGAATATTTCCCCCAGCTTGAAGTCGTCCTCTTTCCTTACACCGCCCGGACCAAGAAGGTGCCGAAGGGCAGCATCTTCGACGCCCTTGAGAATTGCGACGTTGGCGCCTTTGGCATAAAACCTTTCGCGAGCTGCTCAATATTCAACGGTAGCAGCGCTCCTGACGACCCTTGCGCTAAGGAAGACGACCGGCGTGCGCGTCTGGCCATCCGATACATCCTGTGCAACCCGTATATAATACCCATTCCGGGACTCATCAGTTCCCACCAGGTGGACAATGTTGCGAAAGCAGTCAAAGAGCGGCGGGAACTCGATTTGGCCGAGACTAAGGAACTCAAAAAGATTATGGACCAGACGTGGGCCAGGCTGCCTGAAAACTATCAGTGGCTGAAAAACTGGGAGTATGTGTAAAAATCATAGGCCGACGACCAATTACCCCCCCGCAGAGCAAGGTGATAGTTGTGCCAAACGTACAGTTAATGTGAAGGATGCCTGCGTGAGATATTACATATTCCGGTTCCTGGTACTGGTGGTAGTGGCCTTTGTGGCGGTAACCTGTAAGGAAAAGTGCAGGCAGAAACCTAAATTTGGTTACGAGCCGCCGTTGCTGTTGGAGGATGGTAACGACACCGAAGAGTTGGCCCCGCCGACCGGACCTATAGCCGATAACAGCCGTTGTTATGTCTGCCACATAAACTACGAGGATGAGGAGTTGGCCGTCGTACACGCCCGGGCCAACATCAGTTGCGAGCGGTGCCACGGCGCCTGCGATGTCCACTGTTCTGACGAAGACAATATTACACCGCCTGATATTATGTACCCTTTGGAGAAAATCAATTCATCCTGTATGGCCTGTCATCCAAAGGATACAATTGACATCCAGCCGCACGAACCGCTCCTGACCGGTATCAAAACCGAAAAAAAATACTGCACTAACTGTCACGGCAGCCACCATCTGAGCCATCGTACGCGAAAATGGAACAAGACAACCGGAGAGCTAATCGAAGATGACAAAGTCCGTATGTGGAGCGAAACCGAGCGGAAGCTGCTGTTCGAAAATAAAAAGTAATACCGCCTATTTCACACCGGTTTCCCAAAATTAAACTTCAGCTCGTTTTGTCTTTTGAATTTAATATGAAGCGGTATTACAATACGGCAAACGTATGACCCTGCAAAATCAATTTCAGTTGGCCTTTATGGCTGAGTTAGGAGGTTATAACAATGGGTAATAATTTGTCGCGAAGGGAATTTATCGGGGCTCTGGGAGCTGCCGGGATTACTGTCGGTCTGGCGTCCGTTATGGGTCGGCCCACCACAGTTTCGAAAACACCCAACGTCGTGTTCGTGACCGGCGATGACGAGTACCGCTCCGAGGTTTCTATGCCGATGATTGCCAAAATCCTTGAGAAGAAGCACCGCTTCAAGTGTACGGTTGTTTATGCAGTTGACCCGGCAACGGGGAAACAAAACCCGAAGTACCAGCAAAACATTGAGGGCCTGAACGCGCTAAAAGAAGCGGACTTAGCGGTGTTCTTCCTGCGATACCGCGCGCTGCCCGATGAGCAGTTGAAGCTAATCCTTGACTACGTCAATTCCGGCAGACCCATCGTGGGTCTGCGCACAAGCACGCACACCTTCCGCTATCCGAAAGGGCACAAGAATGCCAAATACAACACCGGCTTCGGAATTAAGGTCTTCGGCCAGAAATGGATCACCCACGAAGGCGGCAAGTATGGTACACGCGTACTCTCTGCCCTCAAAGACCACCCGATTATGCGCGGCATAGCCCAGGAGTTCTGGGTACGTTCCTGGCTGTACAACGTCATACCATTGCATGGCGACTGCGTGACGCTGGCATTGGGCTACGCAACAGACATTGACCGCGGCCCCGTCAACCCAAAGGACAAACATCCCCATCGCAATGTCATAGGTACGCCCAACCCCATCGCATGGACCAAAACCTACAAAGGCGCCAAAGTCTTCTACACCTCGCTGGGTCATCTCAAGGATTTCGAAGTAGAATCGGCGCGCCGACTGCTCATCAACGGCATCTATTGGGCACTGGGCAGAGAAATACCAAACGGCGGCGCCAATGCAGACATTCAAGGCCGGTAAATTGCCCCGGAAGCGCATTGAAGCTGCCCGGCTATGTCCGTTGTGTAGGATTAAGTGGAAAAACTAAATAAAAGCCAATGTCAAGGCGGCTTACTATAAGTCATCCCAAAACCCCTTGATTCTGCGTTACCAGTATTGAAAACGCGGTTTTGCATAGGTTTTGGGATAGGTTCTAATAAGGGGCCCTGCACTCACAGATAAGGCAATTGCGCAAAAAAATGGAGCCGTCCCTCCTCCGAAACGACTCCATCCATATATATCAACAAAACCCACACCGCTGAATTTTTTAATACCAGCAATGCCGATTTTGGAATTTTGTGAAATCGGGCGGACCTTTCCTCCTCCTTTAACAGTTTTTTTAGGACGCTCCGCCCAATCATTCCGTTATCAGCGGAAAGTAACTTTCGTGCAAAGAATATGCCAATAACAAAAAATAATAACCAAAGCTCTCCGAAGTCTCACTTAACAACTTGAAGCAAAGGTAGTTATATCTTTACATACATTTTTCGCAGCAAAAACGGATATGTGTCGAATTTTAACAGTGCGTTGCTTTTTATCAACATATCACATTCAGCCAACTTTTCCCCCCACATACAAAACTCATAAGTTGTTAGATAACAGGGAAGTTGCTTGATGTTTACAAAAAACAACGTAACTATGCCACTCAATAAACTGCGTCAGGAAATAAACAGCAAAAAACGTTCAGAAGAGTACCAACCTGCCGCTCTGTCTCACATGACTTGTAGAGTTCAATTGAATAGAGACGGAGTGCTACCGTAAGCTAATCTATTATCTGAGAGCAATACTTGGTCAAGCAAACCCGGTTGCGCCAATCACAAAGCCAGCAGCCGAAAAGCTTTTCTTCGCCGGTTCGCACCTGGTCGAGCTGAAAAATACTGTTCCTCCGCCAGGCAATTACCTCGTCGGCAATTTCACGCTCCTGCTGCTCCGGCAGTTCCATCCTGAGCAATTCATCCGGGTCAGCACCCAAATCATATATAAAGACCTTTTTACTTACGGGCTCGTACACAAGTTTACGATTGCCTTTGACAAAACCTACAGAGCTCTGCCACAGCCATCCAGCGAAATACACCTTCCGGTCATCAGGTATATTACCGAGAGCATTGACGCCGTCAAAGTCAGCGGTGCTGGTATCAAAGCCCAGCAGGGCCAGGAGAGTTGGTGTCAAATCAACAGAGCCAACCGGCTCTACGACCTTCGTTGCCGGCTCAATCAAAGAGGGGGCCCGCATAACGAAAGGTATGTGCAGAGCATCATCGAAGGTGATTCGCTCGTGGCCAAGCAGGGAGTGCTCACCAAACGCTTCGCCGTGGTCCGCGACAACGCAAAAAATGGTTTTGTCCGCTATCTTCAGTTTGACAAGCTCGGCATCCAGCGCCGCCAAAAATCTGTCCGTGTAGAAAATCGTCCACCAGTATCGCTCCACCGGCTTCTTCGTCAGCGTGGCTAATCTTTCTGGAATCTCAGCCTCAAACCACTCGGGAATATCGTAGGGGTCGTGAGTAACCGAGCACATAATCGTTAAAAGAAACGGCCGCTCGCCAGCTTTTATCCATTCGGCAATCGGCTTTAACATTGCAAACTCGTCACAGGCCAGATAGGCGATAAAGGCGTTTGGGTCGCCTAAATTCTCTCTTGCCCAGAATTTATCGAAGCCGAGATTGTGAACCAATGCGGGCCGAGACTCAAAGTTGCCCTTGGCCGACTGGAAAAAGGCTGTTCGATAGTTCAACTTCTCCTTCAGAATCGCAGCAATGCCGGCATAGGGTTTGACCGCAGGAACCGCCTCGGCAAGGTCCTGCGCCACCGAAGGGTACCAGCCAGTCAGAAGCGAGAATAGCGCCTTCGTGGTATGCGTAAGTGAGGAGCGGGCATTGGTAAACTCAACACCCTCATCGGCCAGAGTTGATAGATACGGCGTCAAATTATTCGGCGGTACTATCCCACAATCAGGGATAATACGACCGCTCCTTTGCCCGTCCGCAAGCGAAGTATACCTATATTGAACTCCCTCAAGAACAACTATAACTATGTTATGGTTTACCCGCTCTGGGTCTTTTGACAGCTCAATTTTCAACTCATCAAAAGCTGGTATCTTTCGCTTCTCCCCGGGTGAACCGAGCTCGACTATATGCTCATAAGCAGACGAGAAGATACACGTTACAGCTTTTAATTGGCAGTTGTAGCGCAACATCTCGAAAGTTATTTGTACTGAGCCTCGCCTGGTCAGCCCACTACGGGCCAGAACAGCCACAAAGATAATGACAAGAGATATGGAGATTTTGTTAACAAAGCGTTTGCGGTTGTACCCGGGCAGCGGCGCTTTTGCCAAAACGACAAAGAAAAAGGCAAGAGCAATTGCACTGGGGCCGAGCAGGGCCACAGCGGCAATCGGCATCTTTGCAAGATTAACCCCAACTATTCCAAACCCATTTAGCGGGTCGCGAAACAACGGCAAAATGCTCGTCGGAAGAATTTGCATTCCTTTTCTTATCACTAACCCGGCGTTCATAACCGACCAGGTGCAAACAAGAGCCGACACGAAGATAGCCGGCCGGACAATCCGTCTCCGAGGCCAGCGAAAACAAACCACCGCCAAGACAACTTCAATTCCCAGCAATACAGCAATATCGTCAAGAATCCAGCCAAAGTATTCACCGACCAGACCGGTGCGCCAGGAATGAAAAAGCTTTACCGCCAGCGTGCAGAATAAGGCGCCAAACACAATAACGCTAAAGGCACGGCAGGCCAGAAAACCATACAGGCGGCGAATGGACGAGTTCGCCTTACCTCCGGAGCCGGATTGTGAGCGACCAATACTCATTAAGCGACAAAAACATCAAAAAGTTCGGCTAACAGCAAACACACAGCCTAAGTTCCACTTCGCCGTTTGGTTTCCTCCTACCAGTTCCAAGCTGTGCATTATACCCTTTGGATTCACGTTGTAAAACAGATTTACAAATTCAGGCTTCCGATAACCTCTTCCAGAGGCAGCTCTGCATAGCACACAGCGGTATCGGCAACGCCGTAATAAATTCTCAGCTTATTATCTTCGCAGAGCAGTCCGCAGCTAAACACCACATTTCCGAAGAAACCCTCTATTTCATAGTTAGTTTGCGGCTCAAGTATCGGCTTTTTTGCCCTCGCAATAACCTTCCACGGCTCCTGGGCATCCAGCAGCACAGCTCCGAGGCAATAGCGATTGTTCCGGTCTGCTCCGTGATAAATCTCCAGCCAGCCCGCATCAACTTTGAACGGCACAGCGCTTGCGCCTATCTTCATATCATCCCAACAGTCTGCGCGAGGACTCATAAGATAACGATGGTTGCCCCAGCACACCAGGTCACCGGATTGAGCAATCCAGATTTCCTGTTTTCTAAACAGGGTAGAAACAGGCCTGTGCAGGGCATAATATCTGCCGCCGATTCGTTCGGGAAAAAGTACCACATCCTTGTTATCAGGACAGAAGATAATACCGTGACGCTCGAAGGACTCAAAATCTTCCGTCGATGCCAAGCAGGTCGTTACTCCTACGGGACAGACCGCAACGTAACTAATGTAATACGTACCATCAATAAGACTGATTCTCGGGTCTTCGATTCCGAAAGCTTCATAATCAGTCGCCGGCGCAATAGCGGGTGTATCTTTAATATCAAAGTTGATACCGTCTTTGCTGCGCGCGACTCTCAAGTGCGAAATCGACGTCAAATAAGTTTCAGCCGGCCTTATTATTAACCGCGGGTCGGAAAAATTGTTGTTCGGGTCATTTTTTAAAAACTTTTTTGTGGTAATGTTACCCTGCTCCGCGTCGTAAATGCCAGCCAACACAACATCCGGATGGGTGCTGACAGGTCTTTCCGCCACCCGAAGCAGCAAAATAATTTCGCCTCCGAGGCGCGCAACGCCGGCATTGAATACGCCGATAATCTCAAAGTCACTCCTCGATGGCTTAACATCCTTCGGCTCAATTATAGGATTGTCCGACCAACGAAATACCGACACCTGCCGACTCCTTCAGCCTAACACTTCCCATCAAATACCCAGCACCTGTACCGCACGAATCGCCATTCAATAATAACCTCTCGCCCCAGGCCTTGCAAGAAATTCCCGCCCAAACGGCATACATTCGGCAGGCACGCGTAACCGTGTGCTCGGTTGGAGTGGGAGCTTGCCAATGCCGCCGAAGCCCCTTATTGTTGAAATTTCGGCCGGTAAAGGACTAAGACCGAACGCAAATTCGGCCCTATCGCATCATTTACCTCGACCGTCTTGCGGGCGTTCTTTTTGGTTTTGCTGCTGGTTTTGGTGCCACCGGCTCTGTCGCTTTTGTTGGCTTAGGCGGCCGACCCAGAACCTGCTCCATCTTCTCATCCCGCAGCTTTCTCAGTTCCTCCGTCAAATCGCTCTCTCGCAGCATAAACTCAAGATGGTACTTCCCGCCATCCATCGGGATACTTATCTTGCCGACATAATCCTCCCCGGCCCTTGTTATCTTACCGCTCTCAGAAGGTCGCCGCGGTCCTCTTGCCTTTGTGGGAGTAGGCCGTTTCTTCTCGTGCATCGGTCCTTTTATCACGATTTGATTGTTTTTAATACTCATGCTACTGCTTCCGTCCACCATAGCCACTACATCGCGCAAGGCTTGGCCGAGCTTAACATTCTGCATATCGACAAGCATATTGGCCCCGCCCGGCCACAAAGGGCCGTGTTTCTGCCAGTGCAGCTCCATACCGATCCAACTCGCAAGTCGCTGAATTATCGCAGCCGCATCTCCTTGCGTGTAAACATCAACTATCTGGTCAAGCTTCGCCTGCCGAAACTCTGTGCTCGTAACCAGTCGAATCTCGGGAATCTGATTTGGAAAGTCCATCCCTGAAAGATACCACTTCCAATCTCTTCTGCTAAGAAGTTGAGCTACTGTCACGGGCGCAGAAAGTTTGTACCACTCTTTCGTCACCGTTTCTGTCATGACTTTATGATCACCTTTCTTGGTTTTTTCATCAACAGTTCTTACAACCTTCTCCCTCTCCCTGAGCAGCCGTAACATCTCATCTAACTCGTCGTGCCAGTCAATCGGCAGGACAATTACTTCTCGTCCGAGCGCCTCATTTATGGCTCTTTGTGGTTCTCCTACCCAGTAGCTCGTTATCGGTTTTGTGTATATGTCTTTTAGCAATTCGGTTTGCTTAAGAGTCGGTCTGCCGAGGACATGCTCCAGTTCCGGCCGGGGATATATCGTAATACGCTCCTCCCCCACCGCATACCGCATAAAAAAAGCGTTCAGCATATCTGTTAAGCTCTCTGCCAAAGGTCCCTGCAGCATCACTGAAAGCCGCGTCGCCGCTCCCTGCGGCAGCTTCCACGCTGCCTCATCAGACAAAACAATTTCCAACTCCGCTTTTTCTCCGATTTTTTCCAGCGCCTCAACGATAGTAACGTCCTTCAATTGGATTTTGACCTCTTTGCTGAGCCTGGCCTGCAGCTCCAGCTTGTCCGCCTGCACAAAACCCGCCAAAGCGCCGACCAAGACCAACACAACCACCATTTTTTTCAAATTCATCGCGTTCATTTTTGCCTCCTTAATCTTACAATTATTTTTAGAACAAATGAATCAAATCTCTCAAATACCCGTTCGCGCCGTTATCCGCCTCCTGTAAGAAGGGGTCTGCGACCAGCACCGGCTCGGGCATCCGGATTATTATCCACGCCGCCTGGCTCCCGTTCTCTTTTCCTTCTCCATTCCGGTCGATAATCTCAACCGAGGCCGACCCTCTCGCTTCAATAAACTCAACCACCGCGTGCCCGCTGTTTTCCAAAGGCATTTTCGCAGGATTTTCCGTCCTGAGCATCATCGCGACAAACACAACCGCCGCCGCGGCGGCAACCCCCGACGCTATCTTAAACACGGTTGGCAACTTGCTCCTGGAAGTTTTGCTCAGGTCGGCTTCGTCCAGCCGAGACGATATCGCCCCGTTAAATTTACCCCAGTCAATTCCCGCCAACTGCTCGTTGGCATTTTTTTCAAAAAGCAAATCTATCTTTTCTTTTTCATTTTTCATCACAGGTACTCCTTCAGCAATCTCTTCAACTTCTGCCTGCCTTTGAACACGTGCCACCCGACCGCCGCAGCCGAACAGCCCATAATCTCAGCAACTTCGCTCTGCGACAAATCCTCCAATCCGAAAAGCGATATCGCCTTCGCTTCTTTCTTTGAAAGTTTCTGCATAGCAGCCTGTATCGCTCCTTTCAATTCCTCCCCCACGGCCTTGTCCACAAGCGAAACCGCTTTCTTGTCCTCGTGACAATTGATGACTTTTATTCTCTCTGCCCTGCGCCTGGCCGACCTCTGCTGACTAATCGCCGCGTTGGTAACAATCCGCAGCAGCCAGACCTCAAACCGCCTCGGCTCTTTTAATTTGTCAATATTCAGATATGCCTTAACGAAAGCGTTCTGAACAGTTTCAGCCGCCTCATTTGCGTCGCCCAGTATCCTGACAGCCGCCCGCATCGCCCGACGCTGATACAATCGCACAAGCTCATCAAATGCACCCCTATCGCCCGCCTGGCTCGCCTCAACCAGCCGTCCAATATCACTGCTGTTCGCTTCGCGACTCTCATTCACAGGAATGTCCTCATCCCTGTAGACGCACTAACTCTGCCCCGCGTTAGTAACTTTCCATAAAAAAATCCCACCGGTGACTCCTCCCAGGATATTCTCAACCAGAACCGCCGACTTTGTCAAACCAAAATTGACACCGCTGTTTGCCCCTTCCTGCACCAGCGAAGCAAAACCGACAATAACAATCCCAACAGCCGTCCGGCAGTCTGAATGCGTAATTGCAATTTCTTCCAATTTTTCTTGCATAGGAGTTGTATTATATAGTAGTATTAAGAGTTTAATGTAAGACTCGTAACAGGCGAATTTACTAACACATTCAAGGAGGTAAACAAAATGGCCAGGTCAAAATGCTTGAAAGTTACTATCGCAGCAGCGATGTTGATTTCGTTCACTGTTGCCGACGTGCCGGCGCAAAGTCCGGCAAAACCCGCAGGCGATGAGCTGCTCAGGATGGTACCGGCCGAGAGCTTGTTCTGTGTACGCATCAACAATTTCGACTACACCTTTAGCCAGATAGACCAGTTTTTGGCCGGCGTCTCACCCGTACCTGTGGCCACCTCGATGATGGTAAGAATGCAACTGGCGCGGTTGTTCGGCAGCCCACAACTGACCGGCATCAATATGGGAGGAAGTTTCGCCATCTTCGCAGCAATAACGCCCGGCGAGCCAATGCAGGAAGATGTCCTCTCAATACTTCTGCCCGTTACCGATTACAAACAGTTTGTCAGCGGCAATGCCAACGTAGGCCAGCCGGACGCAGATGGTGTCTCTAAAATCACAGGCGAAGGCGGAGTGGTTATGCAGGTCGGCAACTTCGCATTGCTCAAACCGCCGTTGCCGCAAAGTTATGACAAACTGCTTGCTCTGAAGAAATCGATTTCAGAAGGCAAAATGGCTAACCTCGTAACTGCGCTCGATACCCCGGAAGCCAAACAAGCGGTCGAACAGCCAATCTGGGCCTATGGAAACATCCAGCAGGTATCAAAAAACTTCGGCCCCCTGATTTTTGCCAAGGTTGAAGAGATGAAAAAGATGATTCAAGACGTCGAGGCCAACGCCCCAGGTTCACAACCCAAGAATATGCAGCAGATAATGGATGCCTATATCAAACTCCTTGAGACACTGATGAAGGAAGCGAAGTCTTTGACCATAGCCCTTAACCCGAAGCCCGATGTCCTCAATATCACCGAGACCATAACTGCTTTGCCCGGAACGAATACGGCGAGTATGTTTGTCACTGATACATCCGCACGCAAAGAGAATAAACTGCTCGGCTACCTTGAAGACGGTGCGATGATGAATTTCGCAGCCCGGATAAATGCACCTTGCTGCAAAAAGCTATATGACAAGTCCTTTGATTTGTTTGCACCAATCTTTGGCGGCACTATAACCGCCGAAGATATAGCGAAAATGAAGGCGCTGTCGGCTGATGCGATTGATTCTCTCGGGGGCCCCGTAGCGTTTTCGTTTTCAACCGACGCCAAATACAAGCCCCCTTTCGCATTCAAATCTGTTCTTGAGATTAAAGACGCAGATAAGTTCAACAAGGTCATCGAAGAAAGTATGGCGTTGTGGAGCAAAGAAACCCTGGCCAATTTTTACAAGAGCTCTTTTGGAGTGCAGGCCGATTACACAATCAAGCGGGCAGCCGACAGTTACAAGGGCGTCTCGATAGATTCGGCAAAGCTCACTGTCAAGTCAACCGACCCGAATTCCCCGCAGGCACAGATGCTCGCTGCAATGTACGGCGGTGGAGTTGAGTACAGATGGGCAATAGTTGACGGATTATGCGTTTACGCCGTCGGCGGCAACGCCGATTCTGCCATACGCGCCCTTATTGACCAGGTCAAGGCCGGCGGACCAAAGCAAATAGGTTCTGAGATGAAGGCGGCCCTGGCACTGCTGCCCGATGCAGGCAAAGCCGATGTTATGGGAACGTTCAATTATGTGCGTGCGCTCAAGATGCTCCCGGCTATGATGGGCGCTATGATGCCGGTGCCGATGCCGCAGGTAGATATCCCCACAAAAAGCAATTTCGCTTTTGCCGGTAATGTCGGTAACGGCAAGCTGACCTTTGACATCACCGTCCCGAAGCAGCACCTGACCGAAATCGTGGCCGCTTTAACAATGATGATGCAGCAGCAAATGCAGCAACAAATGAAGATGCAGCCAATGCCAACACCGGAACAATAAGTGATGCCGGAGGGCACATGGACGTGCCCAGTGCATTCGCATATCCGCGCGCGGGTTCTCCGCGTTTTTGATTGTCTCCTGCACTTGGATGTGTTATATTCACCAAAATTGTTGTGAAAGGCTTCTAAAACGAATAAGTCCTGGTAACTGAAGAGCTTACAAATGGCAACACAAGTAAGACTGCCGCAGCTTGGCCAAACGATGGAAGAAGGAATAATTGTCGCCTATATGGTCAAGGTCGGCGACGAGGTCAAAAAGGGCGACTGTATCTTTGAGGTCGAGACCGACAAAGCAGCTCTCGAAGTCGAATCGCTGGCCGAGGGCTTTGTAAAGCACATCCTTGCCGATGTTGGCCAGACATTGCTGGTTGGCGACGCGGTACTTATCCTCGGCGATGAGGACGAAGAAGTGCCACAAAGTTTTATCGACTCCGTCAGACCTATACCCATCACACCGGCCCCCACACCCGAAACAGCACCCGCAGCCCCCCTCGCGGAACCGGCCGAAACC
>JGI10211J34971_10002305_pt1 | contig 15650 bp, 19 predicted proteins | sample Etolagsediment_FD_34971 | JGI IMG/M metagenome (IMG submission 34971) | reverse complement strand
GCTTCTATCTCAGATAGAAACTTTTTTGGTTCAGGTATTAACTCTACTTTAGGTTTTGAAGTATCAAAAATTTCAACCAATTATAATCTCTCTTTTGTCAATCCTAAAGTCTGGGACAGTATGTACAGTTTAGGCGTCAGTCTTTACAAAAAGAACTATGAGTATATTGATTATACGCAGGATCAACTCGGTGGATCAGTGAATGTAGGTAGAGAATTTTATAGATATTTTAATGCTTCTGTAGGTTTAGGATATGTAGACAACCAGTCAAAATACAGTGATAATAATGATTCCTATATAATGAATTTGGAAGTACAATTTATTTATCTGATTTATACAAAAGTTTATATAACGACCAATATACAAAAACCTCCCTCTTCTTCAATGTCTCTTTTGACAATACAGATGACTTCTATACGCCAAGAGAAGGGATGATCTCTTCTGTGAATTTTGAGTATGCCAAATTAGATGGAACATATGATATCAATACGACTACTGGAACAACTGGTAACTATGGTGATTTGATGAAAGTATCTGGAAAATTCGGTACTTACTATGGTTTGGAAGATTGGATAGATTATGATCTTATTATGCGTTTTAAAGCCAGAGCAACAACCATAGAAACGGGGAGTGGTGAAAAGCTTCCCACTGCAGAAAAACTCTTTATGGGGGGTATTGGAAGTGTCAGAGGATATAACCCGTATTCTCTTTCTCCGGAAGATACGTATGGGAATAGAATCGGGGGTACAAAACGTGCTTCGGCAACCGTAGAAGCAAGTATCCCACTCTCTGAAGCAGCCAAAATGAGATTGGCATTCTTTTATGACTATGGTATGATTGGTGACAACAGCTTTAGTGACATCACACGATCTTCTACCGGTGTTGTCGTAGAGTGGCAATCAGGATTTGGACCTATCAACCTTGTCTTTGCCAAAGCATTGGATGATGAAGTAGGAGACGAAACCGCCTCATTTGAATTCTCAATGGGAAGTAAATTTTAATTAAGATGCAAGTAGGTACGCCATGCTATGAGATGGCTATTTGTTTATATACCCAAGAGAGCATTTTTAGGTAAAGCATTTTCATCTTCTATAATAATCGCAAAGGGTATAGGTTTTTCTAAGGCTTTTACTTTTTCTTTTGCCAGATATAAGGGCTTATTAGAGAGGATACGCAAGGTTTTATTTTCATACTTAAAGCTAATATTTGCACTGTTGGAAGCTTCATGTAAAAGTACGGTCAGTGTATAGATGAAACTGAGCCAAAGTATGGTTTGTTTCTCAGGAAGAAGCGGTTTATAGTGTGTAAAGAGAGGTTTGTTCAAAAGTTCCTTCCCATGCATACGTAACAGTGCCGATATAAGCAATATCTGTTCATGGGTAAAGCCGTAGTTTAACTCCTGCATCGCAATGTAAAAGGCATGCTGATGTGACCTGTACACAGTCAGGGTCTGCCCTATGCTGGAGAGTTTGACTGCCCAAAGAAGTGCTTCTTCATATTGTTTTTGGTCCTTAATCTCATTTTGCAGTACACTATAGAGGGTTGAGGCCAATTTAAGTTTTGTTTTTCGCTTTTTTTCTACCGTTACAAAAGGTTTAAATCTATCCAATATAGAGACAATACTTGGATTGATGTGAGGTGGAAATTTTTGATTATCATCTTTAAGCAATTGATCTAAAAATACACCTTCCCTTACACCCACAGCACTTGAAATCACTTTTTGGCCCCTATATGAGCAAGTATTTCATTGAAAATAAGCGTACCTTCACGTATCGTGTCATAACGATTTTTCTTTAAGCCAAACTGTTTGAGATTTTTTGCACTTGAAAGAGGAATAGCCTCAAGGTAGACTTGATGTGCTTTAACAGTATAAGAAAACGCATGAAGTTTATCAAGGGGGTAAGCAACCCGCTTCATAATACCCTTAGAAAGCGTTCTAGCGGTTCCACCTATACCAATGGCCAAATCATGGGTAAAATGTGCTGGAAGATGTTTTAAAGCCTCTTTTATATAGGCGCTTGCCTTCTCATTGATCTCTTTGGGATTTGACCCTTTGTCAAAAAAGAGCTCTTTAAGTCGCACGGTCCCAAGGTTAAGTGAATAGGTATCTACGATATGTCCATCTTTGATAAGTGCCATATCGGATGATCCGCCGCCGATATCTATGCTGATTCCTTCATGGATGGGCAGTAAGTTAACAGCTGCAATACCTCCATACATGGCTTCTTTGTTGCCATCAATGATCTTAATGTACAGTCCAAGTTCTTTTTGTATCCAGCGGACAAACTCTTTTCCATTGGGTGCATCTCTCAGCGCAGAAGTAGCCACACAAAGGGTTTTGTTTACTTGATATTTATCTATGGAATGAAGGAATGATTTTAAGGTAAGATAGGCTCTTTTGATACCTATAGGTTGAAGATAGCCCTTTTTTTCATAGGCACCTTCACCGATACGTACTTTGGATTTTTGTTCGCAGATAAGGTGAAAACCGTATCGACTTGTTTTTTCAAAAATGACAAGTCTGGCTGAATTTGAACCGATATCGATGATAGCAGTTCGCTTTGACATAGATTAACTACTCTTCTTCTTGAAGCTTGTCATATTTGAATTTTAACTCTTCAACGTTTTCAACATTGTCAGGATCAGGGATAATACAGTCTACAGGACATACAGCGATACACTGAGGCTCATCAAAATGACCTACACACTCCGTACATCTGTCTGGATCTATAAGGTAAATCGGATCATTTTCTTCAATGGCCTCATTAGGGCATTCTTCTCTACATGCGTCACATGCGATACATTCATCATCTATTACTAATGCCATGGTTTCCTCTGTATATGTTATTTATACGAGTTATAACGGAACAAAGCTTATTCTTAAGTTAAATTATCTGTGAATTTATAATAAAATTTTACTTTGGTAGTTTTTTGGTAAAATCGGGCATGAATCACCCTTCATTTTACCTGCAATTTTGTAGCGAATTTTTGCGATAAGATCATAACTTGCATCACGCAATACTTTAGGGAAGAATTTTATGACTTTAGCCCAAATCAACCATAGACCGCCCAATCGTTCAAGTAAAGCAATGACTGCATCACTTTTATAGAGTACTTCTTCATTTTGTGTATAAAGTATAATACTGTCAATATCTATTGTATCAATGTTCTTTTCTTTGATAGTTTCACCCTGAAGAGGCGCAAAAGTGAGTAGATCATGCCTGTCTCTTACTAAGACAAACCGAACAACAGCATTACAAAATACACAGGTTCCATCAAAAAACAAAATAGCTTCGGTTTGGGTATGAGAAGGTTTGAACCACATAGGAGAATAACACCAAAAGGTGTTATGAGACCAAAGATCTAAGAGATCTTTTTAGGAAAACAAAATCTATAGCCTCGTCTTCTAACAGTTTCTATGGTGGTGATATCTAAAGGTTTATCCATCTTTTGTCGGATTTGGTTGATGGCTACTTCGATGACGTTAGGCGTGACAAGTTCAGGTTCTTCCCAAATGGCATCCAATAGTTGTTCTTTGGAAACAATTTGGTCTTTATGCATAGCCAAATGTGTCAGAACCTCAAATGGTTTACCTTTAAGTTCTATCTCTGCACCTTGATAAATGATCTTTTCCTCTTCAGGATTAATAATAAGGTCTTCTATTTCAATAATATTTGAGACACCAAATCGAAGTTTTGCTTCAATACGTACCAGTAAAATATCATTATCAAGAGGCTTTCTAATAAAATCATCTGCACCAGATCGAAGTGCTTTGATCTCACTCTCTTTGTCTTCACGTTCAGAGAGAACAATAACAGACGTTTTATGTGCGTCAGTCTTGATAGTAGAGATGATATCTAGACTTTTATCATTGTTGGAGGGCCAAGATAGAAGGACAAGATCGTAATTTCTAATATCAAGATAATATTTCGCATCGCCAAGATTTTCAGCTACATCGTTCTGATAGCCTTCCTCTGTCAGGGTATCCGAAAGTGTCTTGCTGAGTGTGACGTCATCTTCCATGATCAATATTCTCATAAGGGAACCTTTTTTTATCTTTAAGATTTATTTAATATTGTAACATAAAAAAGAGTGATTATTAAAAAAAATTTAAAAATTCCAAGTTTTACTTAAGGAAACTGTACATTCAGCAAGAATATCCGGTTTAGATATTTTAAGTGAAAGTGTTTGAATTTGAGGATAATGACTATAGAGTAGTTCTTTAAGTCCCAATAGTGCATTTTCTAAAAGTGTGTAGCGTTTTTCTTTAAGTTCATTTTGTATCAGTGTCACGATATCAGCATAATCCATGAAGGCATCGTCACTGTAATCATAGGTGGTTTGAAGATTGATGATGACACGTTGTGGTCTATCTTGCTCAAAGTCAAGTAACCCAATAATGACATCAAAAGTTAAATCTTCAATATGAATGGTCATTTTAAACTTTACCTTCTTCCTTGTTAAACATTCTTACGATATTTGGAATATGTTTATAGAAGATAATAAATGCGATGATCCAGATAGGTGCATGAGAACCAATACCTGGTACTTCAGGATACATGACATAAGATGCGATAATAAAGGCAACCAGACCTATGAGTGAAGAAAGAGATGAGATCTTCAATCCTTTTGCTGCCCCCAACCAAACAACAATCGCTATAAGAGCAGGAATAGGCATCATGATCAGCAGTACACCAAAGCCTGTGGCTACACCTTTTCCACCTTCAAAAAATAAAAAGGCAGAAAAGCAGTGACCCACAACGGCAAGTACAGCTATAGTCCACAGTACCCCTTCCGGTACACCAAGCATCATGGCTATAAATATCACAAGGACACCTTTTATAGCATCCAAAAAGAGTGTAATCGCACCTAGTTTTTTTGCCAGTTTAGGATCCTGTTCTTTGACTACACGAAGCACATTGGTTGCACCAATGTTCCCGCTACCGGCTTCTTTGATGTCCACGCCTGCAAATTTTTTGGCCAAGAGGTATCCAAAAGGAATCCCTGCGATGAGGTATGCTGCAAGATAAAGTAAAATATTTTGATTCGTTAAAAAGTCCATGATTTGTCCACAATTAAAATTTATATTACAATTTTATCCGAATTTTGATAAAATAGCCAGATTATTGAGAGGATTCAATTCCTGAAGGATAGTTATGAGTTTAGATTACAAAGCGGAAATCAATAGGCTGAAACAAGTATTGGATGTCACTGTGGTTGCACACTATTATCAGCGCGATGAAGTATTTGAGATGGCAGACATTACAGGGGACAGTCTTGAATTGGCACGTAGATGCCAAGCAGACAGAAACCCTTGGGTTGTTTTTTGCGGTGTTGGTTTTATGGGCCAAAGTGTCAAGGTGATCGCACCGGAAAAACGTGTGCTTATGCCAAAGATAGCATGTTGTGCTATGGCACGTATGCTGGACGGTTCTTATTTTGATGAATCTGTACAGTATATGGTAGATAGAGGTATTGCCAAAGAAAATATTTTACCTATAACCTATATCAATTCTGATGCTTCAGTTAAGGCAAAAGTAGGGGAAATGGGTGGATTGGTATGTACTTCATCCAATGCGTTTAAGATCATTGAAAAGGGTTTGGAAAGCGGAAAGAAGATTCTTTTTGTACCCGATAGATGTTTAGGGCAGAATTTTGCTATACAAATGGGGTTGAAGTCCTGTGTCATTGGGGTTGAAGCAGAGGGGAAAGCGTGTGACCCTAAAGAAGCAGATATTATCTGTTTTAATGGTTTTTGTTCTGTGCACCAACTCTTTACAGTAGATGATGTAGAATTTTATCGAAATAAGTATCCGGGGATCAAAATAGCTGTACATCCTGAGTGTGACCCGAGTGTCGTACTTGCTGCAGACTTTTCTGGTTCTACTTCACAACTTATAAAGTATGTCAATGACCTTGATCCTGAACAAAAAGTAGCCATAGGAACAGAGTACAATCTTGTCAACAGAATGAGAAAAGGAAATACGTATGTACTCTCTTCTACTAAACCTGAATGTCCGACAATGAATGAAACGACTTTGGAAGATCTGTACCGTACACTCAAGTCCATCGAAGATAACAAGCCTATCAATGAAATTGTAGTAGATCCTCACACAGTCAAGTATGCAAATTTGGCTTTAGAACGTATGTTGGCGATAAAATAATGTTAAAAGAGACATTTTTACAAGCATTATTGACTGAAGATTTAGGGCGTGGGGATTTGTTTTCCCGTATTAGTATAGGTAAACCTATACGTGCGTATATCCTTGCTAAAAGTGATGGTGTATTTGCAGGACGTGAGTATATTGAATCCTTGGCAACGATGCATGATTTGTCACTGGAGTGGAAAGTGGGTGACGGTAGTCGTTTTACAAAGGGTGAAAAACTTCTTTTTATATCTGGGGATTCAAAAACGATTCTTTCATTAGAACGGTCCATTTTAGATATGGCGCTTCATGCAAGTTCTATAGCAACTTTGACTGCCAAGTATGTAGATGCCATTAAAGATACAGGTGTGAAGTTACTTGATACAAGAAAAACAAGACCGCTGCTTCGTGTGTTTGAAAAATATGCCGTTCGTTGTGGGGGAGGTATAAATCACCGTATGGGACTTGATGATTGTCTTATGCTCAAAGACACACATCTTCAGACAATAGAAGACTTAGATACTTTTATGAAAGAAGTACGACAAAAGATACCTTTTACCTCAAAAGTTGAAATAGAATGTGAAAGTCTAGTTATGGCTAAAAAAGCCATGAAGGCGGGAGCAGACATTGTGATGTGTGACAATATGACTATAGAAGATACCATAGATGTGGTCGTATTCAGAAATGAAAATTATCCTCATATTTTACTCGAAGCCAGTGGCAATGTGACCCTTCAAACGATTGAAAAAATTGCAAGTACGGGTATAGATGCGATTAGTTCTGGGGCGATTATTCATCAGGCCAATTGGATAGACCTCTCTATGAAAGTCGAGTCGTAACACTCTGTTAATACTCTTCGTATATAATGCAATCTACGTGACATAAAATGATGAAAGAACCCTATGATGATTGAAGTTTTTCCCTATGAGGAAGTTAAAAATAAAATAGCCAATGCACATACTATCACTATACTTTCCCATCTCAATCCCGATGCTGATACGCTAGGTACAGCATTGGGTATCTATGCTTTGTTACGTCAAGATAAAAGGTTGAAAGTCGAAGTAGTAAATGCTTCTACAGCATTACCCCTCTATCTTGATTTTCTGCCAAACTTCAAAAAAATCAAACATCAAATGGATTATACGGATAGTTTGATATTTTCATGTGATTGTGGGAGTATAGATAGACTAGGGTTTGATTTAAAAGACAGAGAGATTATTAACATAGATCATCATCGTAGTAATACACATTATGGGAGTATGAATATTGTTGGTGTAGACTATGCTTCTGCGTCACAAGTCGCATACGAACTCTTTAAAGATCTTTATACCATAAATGAAGATGCAGCGACTTGTTTTTATGCAGCATTACTCTCTGATACAAGATACTTCACAACCACGTCAATGAATGAAGAGGTATTTAGTGTAGCAAAATGTTTAGTCAACTCAGGTGCAGTACCTAATGAAATAGCGTATCACTTTACACAAAGGCGATCCTTGAGTTCGCTGCGTATTTTAGAAAAAGCTTTAGGTTCTTTATCTTTGTATAGTGAAGCCAGAGTCTCTTCCATGATGGTAACCCAAAGTGACATAGAATCCACGGGTGCTAGCGTACCGGATATGGAAGGTATTGTAGATTATGGAAAATCATTGGCTACCGTTGAAGTAGCGATTTTTGCCATGGAATTGGAAGATAGTATACGTATCTCTTTACGCAGTAAAAAAGTAGATGTATCTAAAGTCGCTATGGCTTTTGGTGGTGGTGGACATGAAGTCGCTGCAGGATTTAGTTTTGCCAAACTTGGCTTACAAGAAAGTATAGATACAATTGTAACAAAGATAGAAGAATTAGGATTAATACATGAGAAATAGAAGTGCAAAAAAAGGCGGAAGCAAGATAGTAGCAGTCTTGATATTTTTAGGATTGATTGCTGGAGCAGGGTATGTCTATACGGCACCTGAATTTGAAAGAGAAGTTCCGACTATACAGAGTGAACAAAATGTATTTTGGAACCGTAAAGGCCCATTTAAAGTGCAACTTTCTGATAATGAGGGATTAAAAAGCTTTGAGCTTATCTTGAGTGATGGGAAAAACAGTCTGATTGTAGGACAAGGAATATTTGAAGAAAAAGTAAAAGAACAAACGCTTTTAGTCAAATATCCTACAGGAAATACACTTGACCCAAAAGCAACAAAGTTAAACTTAAAAGTAGTAGTTCATGACAGCAGTATGTGGAACTTCTCCAAAGGTAACAAGAGTGAGAAGGTGATTGATATTAATGTTGACTTCAAAAGACCCAACGTCAATGTACTTACGAACTCCTATAGTATCACACAAGGTGGAAGTGCCTTGGTTGTTTTTCAGGCTGAAGATGAGAACCTTGATATGGTTTATGTACAGGTAGGGGAAGAAAAATTTAAAGCCCAGCCTTATAAAAAAGAAGGATACTATGCAGCGCTCATCGCATGGCCATTTACAAAGCAAGTATTCAAAGCACAAGTGGTAGCAATAGATGCAGCTAAAAATCAGCGTGTTGCCGACATACCTTTTTATGTAAAAAATCATCAGTATAAGGTTTCATGGATCAAAGCCAAAGACAAATTTATAGATGGAAAGATCACTGATCTTGCAGCAAGTGACCCTGAATTTTCGCATATAGATGATAGATTGGAAAAGTTAAAAGCGATCAATGAAACAATGCGTTTGAAAAATGAAGCGAAGATTCATATGTTAAGTAAAGCAGTCTCTTCAGATATATTAGAAAACTGGAAAGTGACAAAGTTTTATCCGCTTAGAAATGGACAAAAGGTTGCCAGTTATGGTGATGAAAGACATTACTACTACGGTGACAAAGAGAATGTTGTGTCACACTCGTATCATGTAGGATACGATCTAGCCAGTACCAAAATGGCAACGATTAAATCATCAAATCCAGGTAAAGTAGTCTATGCAAGTGAAAATGGTATCTATGGAAATATGCCTATGATAGATCATGGATTAGGACTTTATTCATTGTATGGACACTGTTCTCAACTGTTGGTGAATGAAGGTGATGCCGTAAATAGAGGCGATGCCATAGCCAAAACAGGTGTGTCAGGATTGGCATTAGGAGACCATTTACATTTTGGTCTTTTGGTTCAAGGTATAGAGGTAAGGCCCGTTGAGTGGTTTGATCAAGACTGGATAAGAAAGAATATCGATGATATATTTAAGGCCGCAGATAAGATAATCGAAGGAAAATAATTTTAAAAATAGCACACTAAAAATATGTCATTTGAAATAATTATTATATTATAGTATAATACAAACTATAAAAATAAAGAAAGGGGGAATGTAATGCAGCAAAGAACACTGAAAAAACCTGTAGAAGTTATCGGTATAGGTTTACATAAAGGCGAGCCTATTAAGTTGAGACTTGAACCCCTTGATGTAGATGCGGGCATTATGTTTTATCGAGAAGATTTAGCGCTGAGTATACCACTTTCTCCTGACTCAGTGATAGATACACGAATGGCCACAGTCATAGGAAATGAAAAGGGTTATATCTCTACCATAGAGCATTTTCTTTCTTCAGTATACGCCTATGGCATAGACAATATGCGTGTCATTGTCGATGGAAATGAGATGCCTATCATGGATGGTTCATCTATCTCTTTTTGTCTTTTGTTGGAAGAGGCAGGTATCGAAGAACAAGATGCACCAAAGAAGATTATCCGTGTAAAAAAACCGTTGAGGTACAAGAAGGTGATAAATTTGTACGTTTATTGCCTCATGAAAGTGCACAATTTAATTTTCGTATCAAATTTGATCACCCTGTTATAGGTGATCAGCAAGAAAGTTTTGACTTTAGTACAGGAAATTTTGTAGAAGAGATTGCAAGGGCACGAACATTTGGATTTGCCAAAGACATACAGTATCTTCAAAGTCAAAATTTGGCACTTGGTGCAACACTCCAAAATGCCATAGGATTGGATGACCATAAAGTACTCAATCCTGAAGGATTACGTTTTGAGAATGAATTTGCAAGACATAAAATTTTAGATGCTATGGGAGATATGATGGTCTCTGGACATAACATACTGGCTAAATATGAATCCTTTGCAGGAAGTCATGATCTCAATTATAAACTCACGGCAAAATTACTGTCTGACAGTAAGAATTATGATCTTGTAGCAGTAGAAGAGTTACAAAGTAGAGCATTTGCAAAAAGCTTTGCCTAAGAGATACGAACTTCTCATTATTTCCATCTCTTCACCTCTTATGATAGGGGTTTATGAAGAGGGTGAACTGATTCAATCTATAACAAGTGAGTTAAAAACTTCTGAAATTCTCTTACCCTTGATAAAGGAATCTATCGATGCGTATGATATTTCTAGGGTCATCTACACAAGAGGTCCTGGCTCTTATATGGCGATAAAACTTACCTATATTATACTTAAAACGATAGAAATCATTCGAGGTATTAAGTGTGTGGGATGTAGTGGTTTTGCGTTAAATGGCGCAGAACCCATTAAAGCTGTAGGTAATCTTTATTTTATCAAGGAAAAAGAGACTATAATGACAAAAAAATATGAACAGCCAGTCAATGTAAAATTTACATTACCTCAGAGTATTCATGATCTTGAATTAGATGAAGAATCAATACCTGAGTACATACTGCCAGCCGTTTAGAAACCATGCAACTGATTGCATGGGCTAAGAGCTGAAGTTGACATAATGTTCAACCTGGTTTTCAGAGTTTTTCTCTAAAAGCGTTCACAATAAGGACAACGATGTTTATAAGCGTACCCGCAACCTCTGCAAACTTAGGACCAGGATTTGACACTTTGGGGCTTGCAGTAGATTTAAGAAATGAAATTACGATTACACCTTCAAAATTTTTAAGTCTCTCCACACATGGAGAAGGGGCGGACAATCCTAAAATAAAGAAAAATTCCCTGTTTTTAAGTATTTTTAATGAAAATTACAAAAGACTGACTGGCAAAGATGATAATTTTAGATTCGAGTTTCATAATCGTATTCCTATCTCAAGAGGACTTGGAAGTTCTTCAGCCGTCATTGTTGCTGCATTAAGTGCGGCTTACACTGCAGCAGATAAAAAGTACAATAAAAGAGAAATACTCAATCATGCACTACGCTATGAACATCACCCGGATAACATCACGCCTGCAGTCATGGGTGGCTTTAATGTGGCCTGCGTAGAAGGTGACAGAGTGTACAGTAAAAAAAGACGTATGCCTGATTATTTAAGGGCTGTAGTGGTTGTCCCCAACCGAACTATTTCCACGGCAAAATCTCGTACGATCCTTCCTAAGATGTACAGAAAGGAAGAGACTGTCTATTCACTTTCAAGATCTTCTTATATGACGGCACTTTTTATGAGTGAATCATGGGATCTTTTACGCATCGCTTCTAAAGATAAACTACATCAGGCAAGACGGATGAAGATGATGCCAGAACTCTTTGATGTTCAAAAATTAGCATTGAAGCATGGAGCACTGATGAGTACACTTTCTGGTTCAGGTTCGACATTTTTTAACCTTGCATACGATAAAGATGCAGATAAAATGGCAGAAGCACTACAAGCGCGTTTCCCTCAATTTAGGGTTTTTATTCTCTCTTTAGACAATAATGGTGTCATCACCAAAAGTTAAGCTGTACGCTTAATCTCTTTTTAGGTATAATACGCATGAAAAAATCACAGCCAACACGTATGTGCATCGCTTGCCGAAGTAGACATCCTCAAAACACTTTGATTCGATTAAAACAAGAGGGTAATGATGTCGTAGCATCTGATGGTAAGGGAAGAAGTTTTTATCTTTGTGATATTTGTGTAAAAGATGAAAAAAAAATCAAAGGCTTAGTGAAGCGTTTTAAACAAGATGCAGAACGATTTACTACGTTATTGAAACAGTTGACTCTTGAAGTCAACACATGCAAATAATTGCATTATATTAAAGGAGTTAATCAAGAATGGATAAAGTTAAAATCCAAGAAATAGCAGATGAAGCGGGATTGTCAAATGGAGATTTACTAGACAAAGCCAAAGCGTTAGGTTTTGATGTAAAAGCGGCCAATAGCACTATCAGTATGGAGAATGCTGGTATCCTTGTAGATTATGCGATTAGCGGAACATTGCCAAAAGGGTTTACCAAGCCAGGCAGTAAGCCAAAAATCACTGTAGTGAAGAAAACCATCGAAGTTGTTGAAAAGAAAGTTTCAACTCCAGAGGTTGAAACTACAACTTCTGAAGCACCAGCAGTTGAAACTGTTGAAGAGACTTCTGCAGTGTTAACAGAAGAGACAGATGAAGCAGTGACTCCAAAAGTAACTGAAGAAATAGTTGAAAAATCTGTACCTAAAGAGGTAAAAAAACGTAAGGGTATTTCTGTTGTAAGTAAAAAAACAGAGACGGAAGCACCTAGTGATAAAAGCGATGAAGATAAACCAAAACGAAAAACACTTTCTCGTGGTGGAATAAAAATCGTAAGAAAAGCAAAACCTGCACCAGTCAGAGCTGCGACAAAGATCTCTATGGATGAGCAGACACCTTATATAGCGAAAAAGAAACCTAAAAAAGTAGCAGAAGCCAGAGATGCCGGTACCAAAATAGACATTTTCAACCATGACAGTATGAGTACAGAGATAGACAGTGGTTTTGGTGGTGAGGAAGTCGTTCTTTTAGATTTTTCTGATAAAAACATTTATGAAGATATGATGCGTCAAGAGCAAAAGCGTAAAGAAGAAGTGAAAAAGAGAGAAGCAGCCAATGGTGGACCTGTTAAAGGAAGACAACCATTCCGTCCTCAACAAAAACGTTCACTTAAGCGTGGTGGTAAACGTAAAAAGTATGAGAAAGTAGAAAATACGGAAGTGGTAACTTCTGTAGAAATTCCTGAAAATGTAAGGGTCTATGAGTTTGCTGAAAAGGTAAACCGTTCTGTAGGTGAAGTGGTTGGTGTACTTTTTGCACTTGGTATGATGGTAACAAAGAATGACTTCTTAAATAAAGACGAAATTGAAATTCTTGCTGAAGAGTTTGAGGTTGAAGTGACTACTGTCAATCCACTCGATGAACTTGATGTCACAGAAGCTTATGATGCGGAGGAAGATGAGGATAATCTTCAAGAGCGACCACCGGTTATTACTATCATGGGACATGTTGACCATGGTAAGACATCACTTCTTGATAGAATTCGTACTTCAAAAGTTGCCGATAAAGAAGCGGGCGGTATTACACAGCATGTAGGTGCTTATCAGGTAGAAAAGAATGGCAAAAAAATTACTTTTGTCGATACTCCGGGTCACGAAGCATTTACAGAAATGCGTTCACGAGGAGCACAAGCAACCGATATTGTTATTATTGTTGTTGCAGCAGATGACGGTGTTATGCCTCAAACCAAAGAAGCCATTGCACATACAAAAGCGGCGGGGGTACCTCTCATCGTTGCGATTAATAAAATGGATAAAGAGAGTGCAAATCCTGATAACGTTAAGGCCCAATTGTCAGAGATAGGTGTCATGGCAACAGACTGGGGTGGTGAGTACGAATTCGTTCCTGTATCTGCGCATTCGGGCATGGGGATAGATGATTTGCTTGAAACCATTCTGTTACAAGCAGAAGTGATGGAACTTAAAGCAAACCCAAATAGAAAAGCAAAAGCTGTTGTGGTTGAAAGTTCTCTTGAAAAAGGCTTTGGACCAGTTGCCAATGTGATTATTAAGAATGGTACATTACGTATCGGTGACAATGTGATCGTAGGTAAAACGTATGGTCGTATTAAGGCCATTAAGCTTGATGATGGAAGTAATGTCAAAGAGATTGGACCAAGTACACCTGCAGCCATTGTAGGGCTTAATGAAGTACCTGGAGCAGGTGATGAACTTATCGCGATGGAAACAGACAAAGAAGTNCGTGAATTGGCTGAGAAAAGAGCTGAATATGATAGAACTAAGCAACTTTCTAAAAGTACAAAAGCATCGCTTGACGATCTTTCTGCACTTATTGCTGAAGGACAGCTCAAATCACTTCCTGTCATCATCAAAGCTGATGTGCAAGGTTCTCTTGAAGCCATCAAAGGTAGCTTAGAGAAGCTTAGAAATGAAGAGGTTAAAGTAAACATTATCCACGAAGGTGTTGGTGGCGTAACAGAGAGTGATCTTGCCCTTGCTGATGCATCTGAACATGCGGTTGTACTTGGATTTAATGTTCGTCCAACAGGTGCAGTGAAGAAGAAATCAAAAGAGTTGGGTATAGAGATACGTTCTTACTCTATTATTTATGATCTTTTAGATGATGTGAAATCACTTCTTGGTGGCATGATGAGCCCTGTTATTTCTGAAGAAGTAACCGGACAGGCAGATGTGCGTGAAACATTTGTTGTTGGTAAAGTAGGTACGATTGCAGGATGTAAAGTTTCAGATGGTGCGATTACAAGAAACTCTAAAGCTAGACTTATTCGTGACGGTGTGGTCGTCTATGAAAGTTCGATCTCTTCACTCAAGCGTTTCAACGAAGATGCAAGAGAAGTGAAGAATGGTTATGAGTGTGGTATCATGCTCGAAAACTTTAATGATATTAAAGAGGGCGATGTGATCGAAACCTTTAAAGATGTTGAAGAACAAGTTACATTATAGGATGCAATTTGAGCAAAGTGCTCATGCAACTAGTCGAATTTTAAGAAAGGTGCTAATTTGACCCACGAAGAGATCAAACGTCACAGAGTTGAATCTGTACTCAAAGAGATCATTCCTGAAGCACTTGGTAGCTTGGATGATGAACGCATTAACGGACTTACGGTTACAGATGTTGTGTGTTCAAAAGGAAGATCAGATGCCAAAGTGTATCTTGACACTTCATTTTTAAATGAAAAAGAGCAGAATGAAGCACTTAGACAGTTAAGAGCAGTTGCAGGGTATATACAAAACCATTGTAAGCAAAGTGAAGGGTGGTTTAAAGCCCCCCGTTTTACTTTTGAATTTGACCATCAGCTAGAAAAAGTAAGTCGTATAGAAGATCTTTTTAAACAAATAGCAACGAGAAAGCCTATCGACAAGGAGTCTAAAGATGAATCTTGAAACACAAATAGCTAAAATCATAGAAGCCAATGGTGCAGCATTGTATGACATAGAGATAGTGACAGAGTTTGAAGAGACTATTTTTCGTATTTTGGTGACAAAAATGGGTGGTGTGAATTTGGATCTTTGTGCTGACATATCTCATGAACTCTCTCCTTTTTTGGATGTTCATCCACCTATGAGTCAGAAATACCGTTTAGAAGTGAGTTCTCCCGGTATAGAAAGGAAACTTACAAAACCTGTACATTTTAAAAATGCCATTGGTGAAAAAGTGAAGCTCAAGATCACAGGTGGTGACAAACTTAAAGGGCTTCTTAAGGATGCTGATAATAATGGCATTGTCGTTGAAACAAAGCAGGGTGATGAACGCTTTGAATATGGAGAACTAGGTACAGCAAAAACCTATTTTGACTGGAACTAAAGAAA
>JGI10211J34971_10002303_pt1 | contig 15657 bp, 5 predicted proteins | sample Etolagsediment_FD_34971 | JGI IMG/M metagenome (IMG submission 34971) | reverse complement strand
CCACCTTTCCTGCCAAGCCAGATTTATGGCTATTTCATTTTCTCAAGCGCGAATGTTCTTAACACCCTAAGGAGTTATCCCCTGAAAACTGCAAGCATCGCCTCCGCCAAAAACAACAGACCCAGCAGGTCCTTTTTCAGGTCATGGTCTTTCGTCCCAGCCTTTTGCAAGCAGCTTGGTATTGTCGCTGCGGCTGGTTTGTTTTTCGCTCAACCGATCTATGCTGCTGAATATTTTACCGGAAAAGTTTGGAATGATCTAAATAAAAACGGTATTGAAGATGCCGGAGAGCCACCTGTTTCCGGTGTTACGGTTACTGTCAATGGTGTCAACAAGACAACAAACGCCAGCGGGGTCTGGATCTCCAATGATCTGAGTCGCTGGACAAACTATACTGTTACTTTTTCCAATATTCCGTCTGGATATGGCTTCACCTTGCAGGATCAAGGCCCAGACGACACCATTGACAGCGACCCCGATCCTGTCAGTGGGGTAACCGGATCATATAATGCGGGAAGAGATAAAACCACCGAAGATATTGATGCTGGTATTTATCTCAAGGTGGTAGAAATGGATGTCAAAGGGAATGGTCAAAGCATTCTCGATGGAGACACATCACCCAGCGTCAATGATGACACTTATTTTGGTAATGTGGATATCGCTACCGGATCCACTCAACACACCTTTACTATTTATAACACTGGTGACGCACTTCTGAATCTTGATGGGTCTCCCATTGTCTCAATTTCTGGAACCCATGCCTCGGACTTTAGCGTAACGACGGCGCCGAGCACTCCTGTGGCTGCGAATGGCGGTTCAACAACATTTGTGATCACATTTAACCCCAGCGCGTCGGGCAGTCGCACCGCCACGGTTTCCATCGACAACAACGACACCGATGAAGACCCTTACAATTTTGCTATCCAGGGAACCGGAACGGCCACGCCTGAGATCGACATCAGGGGCAAGGGAATATCCATCACCGACGGTGATGTTTCCCCGTCCACAACAGACGATACAGATTTCACCTCCGCTGATATTTATGGTGGTGCTCATACACACTTCTTTACCATCTATAATTTGGGGTCAGGAGACCTGACCCTTTCCGGATCACCCAATATTCAGATCACCGGTTCACATGCAGCTGACTTTTCGGTTAGCCAACAGCCGGCATCAAGCACGGTTTCTCCCCAGGGTGGCACGCAGAACTTTCACATTATCTTTGACCCGACCACAACTGGACTTCGTCAGGCCACGGTATATATCACCAGTAATGATGGAAATGAGAACCCCTACACTTTTAGCATTCAGGGTGTTGGTACCATCAACCCTGAAATTGATATCAAAGGAAACAACCTGTCAATCACGAGCAATGACCTGTCTCCGTCCACTGCAGACTCCACCAATTTTGGCTCTGTAGAGATCGGCAGCACCACGCGCATTGTTACCTACCACATCTATAACACTGGGCCTGCCACCCTTAACCTGACTGGGTCCTGGCCTTTGGTAAGCATCAGCGGGTCTCACGCTTCTGATTTTGATGTCTATAGTGCACCGGCCAGCTCCATAGCCCCAGGAGGCAATACCAGCTTCAAGATCTCCTTTGACCCCCTTACGGCGGGCACGCGCTCAGCCGTACTGACCATTGCCAATAACGATTTAAGTGAAAGCAGCTATGTTTTCGCCATTCAGGGAACGGGTACCTATTCTACGGCACCCTTGTCGGAAATTGATGTTCAGGTGTCTCTGACCAGCATCCCCAGCGGCACCAGTGCGCCTTCATTTGGCTCGGTGGCTGTCAATGGTGGCTCTAGCAGTAAAACATTCACCATAAAGAATACGGGCACCGAAGACCTTCTTGTGACCGCCAGTCCGCTGGCCGCGATCAGTGGATCTCATGCTTCTGATTTTGTGGTAACACAACAACCCAGCTCACCGATTGCTCCGGGAGCCTCTGTGCCTTTTACCATCGCCTTTTTACCCTCTGCTGGCGGCACGCGCTCAGCTTATGTGAGTATTGAGAACAATGACGCCAACGAAAGCCCCTATACTATCACCTTGACGGGGACGGGTCTTACATCTCCTGAAATTCAAGTCAAGGGAAACAATCTGGAAATCGTCAGTGGCGACAACACACCCAGCCTCACCGACAGTTCCTATTTTGGAAATGTGACAGCAAGTCTGGGAAACAAGTTTGTCACCTATAAAATCTATAACCTGGGCAGCACGACGCTTACCCTGGGTGGCGTCTCTCCCGTTGTTATCACTGGCGCTGCAGCATCAGAGTTTAGCGTAACCACTCAGCCTGCTTCAAGTATTGCACCAAACAGCAGTTCTTCATTTGTAGTCAAATTCGATCCGTCTCAGGTTGGGTTAAGAAATGCAGCCATTTCCATTGCCAACGACGACAATAACGAGAACCCCTATCTTTTTTCTATTCAGGGTAATGGTACGGGACCGGGCTCTCCCCTGGCCTGTGTGCCCAACTTTTTCCATATTTACGGTGATAACGGAGTTATTGCCTATTTAGATGCAACCACAAACCCCTACACTTACACGACCATCGCCACTGCAGGATATTCTATCAATGGTATGGGTTATAATCTGGAAGACGGTCTGCTCTATGGTTTTGAGCAGGATGCCACCATTGCCGGAGATAAGATCATTCGCATTGATGGAACCGGGGCCATCACGGTCTTGACCAGTGTCACCGTGCCTTTCGTTTCCTGGCGGGCAGATTTCAATGACTCTGGAAATATGTACTTCTGGAATTCAACAGGAACTCAAATCGGTATTTTTGATGCCAGTACAGGCAATATTACCACTCAGAATACCAGTGGTGCATCCTTTGCCCCGATTGATATGGCCTACATCGATGAAGATGGTAATTTTTACGGAATCCAGACCACAACGCTGTATAAGTATAATCCATCCACACATGTGGTAAGCACCAGCAGCATTACTGGTCGTCTGGCAGATGAATACAATACCGGAGCCAACAGTGACTATTATGGTGCCTGCTGGTCCGCCAACGATGGATACCTTTATTCAACCAACAGCCAAAGTGGCCGCATGTATAAGATCAATGTGGGGACAGGCGAAAGTGTTTATGTCGGACAGGGTCAGGCCAACTTGAATAAAAGTGATGGGGCGTCATGTCCTCTCGCCGAAGCACCGCTGCCCAGCACAGGATCCATTGGGAACCGGGCCTGGGTCGATTCAGATGCCGACGGCATTCAGGATGCAAACGAAGTTGGTTTACCCGGTGTGACCGTGAAGCTTTACACCAGTGATGACACCTTTATTTCATCAACTATTACCAATTCCAGCGGTCTTTACTCTTTTACCAACCTGGCTCCTTCCGATTACTACCTGGAGTTCACCTCACCGCCTACTGGGTTCTCTTTAACCCTTCAGGATCAAGGCAGCAACAACACGCTGGACAGTGATGTCAATCCTACCACAAAAAGAACAGCGGATTTCTTTGTCAGTGTTGGTCTTATTGATGAGGGGCTTGACGCTGGCTATACTGCCACCGGTTTTGGAAATTTTGTCTGGAATGATCTGGATTATGATGGCGTCCAGGATGTGGGCGAGGTAGGTGTCCCCGGTGTCACCGTCCAGGCCCTTCTGGCCAGCAATAATTCGGTGGTAGCGACAAAGACCACTGATGCCTATGGTGCCTATAATTTTACCGGGCTCAACGCAACGGGCTATAAACTCAAGATCAGTAATCTTCCTGGCGGCTATATCACCACAACTCAAAATGCTGGCGGGGATGATCTCAAGGATAGTGATGTAAGCGCGAGTACGGGCATTTCCGGAACATACACACTCGTTTCCGGACAATTCAATGCAACAGTAGATGCCGGTATCTACCAACAGACCTCACCAGAGATCAACATCAAAGGGAACAATGTCAACATTGTTGATGGCGATGCCACCCCAGCCCTAACCGACCATACCGATTTTGGATCCGTTTCCGTGGCCTCAGGAACCGTTGTGAGAACCTTCACCATCCAGAATGTCTCTGGGCCAACCCTGACCCTTAATGGGACACCCATCGTGGCAATTTCAGGAACCCATGCCGCTGATTTTACCGTGACAACGCAACCCAACGGTACGTCCATCACCGCAGGCGCCAGTAAAACCTTTCAGGTCACTTTTGACCCCAGCGCACTGGGCGAGAGAACCGCTGTTATCAGCATCTCAAACAATGACAACAATGAAAACCCCTATGATTTCAGCATCAAGGGAACCGGCCTGGCTCCTGAAATGCATATGCGGGGCAACGATATCAGCATCGTTGACGGGGATGTAACCCCCGCCACAGCAGATGGAACCGACTTCGGATCTGCTGATATCGCTTCAGGCCAGAATTCTAAAACATTCAAAATATTCAACCTCGGCAGCTCGGCCCTCACGTTGACTGGCGCCAGCCCATATGTGGTCTTTTCGGGCACCCATGCTGCTGAATTCAGTGTCACTGCCATTCCGGCTTCCAGCATAGCTGCCGGTGACTCCACCTTCGTCACGGTCAAATTTGATCCTGCTGGTATTGGCGTGAGAACGGCCATGCTCTCCATTGCCAACACTGATTCTGATGAAAACCCCTATAATTTTAATATCCAGGGTACAGGAACTGCTTTCCCGGAAATTCAACTTGAAGGAAACGGCCTGGTTATCGCCGATGAAGACATGACACCATCGACCACCGATCATACGGATTTCGGCAGTCTGGATATTTTTACCGGGTCCCTGGTACGGACATTCACCATTCGTAACAATGGCTCTGGAAATCTTGCCCTGACGGGGCTGCCCATGGTTCAAATCAGTGGAACCAATGCCGGCGATTTTATTGTCTCCACCGAACCATCTTCAGGAACGGTGACAGCCTCCGAGACCGTGACCTTCCAGGTGACCTTTGACCCCACGACGACAGGACTCAGAAAGGCTGTTGTTAACATCAGCAATGATGATGCTGACGAAAACCCCTATAATTTCGCCATTCAGGGTCAGGGTACTTCAACCCTGGACCAGGAAATTGAACTGTTGGGCGGTGGCCTGGTTATTATGTCAGGAGACATCACTCCGCGTACCGCTGACAACACGGATATGGGAACGGGCATGATCTCTGGTGTACCCATTTCAAAAACCTTCGTGATCAGAAATGTTGGTTATGCTGTGCTGAACCTCACAGGACCGCCACCTTATGTGAGCTTGACAGGCACCCACGCCTCTGAATTCAATATCAGCAGTAGTCCGGCTACAGCAGTCGGGATCGATAGCGCCACAACCAGTTTTGTGATTTCCTTTGCGCCGGCTGGTTTGGGCACACGCCAGGCGACGGTGAACATTCTCAACAATGACGCCAATGAAAGCCCTTATACTTTCAGTGTTCGTGGAACTGGTATTTATAACCCCAACTCTCTATCTGAAATAGATATCCAGGGCAACTTCTTGTCCATCCCTTCCGGGGACACATCGCCAAGCGCTACAGATGGAACCAATTTTGGAAGTGTGGAGGTTGTTGGCGGCTACACCAGCGTGCGGAATTTTGTCATCAAAAACCTGGGCTCTGAAGATCTGGTTCTCGGAAACACACCACGGGTTGCGCTCTCGGGAACGGGTGCAGCAGACTTCAGTGTCACGACCCAGCCGGCTTCCCTTGTTTCAGCGGGAAGTTCTGTCAACATGTCCATCACTTTCAATCCTTCTGCGACGGGGACACGCACGGCAACGGTTTCCATTGGCAATAGTGATCAAAACGAAAACCCATACACTTTTACTATCCAGGGAGAGGGAACCACGGTTCCAGAGATCAGCCTGACTGGAAATGGTGTAACCATTGCAAATGGCGACAATACGCCCAGCATGGGAGACAGCACCTATTTGGGTAATGTAGATGTCAACCTGGGTGTTAAATATGTTACTTACACCATTCACAACACCGGCAGTTCAAGTCTGACATTGACGGGGGTTCCAACGGTAAATATTATCGGCGACCACGCATCAGACTATACCGTTACATCCTATCCCAGTTCCTCTATTAATGCCGGGAGCTCTTCATCTTTTGTGGTCGCATTTGATCCTGCCATTGTTGGATTAAGAAATGCTGCTATTTCCATCACCAGCAATGATTCAGAAGAAACGCCCTATGTCTTCGCGATCCAGGGTAATGGAACCGGGCCGGGCTCACCGCTGGCCTGTGTGCCCAACTTCTTTCATATTTATGGAAGCAATGGAACCATCGCATACCTTGATGCCTCTTCCAGCCCCTATGTGTACACCACTATCGCCACGGCCGGTTTTGAGATCAATGGTGTCGGGTATAATCTTGAAGACGGGCTGCTCTATGGGTTTAACATGGGAACTGGTGACCTCATCCGCATCGATGGAACAGGATCCATCACAACCCTTAGCAGTGTCTCCGTCAATTATGAATCCTGGCGGGCTGATTTCAACGATTCTGGTGATATGTATTTCTGGAACTCAACGGGAACACAGGTTGGGATTTTTGACGCCAGCGCTGGAAGCGTCTCTTATCAGAACACCACAGGCGATTCCTGGACCCCGATTGATATGGCCTATCTTGAATCAGATGGAAATTTTTATGGGGTCCAAACAACAACGCTCTATAAGTACAACCCCAATAGCCATGTCGTCTCAACATCGACGTTGACCGGCAAGCTGGTTGATGACTATAATGCCTCAACAAACAGCATTTATTATGGTGCTGCCTGGTCAGCCAATGATGGCTATGTGTACACCACCAACAGTCAAAGCGGACGGATGTATAAGATCAATGTCTTAACAGACGAAACCATTTACGTTGGACAGGGAGAAGAAAACTTGTCTTCAAGTGATGGTGCTTCGTGTCCCTTGGCTGCCTCACCCTTACCCACCACGGGAACCATCGGAAATTTTGTGTGGCTGGACGCCAATGACAATGGTCTCCAGGACGCCGGGGAAGTGGGTCTGGGCGGTGTCACGGTCTCTATTTATGATGCAGATGATACCTTCCTGGGGTCTCAGGTAACTGCATCTGATGGCGCTTATGTTTTTGAGAATCTCTCGCCATCCGAGTATTATTTGACCTTCACCAATCCACCTGCCGGTTTTGGTCTGGCTACCAAAGACGTGGGAACAAACAATGAAATCGATAGTGATGTTGATCCTGCCACGTCAAAGACAGACGTTTTCACTGTTGATATCGGTCTGATCGATAATTCCATTGATGCTGGTTTCAAAGCCACCGGAGTTGGAGACTTTGTCTGGCTGGATGCTGATGAAGACGGTATTCAAGATCCTGGTGAGGCTGGAGTTCCTGGAATCAATGTGGAGATCAAGCTGGAATCCAATGGAACCAGCGTGGCTACAACCACCACGGATGCCACAGGAATGTATTGTTTCAAGGGATTGACAAATACCACATATCGCCTGTATTTCACGAACCTTCCTGCCGGTTATGTCTTTTCACCCCAAAATCAGGGTGGTGACGATGCTGTGGATAGTGATATCAATCCATCAAATGGTGAATCGCCCTCGTTTACCTTGAGCACGGGAATGTACAATGCCACCATTGATGCTGGTGTTTATCAGCAATCTGAACCCGAGATCGATATCCAGGGAAATAATGTCAGCATCCCTGATGGGGACGTAACTCCAGGCACGGCAGATCATACCGACTTTGGTTCCATCTCTGCCGTTGTGGATTCTGTTTCCCGCACCTTCTGGGTGTTGAATGTATCCGGTGCAGATCTAACGCTCAATGGTTCACCAAAGGTTGTTGTGTCAGGCACGAATGCAAATGAGTTCACTGTGACGACTCAACCCGACGCCACCATTGTTGCCGGCGAAAGCACCAGTTTTACGGTTAAGTTCAAACCTGGTGCTGAGGGATTGCGTACCGCGCTCCTCAGCCTGGCCAACACAGATGCCGATGAGAACCCCTATGATTTTGCCATCCGCGGGTTTGGTCTGGCTTCTGAAATATCCGTAACTGGCGATGGAAACCCAATAAATGATGGCGATACTGAAACCAGTGCAAACAACCTGACTGATTTTGGTTCTGAAGATATCTCCACCGGGAGCGAATCGCATATCTTCACCATCATGAATACAGGGAATGCCAATCTGGTTCTTACTGAACCGGCGCCCCATATCACCATTTCCGGAACCCACGCCGCTGATTTTAGCATTACCAGTGCACCTGACTCGCCGGTGGCTTCCAATGGATCCACCAACTTCACGCTGACTTTTAATCCTGTGGGAGAAGGGGTGAGAACAGCCCTTGTCACCATTGCCAACAATGATGTCGATGAAAATCCATTTACGTTTGTCGTCTCAGGCACTGGAAGTGCAACGCCTGAGATTGCACTTGAGGGAAATGGTGAATCCATCTTAGATGGTGACAGTTCACCCGGAAGCGCGGACGATACCGATTTTGGAAGTAAGGATATCCTCACGGGAAGCACGGTTCACACCTTTACCATCATTAACCCCGGTAGTGGTTCATTGTTGCTGACGGGAACTCCCATGGTGGCTTTGAGCGGCACCCACGCTGGTGATTTTCTGGTAAGCACTGAACCTGCTAGTGCCAGCGTTGCCCCAGACAGTGGAACCGTTACCTTTGACATTACCTTTAACCCGACCGGTGTTGGACTGAGAACCGCCCTTGTCAGTATCGCCTCAAATGACGCTGACGAGAACCCCTTCACTTATAGCATCCAGGGTACGGGTGTTGCCAGCTCCGAGATCGATGTTCTGGGGAACAACCTGTCTATTTTGAATGGTGATCTGGTTGCCAGTGTTTTGGACAGCACCGTTTTTGATAGTACCATAGTCGACTCGGCCTTCTCGGTCACATTTACCATCAAGAATCAGGGAAGTGCCGTTTTGAATTTAACGGGGACATCACCCTATGTTACCATCGGTGGAGACCATGCTTCAGATTATGCCGTTACAGCCATCCCCGATGCGGTAATTGCTTCCGGGGGCGGCACCACAACATTTACCATCACCTTTACCCCCTCTGATGAGGGTGTCAGGAATGCTGTGATCAGCATCGCCTCTGATGATAGTGACGAGAATCCGTATACATTTGCTGTTCAGGGTGTTGGACTTCCCACACCACAGCCTGAACTCACCTTGGTTGAGACCGTGGATCTGGCAGTCGCAGCACCAGGTGATACCCTAACCTATACTGTGGTTTACAGTAACGTTGGCGTTGGGCTGGCCACCAGTGTTGTCCTGGACCAGGAAATTCCTGATAAAACGACATATTTGACTAACTCCGCTACGGGGGAAGGAATGGTGATTCTTTTTAGTCATGACAATGGCTCAAATTATAACACCAGTCAAACTGCACCAGTTACACATGTTCGCTATCAGCGTATTCAACCGCTCCCTCCCTACTCAAACGGGACTGTCTCTTTCAGGGTTACCGTAGATTAGAGATAAGGCAATAAAAAACATGGCAGTGTCAGTCAGTTGACTGGCACTGCTTTTCATTCCTGGGGGATATTAACTGTTGGCGACGGCTTCAAGTAAACTTAAAATTCGCTTATGAAGCCGATTGACCGTCCGCGCAAAATAAAAGTGGCTGATTTACTGCCTGGAATGTTTGTGGAGCTCCCTGGCAGCTGGCTTCAGCACGCCTTTATTCGTGGCAGTTTTCTGATTCGGGACCAGGCTCAAATTCTCAAGATCAAGAAAAGCGGGCTCGAGGAGGTGGTCTTTATCCCATCCAAGAGTACCATCCGCCCCGGGGTCCCCACAAAGCCGAAATATGTGGCCATGGAACCCCAGAAAAAGACCTGGGATCCGGCCCTCATGCCGGAGAATTTTTCTGCCATTCTAAAAGACGTCACCGTTTCTCCTGAAAAAAAATCCAGGTACATCTATGATGCCTCTCTGGATGTGATGAACAAATTGTTAGCTGAACCTTCTGTGGACAACATCACCCAGTTCAAGGAAGGCGTTTCTGAAATGGTCGATCATATTCTAGAGGATGATGAAACCGCAGGCTGTTTGTTAAACATCACTTCCCATGATTATTATACCTTCACCCATTCTGTGAATGTGGGCATCCTGTCCATTCTCCTGATCAAAGCCCTTTACGGAAAATCCAGCCCTCATGATCTGCAGGAGCTCGGCGCCGCCTTTTTTCTTCATGATATCGGTAAGGTGAATATTCCTGAATCGCTGATCAATAAACCCGGGCGCCTCGATGCGGGTGAAATTCAGATCATGCGAGATCATCCCCTGAATGGTTATCAGATCCTTTCTGATACGGATCATCTGAGTCCTGAAAGCAAAATTATCGTGATGCAGCATCACGAACGCCATGGAGGAATGGGCTACCCCCAGGGCTTGATGGGCAATGAAATCCATATTTATGGGCGAATTTGTTCTATTACCGATGTCTTTGACGCCCTTACCTCAAAACGCTCCTACAAACCCGCGCTTCCCACATATGAAGCCCTGCGCGTTATGAAGACGGAAATGATTGATCATTTTAGCCCTGAACTTTTTGCTGAATTCATCGGTTTGTTTCGAAAATAGCCTTTTTATATAAAGGATCTTTACCATGCGTCTTTTCATGTCTCTGGTATTTATTGTCTCGTCTATTTCCTTTATCTACCCCCAATCCAACCCAGGAGACCCCATGCACGGTTTTCAACTCATTGAAAAACGATTTGTCAAAGAAGTCGATGCCGATTGTTACTATTTCAAACATGAAAAGTCCGGCGCCCGTCTGTTCAAGATCGCCAACCAGGATTTAAACAAGACTTTCTGTATCAGTTTCAAGACTTTGACTGAAAGCGATGCTGGCACCCCTCATATCATGGAACATTCAGTATTGAACGGGTCCAAACATTTTCCCGTCAAGAGTCCCTTTGATATTCTGTCTAAAGGATCCCTGAACACCTTTCTCAATGCCATGACCGGCTCGGATATCACCCTCTACCCCGTCAGCAGTATGAATGACAAAGACTTTCAGACCTTGATGCATATCTATCTGGATGCCGTCTTTAATCCTCTTATCTACGAGGACCCCCGGATTCTGGAACAGGAGGGGTGGCACCATGAGCTGACCCATGTTGATTCCCCGGTGACTTACAAGGGGGTTGTTTACAATGAAATGAAAGGCGCTTTTTCCAGTCCCACCCGAGAGTGGGGATATTGGGTTGATAAATATTTGTTCCCTGATACACCCTACCGATTTTCATCGGGAGGATATCCCCAAGCTATTCCCTCCCTGACCCAGGAAGATTTCCTGGCGTTTCATCGTAAATATTATCATCCCTCCAATTCTTATATTTTTCTGTATGGGGATGGTGATCTGGAATCGGAATTGGCTTTTATCAATAGGGAATATCTTTCCAAATATCAACAGCCCAAGGAACGCGTTACCATTCCGCTTCAAACCGCTTTTGATGCACCGCGTGTTGCCACTGGAAAATATGCTGCAACGCTTGATTCAGAGACCGAAGGTGAAAGCTATCTCTCCCTCTCTTTTGTTAGCGGGTTGAGTTCTGATCCACAATTGGCCATGGGTCTGCGTCTACTGGCACAGGTCCTGTTTAACAATGAAGCAGCCCCCGTTCGTATCGCCCTGCAAGAGGCTGGGATCGGCAAGGATATCAGCGCCTGGACTGACGACCTCAAACAAAATGTTTTTCATGTACGGGTTCAGAATGCCAATCCCGGAGATGGACCCGCTTTTCAGCAATTGGTTATGAAAACACTGGAACGGGTTATGAACGAGGGGGTGGACCCCCAGGCCATCGCTGGTGTTTTGAACCGGATGGAGTTCAGTTTGCGTGAGGGGAATACCCCACAGAAGGGCCTGTACTATAACAACAAAGCCCTTTCTAGTTGGTTTTGGCTGGATGAACCCTTTAGCGGACTGGAATACGAAAAACCGCTGGCTCAATTCAAAGCGGGTATCAGCAATGGGTATCTTGAAGAATTGATCCGGGATTCATTCCTGGAAAATAACCATGTACTGCTGTTCACCTTGAATCCTAAACCAGGCCTGGAAGGCCAAATTGATGAGCAGCGCGAGCAAGAGCTCCGTTCATATAAAGAGAGTCTTTCAGACGAGGCGCTATCAGGCCTTGTTACACACACTGAAGCCTTGATCGCCTATCAGAAGGAGGGCGATTCACCGGAGGCGCTGGCCAGCATTCCCCTGCTGGACTTAAAGGATATCAATCCTGAGGTGGATTGGTTTGAGGCAGATCCCGGCAAAGTTGCCCGCATGCCTTACTTGCATTTTAATACTTTCACCAACAACATCAGCTACATCCAGTTCTTTTTTGATCTGCGTGTATTATCCCAGGATGAGCTGCCCTACGCATCTCTCCTTAGTGTTCTGCTGGGTTCCATTGGAACAGAAAGCCATGAATTTGGGGAGCTGGACAATCTGCTTGACGCGAAACTGGGCGGCTTCAATACATACCTTAGCAGCTATCTTGAGGAACAGGATGATGCGCGTCTTATTCCGAAATTTGTTGTTTCCACCAAGACCCTTTCAGATGATCTGTCTCCAGCATTTGAGTTAACGGCTGAAATTCTCAGGCACAGCCTATTAGCGGATACTGCGCGCATCAAGGATGTGCTCAGCCGGCATCATTCCAGGCTTTCAGCCAACATCAAGCGGGATGGCCTTGGATATGCCAGAACCAGACTGTTTTCCTACCTAAGCAATGAGGGCATGTTTGATGAACTGACCGGTGGTCTTGAATATTACTGGTTTATAAATGATCTGGTCGAGCATTTCGAAGACCGTTCCCCTGCCTTAATTGAGCAGCTTGAGAGGCTGAGTGACAAATTGTTTCAGCGAAAAAACCTGATGACGGGTGTCACCTGCAGTGAGGTCGATCTACCGGCTTTTCGCAAGGAGTTAAAAGGTTTTAAACGTGAACTTGGGAGGGGTTCCGTGAATTATGAGGTGTGGGATTTTGAACCGCTCCCCAAAAACGAAGGATTGATGGCAGCCTCGAAAGTTCAATACGTCCTGCAAGGGGCTGACTTTAAGCAGCTGGGATATGAGTGGGATGGGAAGATCCGCGTCTTGAATCAGATCATTTCCCGGGAATGGTTAAAGAACCAAGTGCGTGTAATTGGCGGAGCCTATGGCGGCTTTGCCCGGTTTAGTCCCAGCGGGGTCGTATATTTTGGTTCTTACCGGGACCCCAACCTTGGCTCAACGCTGGAGAATTATGCCTCGACACCAGCATTTCTGAATAGCTTTCAGGTAGATGATGATGAAATGACACGTTTCATTATCGGAACGATCTCCGGAATGGACAGACCCGACACCCCATCCCAAAGGGGGAGTATCGCCCTATCTCGCTATTTTCAAAAGTCATCTAAATTAAAACTTCAGGAAGAGCGTCATGCCGTTTTATCAACCACCCAGGATGATATCAGGAATTACGAGAAGATGGTCCGGGATATTCTGGCGAATGCGCCGATTTGTGTTTACGGAAACGAGAACCTGCTCACGGAGCATGCTGACTTGTTTGGCAGACTGGTAAAACTGGACTAGGGGGCGCGCTCGGCGGGATCAAAGACAGCCGACCCTATAGACGTTTTGTTGGAGTATACGCCAAAATATTGAAGCATATAGGCTGCATATAACTGCTTTATATTGATTAACACTAAAAGCTCAGGGTTGTTCTTTTCCGAAAGAGAATAATCAGCAAGATCAACAGAAACACTTTCTGGGTCAAGAACCCGAATTCATTTTGCCCCAGCAATCCACAGCCGCAATTGGAGTTCAGCCTAAAGACCAGTGAGTAGATACTTAAAACAGAGCCTCCAGCGCAAAGGCAGCTGGCCAAAAGAACTGAGACGGTGGCTGTTCGTTTAAACCACATACCAAAGACAAAGACAATCTCTATCACCAGCGCAGCAACCACAAGGTATTTAAAGTTTTCATGGACGCCTGCCGCCTGCGTGATAGCCGCGAAGGGCGCTAACCCGACCTGGAGCAAGAGCAGGGCCTTGACCACCAGTAAATACCAAAAACAAGTCACCAGAATCAGTCGCAAATGGTCAGCAGACATCCTGTCATACCACCTATACCAGAAACTATTCATCATGCTTAGCAATAAACCGAGTGATCAGTGCTTCTATGCGACTCTTCTGGGCTTCTCCTTTTAGGATCTCTGCTATCGTCACTCCAACCAAGAAATACCTGTCTCTTTCAAACCAACCGCCTTCTCTGTGCACAAGCAGATACACATTTTGACCATCGCTGTCTTCGGCAACAATGGGATACTCTAGAGCACCGTAAGCAACCTGTGAAAGATCTGCATCAAGTATACAATAATAGCACCCCGGTACGACGTCACCACCCCAGGCTGGTGCCTGAAAGAAACCAACAATGATATGATCACTCTTGACGTACAAGGTATTGATGCTTGAGTATGCTTTATCCACCGATTTCAACCTCTCGTATATATCATCTGTTAAGGGTGAAGGAATAGATACATAATCAGGATGATGTAACTGATACCTCTTTAATGTGCTATAAGGTTTCTCAAAAACCTCTAGTTCGAGACCATTTTGATTACTGACATAATAGATCGTTTCGAGCGTATCTACATCAATGGCGGGAAAAAGGTACATAATATCATAACGCTTCATTTCTTTAGCTGGTCTGTCAGACAAGGCCAGAGAGTCTATTCGATGAAGGCTTCCGTTTAATAATATCAATGAGTAGGGCTTGACTTCATTAAGAAACTTGTCATTCTCTTTATTGACAACACCCCACAAACCCGCTGCACTCTTTTTCCACATGAGTGCATGATGCCTCAATTCTCCTGGTCGGTAATTACCACACACCAACACTTTATCATCTGACAAGACCAGTTGCCTTCCTAGTGATATCGGTTTTCTATAGGGGCCCTCAATAATATTTGTCTGCAAATCTTGTTTGTAGAGATGATACTGTCCCTCGTTTACAAGAAACCCTGAATAGTAAAGCATGTTATTTTTAACATCGATGGCATGTGTTGTAAATTCAAACTTCTTATGGGGCTTAACTGTTATTTCCTCACATGTGGAAAAGCCAACTCTCTTTTGTCTGATGACGTGATCTTTATTGGCAACATATACATAGCTGCTGTCGACATAGAACCCTCTGTTGGCAATTCGATACCAGTGTTCTGAAATCAGGTCTGTGGATATACTTTGATTTAACTCTATAACTTCAACTGCACACAAAGGAGCCACAAGCATCGTAGCAATAAGAATAATGTTTTTTATCATAAACATTCACAGGGCGACCTTTTATAGGCCGCCCTTTTCTCCATGTTTTTATCTAAACAAATTGATTAGCCAAATGATGTCAAAAGAGATTGCGATTTTTAAACACTGTTCTCCATATGGCTGACACGATCCATCTGGGGCTCTGAACCCCAAATATATCGCATCGCCGGGGGCTGTTGTTGACGAGGCGAGACCTTCATCGGCCAGGTCGCCCGCATTTACCATTCCTACCATCAAAAGCGCCACCAGCCCAGTTAAAAGGATGTTTTTAAAACGATGCATAATCGTTCCTTTCTGTTTTGTTTAAGCCTGAACACTCTTCAAACTCAAACCTGTTCGCTTTTTGGTTTTCACTCCCTGGTTTCGGAG
>JGI10211J34971_10002302_pt1 | contig 15658 bp, 18 predicted proteins | sample Etolagsediment_FD_34971 | JGI IMG/M metagenome (IMG submission 34971) | reverse complement strand
TAATTGAGATTCAAGTGATAATTGAAAATCTTCGGGTGTAAACATAGGCTTATAGCAATCTACTAAATTATCCTAGCAACGACTTAAGATAACGCTGTTAATAAGTTGGCCTTTAAGGATGCATAGTCAGTAGATGTATTTACTGCGCTGTATAAACTTGCTTTTAAAGAAGATACTGCGGTAACACTAATATTAATCCAATTTGATCCATCAAATAAATACAAGTTTGTTGTGGATGGTTGATACCATAATGCACCTTCAATAGATTGCACTGTTGTTGGTTGAGTATTACTTACGCGTGTCAACACATCAGCACCATTAGCTTGATAAAATCCATCTTCTACATAGACCATTAAACGGCCATGTCGTGTGTCAAACCATAATTGTCCATTTGTTGGAGCATTTATATATTCACCAGTTGTTACTCCATCAGATTCTGAAGTTGCCCAACCAGGTGGATAATCACCAGGTTGCGCTCCACTCCACTCTCTGGATATATCATTGATGCCATCTACAATTCCCTGAAAGTTAGGCTGATAATCTTTTGCAACGGATCCATTTCTAAGGACTAAATTGCTTAAAGCATCTGTTACGCCCGAATAACCATCTGACACTTTAGTACCTGCTCATTTCTTTCTATTGTATCGACAAATTTATTTGGAATTTAAGATAACAAAAGCGAGCTCTGCGTCATCTAAGTTTAAGCCTTCTGCCATAGAAAAAACAATTTCCAATGTACTCAAACCACTTCTTTCGTAGGACATACGGAACTCTTCTCCAATGTCATTAATCTCTGATTTTAATTTTTCTTCGAATCGCTGTCGTGATGAAAATGATGGATAACTATTCGGCTCTTTGGTTTTATTTCTTTCAATAAAGCGAGCAGCAATTGAATGCTTACATTGTTTGTAAGACAATTTATATTCAGGCGTGGCCCATGATTGAACTATGCCTCCAATTTGAGTTAAAGCTCCTTCGTTAAATCGATCAAGTCCTAATGCAGTCGGAAGTGGAAACCGCTGTTGCCTGTTGAGCTTGCGTTTTTCGTCACTCTCTGTCGCTTGAGGCATCCGTAACTGAGCATGGGAATGAGCTGGACAACTACAGGCATAAATCACAGCAGGGACAAGTCCTTGCCCCGAGCTGAAGACAGTCTGTGCCCATGGATCAACATCAGTGTCGATAATGGTCCATTGAGGTAAAGAGTTCCCATTTTTGTCTCTCACGTCTTCGTGGTAGTAATTACCTGCAGCATCTGTATCAATTTCTGTTTTTGCAAAACTTTTGTCGTTAAAAATAATAGTTGAATGACTGCCTAAAGGTGCAAATAACTTACATTCTCCTAAAAATGGAACCGATGTAATTTCAACATTGCTTCCCACTTCTTTGATGGATAATATTGTAAAAGGGAATACCACAAAAGATGCTGTAGTTACCTCTGATCGGACAACATTTGCTGTCAAATATTTTTGCCCAAAGAAACGTTGATAAAGCTCTTTGTTGTAGAAATACTTGCCTGATATTTCTATATCCGCATTAGCAGTTGTAAACAGACTTGTTAATGTTGAAATATCAATTAGTGTTGGCGGAAACTCATTATCTTGATCAAGGATGTCAAAACTTACTCCAGTTTTTGTAAAAATAGCATCAACAGTAAAGTAATCTTGATTGCCTGTTGCTGCACTATAATTGCTTACATCCTCAAAGGTGAATGCTGAAGTAATAGGCTGTTCAATATAAAAATCTTTGACATAACCAAGTTCACCAATAATACTATTTATATCACCACCATTAGCAATGACATGGCTTGATGCTAATAAGGACGCTTTACTTACAGTAATTTTTACTGTAGATTGATGGTCAGGATCTAGAGTTTTGCCTGTATAGATAGATGGTTTTTCATTTTGTGTGAGTACATTAGCGATTGATGCTTCACTGACTCCATCAGTAATGCGTTCACCAATCATATTGCGCAACATAAATGATTGTGTTGATGGAGTTACGCGTGCCCAGACTTCGCCACTTTCAAAATTATCTGAATATGTATTTTGATTATTAAGAACAGATGATACAACACCTAAAGACAGTGGATTAACAGGGGTTCTTTTAATTACATAGTGATTGGCTGTGTCTGAGTTTTTAGTCGCAAATCTGTAACCATCGAATTTTACATCAATTTCACCAGCTGTACCTTGATAAAGCTTTGCATTAATATCTAAATCTATGATCTCTTTACTGGTGGGATCGTAGGGATCATAGTTTGGATTTTTCCTCTGAAGCCGATTCCAAGCGGCTTGATAGTAAAACTCTAATCCTTTTCTCCAACGCACCCATTTACTATCCAGATCATATTGCTCAATGACAGAGCGATGAACACTAGTTCCAAATTGTCGATCACTTGGATAATAACCAGCAGCTCCTGGTCTTTTACCTTGGCTTACTTTATTGTTGACTTTGTTAAAGGCAAATGACGATGCTGAACCAAAGCCATTTTGCTTTCTAGGCATTAGTAGAATCCGCCTTGAGCTCCAATGATTGGTGTGTCGGCAGAATTAGCAGGTGCTGCAAGCTGCAGTGAGCACCAGAGAACTGTTCCTTTAGGTACGTACAATGCAGTAACTTGTGAACTACTGCCAGCTCCAGGCAAAGGCGCTAATACTTTTGGCAAATCAGCAGATGATGTTTTTGTACCTGCTGTAGTTGAACTTGTAAGTTGTCCGACATACGTAGCTTCTGTAGGACGAAGGTAGTCGATACTTGTGCTGAAGTAGAACAATGCTTTATAAGCAGTTGTGCTTCGTGCTAATACATACAAATCTTCAATGATTCCACCATCATTTTGAGAGCAGTTCATCAAAACTTTCGATTCATTAGTTCCAAGAATGTCTAAAGATGATGCGGATCCTGACGTTAGGGTATTTCCTGCCACTGTGGTATGAAATACACGATCAATCAACAGTGGTTGTTTGTTTGTTGCTGTAGATGCCATTATGCTTTACCTTTGTTTTTACTAGATTTCTTTTTAATAACTGTTTTATTAGCACCTGGCGTCATTGGATCGACTGATGCTGTAGGCATAAATTGCTGCATGAATGGGCCACTAGTATTTGGCATGTTTCCAGGGAATTGACCAGGAACAATTGCTTGAGAACCTACTGGACCCATTGCCATGTTAGTAAATAAACCACGGTTAGATGCATCGTTAGCAAGACGTGAACCTTCTAATGCATCTGCCATTTGTGTTGACGGCTGCTGTTGTAGACCATAAGGGGCTTTATTATTTAGCCGTCTGCCCATTGGTGTATTACCGGGTAATTTTGACCTTTCTACGGGAAACACAGCATTTGTTCCTACACCAGCTAAACCAGCTACACCCATATCTCCGTAAGGATATTGAGAAAATCCACTTAAACTACCACTATCCGTTTGAATACTAGTTACGTTCATTGGGTTGTTGTTCATAGGACCACCTTGAACAACAGGCATTTGTTTTGCAAGTTTAAAACGATTCTCGTCAAGAATCATTGCATTTTGAAGTTTGCTTTTTGCCATGATCAAGCCCTCATTGTTTGTTGACGATTGTTGTTGCTATCGTCAGCATTACTTGCTGCTCTAGCGATAATATCTAGACGACGCCGATGCTTTTCATTCATGATTGCATCCATCTGCACTTTGTCTGGATCTTGGTCAGGAACAACTGTTGATGACGTGGCAATTCCATTACCAATCCTTCCAGTTGTTTCAGGTGTTACTGGTGCGTTTGCGGCTGAAGATCCTTGAGAAAAATTTGGATCTTTAATGTCTTTTTCGAGGGTAGTTACAGCACCATACTTTGTACGTGTCCGTGATACAGCTTCGGGAAGTTGTTTAATTGCCTCTCGTTCTTGCATAGCTCGCATAGCTTCATACTCACGAGGATCCGGTTTATTGATGGTGATCTTCTGGGTTCCTCCCTGTACAGGATACATAGTACTATCTGTAATTATCTAAATCTATTCTACAGTTATCTCCAACTTTGATTTAGTTGAATACGTGATCCGACAGCTGTATCTGCTGGACCCGGGATTGCCATAATAAATTCTGCTCCAGATCTTTCGAAGGCATAACGTCTAACTTCAGGACGCCGATAATTTGGTACGTATAATGTTTCAGCTAATCGATCACATTCACGCAAATAAATCTCACGATAGTATTCGTCGCCCTTAAGTGGATCAGACGTATTGATGGTTCTTTGAACGTCACCTGAAATAACTTCTTGACGTGAAAAATTGACAACCCCAGTCCCATTTGGATCTAAAATATCATCTGGAAAATATGCACTTACTTTCCAAGCATTGTCACATCGTTGAATATGGTAATTTACTTGCTCAAGCCAGTATTCATCTGGAATTAACGATAACGCTTCTTCGAGTCTTGACCGATCACCAGCAGGGATTTGCGCACCAACATTAAAACCTAAATGGAATCTAACTCGTGATTTATCGTATTCGTTTAGTTCCATTACACTACCTGAGAAGGATTATTGTAGATATCACCCAATATCATTTCCAAACGTCGAGCATCATCAGCACTTACTTGGCCACCATTAGCTTGAATGCTTGCTAACACTTGCCCTGCTTCTGAATCTTTTTTCATTAACGCAGCAGTTCCAGCTCCAAGTCCTCCACCTAAAATTAAACCTGTCAAACCACCTGTCATTCTCCACCCCGGCTTTAAACGTGTGCCATATGGAACTCTTGGAGATAAACCTTGTTTAGCTGCTAATCCATCTTTTACTCTATTAATTGTATTTCCAATTGAATGAGGAACTGTGCCACCCAGCACACCGATTCCAGCACCTCCTAAACCGCCTGCTACTGCAGCTTGCTGAATCGCCGCTTCGCTATCCTCTTCGTCTTTTACAGCTTGAAATAGCAGTGCTTCTTCAATAGTGAGCATCTATCTCTTTTGATAATACTAGTACTAGTTTAACTAATAAAAATCAAATCCTCTTCAATTAATTGTTCCCAGTTAACTCGTGGAATATTTTCTAGCTGTGATAAATTTGCAAATCGCTCACCTGATAATGACATGCGTAATTCAACAATCCGTTTTGCAGTTGCATAACCAACACCTGGCAAACGTTTTGCAATTTGTTCTGCAGGAGCCGTATTAAGATTTAAACGTGCATCTTCAATAGGGACGACAGTTGTGGGCAGTTGCTCTTCAGGTTCTGGTGCAATTTGAGGCGCTGCTACTTTGGCTAACCGACCTTTTTCGCGGTCGTAGGGAACTAACTGATCAATTCCTACATACGTAATATTGCCCCCAGCATCACGTACCATTGCATATTCTTTATCGTGCTTATTGATAAACTCAACTAATTTACCTGTTTTTGAGTCTTGAAATAAGTTTGACATAATCTATTCTTGTCTTCCCTAATATTATAGGCACAAAAAAACGCCCCCAAGAGGGCGTTTGATTGTTATCAGTTGAACGATCAGGTGCCTGAACCGGCTTCAACCTTATAAGGAACATTGCAGTCATCAGCAACTGGGGCTGCAGCATTCTTGAAGTAGCACACCTCAACAATCACGTATGCTTGATCATCGGGATTATCGATAGTCAACGCACCGGAGTAAGGGGCGGTAATGGTGATCTCGCTAGATTCGACGGACTTGGTAGTACCGAAGTCAAAGCTGGTTGTTGCACCAGCAGCGGGGAATACACCAGCAGAAGCCGTCAGAGTAGCTTCAGTATTGGTTGTGGTCGTTAAACCGTCAACACGGACAGTATCAGTGCCGGAAGCTTTGAGGTTCACGACGTTGATAGCTGTACGATAAACAGTCGAGCCGGCAGGCACTTTAAATGCCTTGTCGAGACGGGGCTTATCGTCTTGGCGCAGGTCAGGAGACAGAATCTGAGGNGACANTGTGCCACCACCAGTCAGGTTTGCTGTTACCAGGGCCACGCCGCGCACTTGATAGAACTCAACACCAGGGGTCGCATAAACACCCTGTTCGCGGTATGCGTTGAGGTCGGCTACGTAATTACCAGGAAAAATCACGGACATTGTTAGTTACCTCCTATCAGTAAACGAAAGAGTAACCAACCGTGATGAAGTCCTTATTCAGAACTTCAAAACCGGCAAACAGAGACCAGATCATGATGATGAAACGAGAGAAGTCATCGTTGTTGTTCAACAGGATCTGAGCGTTGTTACCACCGATGCCGACGCCGACAGCCTGAGGACCGAAGAAGATTAACTGAGATGCTGTGTAATCAGCAGCGCCAGCAGCCTTATCAGTGATGATCAGGTTGTAGGTTGTTTCAGGCAGGTTGGTGGACTCAAACCACCGGACACCTTCGAAAAGGAAGCCAGTTGGCATAACGGGTTGGCCGGCAACAAAACCAGCTTGGCCGTAAGCAGGACCCATGCCTTGATAGAAGTTGGCGTTAGGTGCTGCGTTGGGTTGCATGGGGTTAATCATGCCTTGACCCGGATAGCGAGCAATCTCGCGGAAGTCAGAGTTCTGACGCAGATGCATCATTGCGGTGGGATCCACAATGCAGCGGTAGTAGCCATCAGCNAAAGTCGGGACGTTACGCTTGCGCATGTCCTTCACTACTTCTAANAGATCAGTAGTGATGTCGAACTTTGCAGACTCGCCGGATGCGTAAGTCACGCCCAGTGTGCCGCCAGAACCGCCCTTGGCTTTGCTGCCGGGCAGGTAGTAGCCACCTTGCTCTTTGTTGGCTTCACCATTGGCTTCAGCTTTAAGAAGCTCGTTAGCAAACACCCGATCACGCCAACGACGATAGTCGTCAAGCAGTGTCAGAGAACCAATGGACTGGTGGAACACGTTGAGGTTGCCAGTATCCAGCAGCAGGCGCTGGGCAGTGATCAGGGTCTCACGTGCAACTTTGAAGGTAGAAGGAGCAGCTGTATCGCGTGTATCAGCAGGACCGGTGTACTCACGAAGAGTCACCAGCACTTTGTCCTTCACAATATTGCGGGCAGAAGCGGTGCCAAGTGTTTGATCGGCGGTCCGCTCACGGGACTCCTTGGTGCCAGGCTTGCCCCAGAAGCGGTAACGATCAAGCTGAACAGTTTGACCGGGTTGCTTTGAGAAATCGTGAACCACCACAGGCTCTACAGCCATTTCAATGATGTAGGCGGGGTGGGGACGATACAGTTCTGCACCAAGAAGCTTCGGAAAATCATTATCAATCCACATAGGGATTAACTCCGTAAGCTAAAGGGTTTATAAGTGACTTCGACTTAGTCACATAATGGTATAGTAATTTATAATTCGTCTACAATTATTGGTGTCCCCCAGAATTCTAGGGAATGGAATTTATTGATTGTGATGTATGGGTGCCTGTTCACACTTTGCCAGGCTTTGAAAGCTGCATTGAATATTATGTTAATGAAAAAGGTGACGTAAAAAGTACTAAAGGAGAAATAGAGCGCATTCTTAAACCTAAACTTAAAAAGAACGGATACCTAACTGTCAACCTGACTCAACGAATTGGTAGAAGAAGTATTCTCACTGTACAGGTACACGTGCTTGTTGCATACGCATTTCTAGGAATGCCTCCTACACCTTATGGAAGAACAAGAGGCTGTAGCCGAATAAAACATATTAATGGCAACCGAACTGACTGCAGAGCAAATAATTTGCGATGGATTAAACTGTCAAGTTCTAAAACAGTTTAAAATAAAGATAGATATTTAGTGTAATCAAATGACTGATAGAGTTGTTTTTAAAGGTGGTAACCACGTTATTGAAAATAATACAGAGGGGAGAATCAAACTTATTCAGCCGGCACGAGGAACTGTTAATCGTTTTATTCGCTGGTGGAATCGTGCAGGTAGTCAGTATATCGATTGTGCAATTTTCCGTGTTGAGCTTAATAATGGTACTGTTGTTCGTTTAGTTGTACCTCATGTTAAAGGAGGTATGCATGTTGAGATCCGACATGATGGCTTTGGTAACTTTACTTTTCCAAAATGTCATCTTGAGCGTATTGCTGTTGTTTCTGCTGATACGACTGAGGTATTAGTTGAGTATCAGTTCTCCAAGATTAGTGGTGGATCTGTACTGAAGCGAACGTTGGCTGGATTACCTAAAGTGCAGGAGATCGAACCACAAACTCCTGAAAAAACTACTATGCAAGTCACTGTTGTACCTGAGACCGTTAGTGACTCTCCTCCCGATCCAACTACAACGGATAACGCAGAGGGCGAACAAGAAGAACAAGATGTTTCTATTGTTGAGGTTTTAACTACAGTTGAAGACCTTAGCAAAATGACGAAGAAACAACTTTTAAGCTGGGCACTTGAACTTGGCTATGATCTCGTTGACGGGCACACTAAAGTACAGTTGTTAGATGAGTGCATTGATATTTTAGAGGACTCAAACTGATTGATTTCTTTGAGTACTGGATAATTTATCGTATTCTAAATATTCATAACCGATATCCATTTCAACGTTGTAAGGCAATCGCCGTGTGTTTCTTGCATGGAAACCTAGATAGATATAATCATTGCGATTAATATAAATAGTATCGTATGGATATTCTTTTTTATCACGTGTATAGATTCGCACATCAAACCAGCTATCAATATACTTGTTTCCAGTTTTTAGATTTTTTAAATCGAGCCGAACGTATAAATTTCTAAATTCAGACAAGTCATTACTTATTCTTGCTGTTTCATAAGTATTGACTGTACCTTCAATGGTTATGAAGTCGAAGATGCCAGTTTCATATGTGTTAATTGTTGCATCTTCAATAAAGGTCCATACAGATATGTAATCGTTTTCTGGCGTTTCGACATTTGCAAAAGCTGAAGTTGAACTAAGTATATTTAACTGAAGCTTGATAAAAACATTTTCAGTGCCAAACAATCCAACTGCATCGCTGTACTTTACTGTATATGGGATTGCAGTAATTGTTTCTACAGCCGCATTGTTAATCGAAGATTTATCTGCTGCATAATTTAAAGTCTTTGCACTAGCTAAATGTGGTGAGTAGGTTGTGCCACTACCACCCATAGATATGAGCGATTTATTGACCTCAGTTGTGACGTCCATTACAACATTGTTTAAACCTACCTTTATTGTAATTTACAGATAGCCGCCAATTTCAGACTTCATTTCTCGTAGATTACGAATCGCTTTCTGTTCTAGTGTTCGGACTCTATCTCTTGACATATTTAACAGCTGACCAATGGCTGTCATTGACATTGGCTCTAAACAATTATCACCAATTCCGTAGCGCATTGCAATAACTGCACCTTGCATCTCCGGTAACTCGTCAATTAAGTCCTGTACATCTTCTTTGATAAATGACCGTTCAAGTAGTAGATCAGGCAGCTGGGTTTCATCTTCTAGTAAATCGATTAATGCCGTGTCTCGATTTTCTCCGATTTTTATTTCCAGTGATGTTGGCTGCCGTGCCTTGCACATTAAATCTTTGATTTCTTCTACAGACAAATTCAAGTACTCTGACAACTGAAAGACGTTAGGCATTTCACCATTAAGCTGACTTAATTCACGCTGGGCTTTCTTAAGTTTGTTGAGGTTTTCTGTAACATGAATTGGTAACCTGATCGCCCGCGACTTTTCAGCGATTGCACGCGTGATCCCTTGCCTGATCCACCAATAAGCGTAGGTAGAGAACTTATAGCCACGACCAGGATCAAACTTTTCCACACCACGGACGAGACCAATCGTTCCTTCTTGGATAATGTCGAGCAGTTCCATATTGCGCTTGGTGTATTTCTTAGCGACTGACACAACCAACCGAAGGTTTGCAGTGACCATCTTGTCTTTGGCTTTAGTTCCATCTCGAAGCTCCCGCTTAAGTTGGCTAAAAGGAATTTCCAAATGCTCTGCAAGCTCTTCATCACAAATTTCCAAGACTTTTTTCTTTTCTTGCAATTCCATTAGCCTTTGGACTTTCCTTCCAAGCAGAATTTCTTCCTCATGCTCTAAAAGAGGAATCCGACCAATATCTCTAAGATATGCACGAACTGAGTCACCTGAAAGTTTTGTTTGTGGCATATAAATGTTTCTCTTCACACTTAATATTAGTCTAAAAGTATGTTTTAGTCAATGATTCTTTTTAATCTACTGCGCATAGATTCTTGCAAATCGGATACTTTCTTCTGGGTTTTCCCCCGTTTCTAACGATTCAACTGCCATAGCTTGTGCTGCATGTTCGTTATAACCTTTTTCCCGGTAATTACTGTAGTTGCGCTCATATTGTTCAATTGAACTATCTAAATCTTCACCATGATGAAGCATTTCAGCAGTCAGATGATTTGCTGCCTGGTCTGGCACGCCATCTGTTTTTAAGTGTTTCCAAATTGTTTGAAACACCTCAGGATCATGTTTAGGTTGTTCTCCAGCTAAACGCACAGTTGATATCTATTATTAACTTCTTTATTGTATCTAATTAGGCCATATGGCGATTCTGTTCAAGTGCGTTCAGAATTAAATTGGGATTAATTCCCATTGTCATGGCTTTTTGAGTAGCAATATCAGTTCTGAACTTCTTGCTTTCAATTGGAGTTTGATTGCCTATTGCTCTAATAGCTTTGCTGCCGGTTTCATCTAAAACGTCTTGCATATAACTGCTAAAAACTTGCTGTGTACGATAAGCTTGATTATCAGCAACTAGTTGATCCCTTCGCGTTTGTTGGACTGCATTTGCTTGTGCACCAGCAACTGCCGTACTTGCGTTTTGGTTAAAGCTTTGCTCTTTTAAGCGGTTTTGACTGATAGGTTGGTGATTCATTCCAACTTGTGCATCAGGACCTGAATACATATTTGGCACTTCCGGCGCAGATGTTCTAGCCATACCAGGAATTCCATTATGAGCTAACGATGCACCTAAGAATTCCCTTGAAGTTAAAAGACGTGGATCTTGCATTTGATTTACATACTCATTAATTACATTGTAGGGGATGCAGTTAACATCCCCTTACGGTTTTAATCAGATATCTTGCACTAGCATCTTGGCACTTAATGCACCTTGAGGAGCTTGAGCTAAATACTGCCAAGCTTGCTCTGGATTGTTATCCATCATTTCGCTAAACCCACCCCAGAAGTCTTGGGATGCATTAACGTTACGTCCTGGTGTCGGCATCGTCATTTCAGGGCGATTGAATGACTGAGGCACACGGCCTTTCTCTTGAGCTTCGATTTCAGCTTCAAATTGTGCTCGTGCTTCATGCTGTTGACGCGCTGCAGTTTCTTCAGCAGTTTCAGTCGGATAAGGGCCATTAGGACCAAAGAACTCGTTGACATAATCTGCCAACACATCGGGGTTTGTCAGCATCAGATTCATTGCGGCACGCTCTTCACCAGCGGCCTGCAGTAACAGAGAGTTGGACTGACCGCGTTGAACCTGCTCAATCAGAGCATCTTCTACAGCACATGCATACTGATTTAACAGAGCAGGGGCTTCAGCACCAAAGTGCTCAAGAACTTCAAGACTTTGATCGCTGATTTGACTTAGATACGCGTCGGCGGCCGGAGCTGCCTGCACCTGACGTTCTGCCTGTTGGGCGACCTGCGCTTGCATTTGCTGCTGCGCGTAAGCCTGGGTTGAAGCTTGGGGACTGTAAGTCGGGGCTGCCGAATACTGGGCTTGAGGCTGTGGCTGAGTTGAAGCCCAGTTGGCTTGGGTACTGGCCTGCGGCGTTGGTGTTTGGTACGCCGAGTACGGAACCTGGGTTTGGGAGGGGCTGCTTGTATTCAAAGATGCGCTCAGCGCCTGGAACGCTTCCTGCCATGGATTCCCTGCCGAAGGCTGCGCTACCGGGGCCGCTGCCTGGTAAGCCGGAGCCTGGGGTGCCGGTGATGCCTGGAATGTCTGGGGTTGGCTCGTCNCGTACTGTGCGGCCGAGGGCTGCGCGACGCTGGTCGGCATCGGAGAGCTTGGCTGTACTGCTGTCTGAGCTACTTGGTTTGTACTTTCCACTGTAACTTAACTCCTTACGTAAATACTCAAGTGATTTGTATAAGAACCCTGTGATATCAAGGTTTGGATCAGACGCTAATGGTTTATCTGGCGTCTGTGGATGAGGTAATTGGAACAAAGATCCAAGTAACCCAATAAATTGATTAATGCTTTGTTGTGTTTGCTGGACAACGCGGAAGGGGAAACCAGAAAGCATTGCTGAACGTTCTTCTTCCGTTTTATTTGGGAAAAGATATTTCAGAGCTTCGATAGAACCGACGCCTGCTTCTTGGAGGTTCCGTACAACAATACTGTTTTGAAGAATTTCGTCAGAACTTTCCTCGAAAACTTCGCCCATCCAGCGCCAACTAACTTTAGTGCTGCCGTCTGGAATTAGACCAGTTACACCATCAGGCATTTCGCCTGATTCAAGTGTAGCACGCACAGAATCTGTTCTTTGATTCTCATATAACGCAAAGGCTTTCACGTACTTATCATTAGCTGCTTGAAACTCTTCGGGATTTTGAAAGTCTTCTTTCAATGGAATTTCTGGTTTTTGAAGACCAATAGCAACTGCAAAGCTTTCATTGAACATTCTTTCTTCATGTTGGATCATTAAAGAGAAAAGCTTACATAATCCATAAGTAAATAAGGCTCTTGCTTTTTTCTCTGCTGTTGATGCAACACGTCCATATAGTGTTTTGATTTCATAAGCAGTTGCAGCTGTTCCAAAATCAATATCATCCACACCACCAAGGGCTAGCCTAATCTCTGACCTATATTGTTTGATATACATATTCTGATCGCCACTAACACTGTCCGGTGTTAAGTAACTAATGCGATCAGTCGGTTCTAAATTAGCAATGACACGAGGTACTTTAATTTGACCATCTAATGCAGAAGCGCCTCCGAAAGGCTCACTGACCCTTGTACTATTACGACCAATTGCAGCAAACCCGGCCTGGCTGCTAATTGTTGGCCTAAATCCATCGCCACCTTCCCCGCTTTCAATAATGTCATGTTTAGGACGACTGGAAATTAATGTAGGGTTGCCAAAAAACTTTAAGTTCTTTCGCACATTTTTAACCAGCTCATCGTGATACATGATCTGATTTGATAACCACTCAAATTCTCCATTACCGGTGGCTTCTCCGGTACAGTCCATATGATTGAAAACTTCTACAGCAGGAATAAACCCAAGACTATTGGTTAATGTTGTTGTTTGACCTGGCATACTCATCACAGGTCCACCTAGCGCAGACTCAAATTCAATCTTTTCATCTGATATTGTTTGCTCAATTCGATCTTTATATACCTGTAGCTTGATATATTTTTTCTTTCCTCCTCTTCCATCACTATTGGCAAACATATCTAGTGCTTGATTTCCTTGCACGTTAAAGGAATAAATTAAAACAATACTAGATAAGTTATTGTTTTGATCCCTATACGCTCGATAGTTGTCTTTAGGAAAATATAAAAGTTGATAATTGTCTCCAACTGGACGGAAGTAAAATAGCCCTTGTCCATCACAAAGAAAATAATCGACAATGCTATCTAACTTCATGTCGAGCATATTATGCTCACATACTTTTGCAATGAATTCTTTTCTATAACCAAAGCTATCTTGATCAGCGTAAAATTCAATACCACGTCGAAGCATGAACATCCTCATCTGTGCTAGATGCGAACTTACAATCATTGTGTCTACTGACAAATCACCTCGACGCTCTTTAGCAGCCGTCAGGATTTGATTGAATCCATTATCTACTTGGTTCATACTCTTACTTCTTTATTAATAGTCTATCGATTACTTAAACATATTTTGAGCTTGTTCAGCAATCGCTTCCGGATCAAATGGATCAAGTGTTTCGTAAATACCTAATGCACTTTCATATGTTGGCCGTGGTGCTTTGTATCGATCTCCATATGTACCTAGATAAGCATTGTCAGCACGAGCGTGAGTAAGTTCAGGACGTAATAAATTCATCTGATTGACTACGCTCATATCCATGTTGCCGACATTCTTGCCACGAGCCATGAACCCTTCTGCTGTTCCGAATGGATTATACTTTTTCTGTGCATCAGCATTCATTGTTTGATATTGATCAACAAAAGCTGCATTTGATGCAGGACTATCATTAGGTGCATAATAGCCCGCCATTGTGGCTGCACTTACTGGACTATCAGTTAAATAGGTAGGAGTTCCATTTGCACTTGAACCAGAGACATATGTAAAGTTCCGCTGATCTCCACCATAATTTCTGACTGAGTTATCTTGAGTAATGTTCGAGACGTTATTATCTCCAATAATTTGTGAATTTAAATCATTATCTTGAGTTACGCTAAAGTTTTGATCATTTGTTTCAGCAACATCAACGTCTTGTGTTTGATTAATTAGATCGTTATAGCTATTTTGTGTATTAGTATATGGTGAATAGTATGAACTTGGTGATGTGTAAGTCGAAGTTGGAATTGAAGAACTCGTTGTTGACGATGAGTTAGATCCACCTTCTAACGATCCACCTGCAGCGTAGAAGTTTTGTAATACAGGTAACTGGCTTAGGTAGTTATTCAAGAACCCTGAAGCACTTGTATTTGCAGACGATCCTGTTACGTTAGCCGTGTTTGATTGTTCGCCACCGATATTACTTACACTGTTATTTTGTTCAATGTTAGAAATATTGTTATCTCCCGTGATTACAGAGTTTAAATCATTATCCTGTTCGACATTAAAGGTTTGATTATTCCCTTGTGTAATATCAACGTCTTGGACTTGATTAATAGTTTCATTAAAACTATTATCTACATTGCCGTTGTTACTTCCTCCTGGATTTTGACCTCCTCCACCTACTACTGGATTACCACCACCAATTTCAATAGTATTTGTGCTGTCGTTATTAGATCCAGTATCTCCGGTATCTGCACTTCCTCCTGTGCCTCCAGTGTTGACGCCCGGTGTTTCGATTAATGCAGTGTCATCTATTTCCGGCAGTTGATCTACTACTGGCGTTTCGCTTTGTAAGCCAGCAATCATTTTATCCAAGAATCTTTGTGCTTTAGGTCCTTTAATGTAAGCCTCTCCTTGCATTTCTCTGTTTACATGGTCAATAATCTCTTGATCACTAAATCCTGCTCCTTGAAGTCCCTTTAAGTCTGCTTTACTAATTGCTTCTTTCCCTTTTAAACTTCCTGTCCCTCCCATTGCGAAGTTATAATCTTCAATTTTGTCTTTACCATAAATTGTATCTTGAAGTGTATTTACTTGAGCACTTGTATCAGCATCTAATCGATCTTCCCAGCCTTTTCTTTCTCCAGATCCTTTCTCTGTACCTGCATATGCTTCGTTTCTAATTTCACGAAATTCTTCTTGAGCTTGATTTTCTGCTAAATATGGATTTAGTTCAACTTTAATTATTTCATTGGCTGCGTTTTTAGCGGCTTTGTGATCTGCTTTGCTCCCAGCTTTATCTCGTTGTTTATCCGTCATCTCTGACCATTTTAAGTCACCGAATTTATACTCACCGGACTTATTATATGCTTGTGATTTTTCAACGGCAGCCGATCGACTAGGTTCTTCATTAGAAGATGCTGGCTCAAACGTCGGTCCTGTTACGGGCTCATTTCGCGAGGATGCCATCAATGAAGAGCTATAGGAAGGCTCAGGAGATGCAGTAGGTGTAGGAGCTGGCGTAGGGGCTGGTGAAGG
>JGI10211J34971_10002301_pt1 | contig 15659 bp, 17 predicted proteins | sample Etolagsediment_FD_34971 | JGI IMG/M metagenome (IMG submission 34971) | reverse complement strand
TATTGTAGAAAAAAGACAATTGTTTGTTTTATATTTGATCAAAAATTATGAATAATGGATTATAACAATATGTCGTGTTTTATAACAGATTAAAATAGGGGAAATTTCAGATATCTATATAACAATTTATATATGATTCCATCTCAATTTATAGTTACAATGGAAAAACTAAAAACAGATCTAGGTGAACAAAAAGATGATGAAATGCTGTTGGCATGTTTAATTCAAGAAAAACGATTTATTAAAATGGTGTTCATAGATTATACTAAAAAAAATATAAAAGCATCAGAAATAAAGGAATTAATTGAAGAGAAAATTGGAATTAACAGAAACAGTATATTTATAAGTAATGATCATGTATGTTCTTTTACAAGTCCATATTGTTACCGACATGACAATAGTATAAATGATAATACTGAATTTAGATTACATGGTAAATGTGATCCAAAGAAAGCTGTAATACTTGGTATAATTTTATCAAGAGATGATGAAATTAATGCTACGATAAGTGATGTTAAAATATTAAAAGATGCAATCGAAACACAAAGAATTGAAATTGAAAAATTACGTAAAGAAGTCGTTGGATTAAGGCAAGAGCTGAAGGCTAATTAATCAAAGCCAAACAACATAATATGCCTTAGAATCAGTTTTAAGATATCTTTTTAATTCATATAAACCTTCCTTTATTGTCTTAATATCAGGAAGAGTTTTTTTAAGAGTAGCTGCTTTGAGAGCAGCTTCGAGGGAGTTGTGCTTTTCCATTTTCTTGAATTTCTTATTTTTCTTGATAAAAATGGTATGCATTGGTTGATCTAATACAATTCGCTTGACCTTTTTATTTTTCATTTGATCTACTAAATAGTTTTTTCTACAACGAGTCTTGCGAATTTTATTAATGTTTTTATTGAGTTTGCTTTTTGAAATTACCATGCCTGATGGAGGACATTTCGGATTAATTGGATCAGAACAATCACATTGAACTTTACCGTAACATCCAAGTGATCCATATCCACAATTGCAAAAAGTAGCTTCTACTCCACCTTTTTTCATTATATATTTATAATTAGATAATTAAATATTGAATTTTAGCTTCGGGTAACAGTCGTACCTTGATTAAGATAACATCCAGTACTTTGATTCTTGATATATTTAGTTTGTTTAGTCACGAAATTGTAACCTCTGTTTATTGGTCTTTGTTTCTCGGCGGCTGTTAATCTATACTTGCGATATTCGATCAACGAGTCATCACTGTTGTTGTGTAAATTCTGGCTACACACTAATCTCATTTATAATATATGACAATATAAAATTCTGAACGAACGTTTAATATTTAATAAAAAATTATTGCTTATTATAATGTATAGTCCAGTGTTAAGTCTTCTCAATATTTTAAATACTGAATTAGGACTCAAAGGAAATTATCATATTGATAATTATTTATTTAATAAAAAATTACAAGATTTTAAAATGAATAAATATTCTAAATATCGAAAAGAAAAAGAGAAAAAATCTTTGGAAGCTTCCAATGCAGTTCTAAAGAAACAAAACGAAGAATTAATTGCAGAACAACGCAAAAAAAGAGAAATTATTAGAAATAAGAAGAAAACCGACAGAATCCAATACGAAGAAAGACATAAAGAAATAGAACGAGAAAAACAAGAGGTTCGTAAGAAACAACATGAACTAGAAATCAAAGAACAGAAAATACATGTTACACCGGAAAATATGGATTGTCGAAATGAAATGGATTATTATTTAAATAAAATGAAACGAGAATTCAGATTGAGTTTCCATCCATCATATATGACCAAAATATTTAATCAATATACATTTTTATTTAGAAAACTAGTAGAAGGTAAAACTGTTGCCATTGTTGGACCAGCAAACTCCATTATTGGATCAGGAAAAGGCAAAACTATTGATAAATTCGATGTGGTTATCCGACTTAATAAAGCCTTACCTCTTCCATTCAATTTGAGTGATGATATTGGTACTAAGACAACTATCATATATAATTCTCTTAATGTGTCTGATTATCCAGGACAGAATGTATTGGACACGAAGTTGTATAAAAAATATGGCGTTAAATTCGTTTGTTGTCCTTATCCATACAACAGTGTTTTTGTAAATGATATTAATAACTATATCAGAAAATATAATTTTGATATTCCTTTCCGATGTGTCAATATGAAAGAATATTATAATTTCAGAGGCAAAATTAAAACGCGACCATATACCGGAACATCTGCCATTATGGATATATTGAATTTCGGGATTAAAGCCTTATATATTACTGGTATTGACTTTTACAATACACCCTATTATTCTCAATATAGAGATATTTCTAAGAGAAGATTAAAAGGATTGCGCTCCAACGGAATTCATAATGCCTATCCTCAAATGGAATACCTGTTATTTAAAAGTCTCACTGATGGACGAGTTATGCTGGATGAACGATTGGAAAAATTACTCTATAATAATTATTTTACATTTTATAATAAATTAACTAAGATAAATAGAAATTCTTCTTTGTTTAATCATACTACATCTCTAGTTACTCAGAATTTCGTGAAATATTTATTATCATACGATCATAAAATACTTATTTTATTACCGAATATTAGACTATATAATTTTGAACAATATAACATCAATGATTATGATTTGGTATTTATGTTTAAAGACTATAATATTGTAAATCAAGTTGATGATGAAAAGATTATTTTGGTTGGTAATAAACAATTTGCGTCTAATAGAATTAATATTCGAAGTGATCATTATTCTAGAGAAAATATTGTTCATTATAATAAAATGTTTATGAGACATGTTAATAAATTATTACGAATATTAGATATTAAACAATTGACAATGAAAACATTATTTCTCATGTCAATGTTGATGATAAGTAAATGTGTTGATATAATTGGTTATAAAGAAAATTATATGATGAATAAAGTGGGTTATAAAGAAGTTATGTTAATAAATTTTTTTAAGAAAAAAGGCAGATATAATTTTATATAAAGACTTTTGAAATTATAAATATATTATGCTTAATTTATTCAGTAAGATTTGTTTATTTGTAGGATATAAATTTAACACGGATTTTAATAGTTTTGGTCTTCGTATAAATCATCATAATGCAAAAAAATCATGTAATGATAAATCATTGCCTTGGTACCATGCATTTATTGGAATAGTTTTAATCATCGAACCATGCTATTATTTTTATAAAATTATTATTAATCCAATAGATTTAGCAAATTATCCTGATATATTTTTTTCACTCATTGGTTTTTCTAATTTTATCATTGGAATACGCTATTTCAAGAAAAAATATTTTTTTAATATGACCCGAGACATATCTGTATATAAAAAAGATATGGGGAAAATGAAAGCGCTTTACGATGATGAAACTTTATCGTTGATTATATTATTGAGTTCATTATCAACATTGATTATTAACGTACTATTAAGTGTATTTGATTATAATTCCATTGGAATTGTATATGATTTCAGGAATTATACGGAAATTAAATATACAACATTAGTGTATTCAAGTATTGATCTTTTATATCGAAATATGATTTTTTGTATTAATCTATTGGTGTTTATGATGGTATTTTACATGCATTATAGTGAAATGAAAGCGGAACATGAAAAATTACAAAAGCAGTTTAGTCTAACTGAAGAGAGTGGCAAGAATTTTGGAATAGAATGTTCGAGTATGTGTTATGATATATTATGGATTAGGAATCAGCTAGAAAATTCTATTAAGAATTTACAATCATTGTATTTGGTTAATACATTATTAGGAAGTATTGCATTAGGATTTGTTTTTGAATTAAATGAAATAACACCTGCTTTTATCATATCATCTATTTATTGGTTAATCAGTCAAGTAGTGTTTTTCATTATTATTTTTCTGATTGAAGATAAAAAAGGTGATTTAATAAAGTTAATTAAGAAACCCAAGTTTTATATTCATTATTTGAAAAAAAGATATAATAATAGTAATAATTTCTTTAAAGAATTTATTGGAAATTATAAAAAAGATAGACAAGGTGAATATTTAATAGAAGCGTGTTCAACAACAACATTAAACGATAAAAATAGATATGATAATGAGGAATATAAAGAAGATGATGAAAGTAAATCAACAATAATAGAAATAGAAAAACAGCCTCAGGAGATTGATATATTATTACAAAATGTTAATAATGCTGATGGAGATGAAGAATTTGTTGAAAATATAGTAAATAATAAGGTTTTACAAAATAATTCATCATTAGATTGGCTAATATTAAATACCATTCTCACAGAAGATTGGGATTGTTTCGAATTTTTAGGATTTAAGTTCAATAATTCAGATAGTATTCAAAATAGTCTGGCTATTACAGCTGGTTTAATTTTAATAACAGATTGGTTTATTAATATCAGTTTGATCTAGTTTGAAATTTTTATATAATTGTTTTAACTTAAAAATAAACAACGTTATAAATATAAATATGAATATTCCTAAACTTTTTTCTTCGAATGCTCTCATGGATATAATGACATATGGTCAATTAAACAAAGAATTTGAAAAACAAAATAAATATGAACAACATAGTTACAATAATTATATTACACCGATTAATAATGGTATGGTGAAACTTTATCGAAAATCAGATTTGGTTAATCTAAAATATCTTATTACAAATAGAAAAGTGCGAAGGATTTATTTTTCCGCTGATTCTATTGATAATAAGTTATTAGTTATTCCATTAGAATTTTTTGATAAATTACTTAATAAAAAATCGTTAATACAAATTGAAAGAAAAGAAACCTATACTGAATATACATATGATCTTACTTTAATATGGAATAATGTTGCAGAACCAATTTGGGCTTTATCTGATCGTCCGATACCAGGAACGATTCCAATGTCACAAACGATAATTGATTATTGTTTTTCATTTGATAATCCAGACGATTTAGAAGGATATATGTTGTTTGAAGGTATTTTTTTGAGAGAAGGTAATCAATCTTTAAGAAGAAAATATATAAATCGTAAAATAGAAACACCAATAAAACATTTATATACACAAGTTATTCCAATTTCTACTAAAACAAATACAACTGACTATGTTACAATTTTATGTAATTTTTCTTTGTGGAACGGATTTTTTATAGAGAATTTGCCTGTAAAAAATATAAAAAAAATAATAGTTAATCTAAATGGATTTCCCCGAATTGATTATGAAGATAAAAAAATAATTCAGTTATTATGTCACAAGATCAACGATACACTTTTATATATACCATTTAATAATAAATCATGGAATTATGATGATTATAAATCTAGTATTAATTTTGGAAGAATTTATCAAGTTCATTTACGTGTTGAATTAGATGGTGATCATAAATTAACTAAAAATAAATTTTTAGTAAGAGGATTAGTACCTAATAAAATTTCTTATATTCATGGAATTGATCTAAAATATGCACCAGGTACGGGTTTTCCAACTTTGTTCAAATATTATGAACAAGATGATCGTTTTCATCGAATTAGAAAAATATTGTATCGTAAATTATGTTGTGAATTAACTCATATTATTCTTGATTATTCTGAGTGATTCAATTTCGAATTCAGTTTCGAATTTAGTTTGAAAACTTCCATTTATTACCACATGTCAGGCAAGTTACAAAAGTAGTCATCGGCTCATCACATGAACGAGTTTGTAACGTATAATACGAAGTAATGTTCTTTTTACAAACACCGCATTTATACTCATAAGTAATAGTACCCATAGACTTTGCATATTCAAGCTCATCTTTAGCCCTTTGCCTATCCATATACTTTTTCCAATGAGTCGGAAAAATTACTTGAGGTGTATAAAATGCAAGTTTAGTCGCATCAAGCTCACCTGATGCAATACGTTCGAGTAGATTTGGGTTTTTAACATAGCTATCTTTATCAAGATTTAAATAAAGTGACATAGCCTTGTTTTTATAAATGATTTTAAACAATTTATCGGTAAAATCAGTACCGTATTTCTTTTCTAGACATTTTTGATGAGTATAATTATAAATACTATTTTCGATTTTATCAGATAAATCATTATCATTAGTTGATTTATTTATTTTATTTTGACAGATTTCTCTATAATTTTTGGACATTCTTTCTATTATATATTATAATAACTATTTTTTTAACTTTATTTTTTTCATTTTTAGATTTTTATAAATAAAATATTAGAATTATTTATAAAAATGAGTGAACAGAAATGTTGTGTTTCTAATAAATGTAAAGATGAATGTAAATGCTGTGATGATTGCAAATGTAACGATGAAAACTGCATAGACTGTAAATGTTGCACTGATTGTACAGATAAATGCATTTGTGTAGGAAACTGTAAATGTGATGATGGATGCGAATGCGGTGATAACTGCAAATGCGTAAATTGTAAGTGTGATCATTGTAAAAAACCTGTTGTAAGAGCATTCGATTCTGATCATGAATCAATGATAGAAAAATTAACAAATGAAACTATGGGTTTAGTCAAAGATTGGTCCAATGAGCAGTTCGGATCATTCAAAGATTGGTTTGAATTAGGTTCAGAAATTAAGAAAATGATAGATAAATTAAAAAATGCCAATCAAATTGATAAAATTTTAGTATCACTTGAAGTTCTTCATCGTGTTGCTAGAAAAATAATGACTCTTCATGAAGACAAAATTGATGGCAAAGCTAGAGAAGTAGTGGAATATTTTATTTCTGATACTAATAATGATATATTGACAGGTGCTATGGGAATCATTGGAGATCTTCTTAATGATATTGATACAAATAATGATGGACATATTACTAAGGAAGAATGTAAGGTATACTGTAAAAAGATATGGTGCTGCTGTGCTCCTGAACTTACAGAAGAGGAAATGGATGATTTATAAAGAAAATATGAATTAACATTATGAAATGTAATTGAACTATCTTCATTTATTCTTATTTGAACAAATGGAATTGTCTTTTTTTTCAAATTATCATCGTTTTTAATCATTGTTTGCATTGAAACGGCATAACCTTTGTATTTAAGCAATTTATTTGCAGATAATGGATTGCGTAAATCATTGAGATAACCTATTGCAAATACATCATCTGATCCTGACCATACCAATTCATTTTGATTTATTTTTGATCCAGCATTTCCCTCAGAAATAATTTGATATGTTTCTTCGAAAATCTATCTGCTATTGGGTTTAATCTGCATTTATTACCATTAAGATAATAATTGGCTATATCCGAAACAGTTATATTTTCATTGAGTTGGTAATTGCGACATGGTTCATATTGATTGCATCCTTCTGTTATGGTCTCTCCAAGTATAATCGTGGATTCACTAGTAATACCTATCTGACCATTTTCTTCTTCAGTACTGGTAAAACCTTCTTTATTTTTTTTTATTACAAGTGTATAATACAAGTAAAGTCCAACAATAATGGTATATCATAGTTCATAACAATTAATTGCTCGATTTTGCGTAAAAAATAAAAGAAACTCATTTTTTTCACAAAAAAACATGTGATGATTTATCAATTTAATTTGTTTAATCCATATTTTATTAACTTCTATTTATAAAAATTCAGTTTTTCCGCATATATTTCTGACAATATTTGTATCTATCCATATATTTCGACTTTTTAGTCTTCTGATACAGCATTTTATTCTCTTTATACGCAATTGGTGCAAAAACCACCAATAATTTCTTAGACAATTTATTATTCATTTGTAAATGCCAAACCACCATCGCAATACTTGAAATAGTAAGATACATTTCAGGACCAATATTATTATATTGCACTAGACAATGTAATTTATCATTAAATTCCTGATCAGATAGCTTTATTTTCTTTTTATAACACTCTATAATAGTATATAAACATGGTGCTATATCCAAATTATATTTTACATAATAACGCTTAGTATTTTCTTTTATTTTTTTATCAAGACATTCAAATTCTTTTTTCTGAAAATTTTTTATTAGTTCAGATGTGCATAAACGAGGTATAAAAATAACTGTTTTATATCTTTCTGAATTAGCAATACGTACATATTTAGTTCCATGACTTCGTTGATTCAAACTTATAAAATTCAATATCGTTGGTGGATAAAAATGAATATCTAACAAAGTTTCAGCATCTTTTGTTACCCAATCTTTATTGGCTCTACTTATAACTCGATTAATTGCTTTAATTATGCTAGATAACATCCTAACACTATTACATTCATTAATATTTATGGAAATCTGAACATCTTTATCACTTGTTAGTTGCAATGAACCAGTTGGATAAATATGAATACAAGAACAATTAATTTTATTTATTTTCTTTATCATTTCGCTCATGTATATATAACGAGAGCCATTAATATAGTTTTTAATATCAATTGGAATTTTCTTATTTTTCATGATTTTTTGCCATGACAAATGTTTAACCCCACAATTATCTAAATATCCAATGGCTGTTTTTAGATAACTCATATATATTAAAAAGATAGATAGTTTTTCATACTTAAAAACTGTAATTAACATAATAATTTTTCATACTTAAAAACTGTAATTAACACAATAGTTTTTCATACTTAAAAACTGTAATTAACATAATAGTTTTTCATACTTAACCTTATCATGGTGGTTGAGTTTTTGACCTATGTTTAAATATATTTAAACATAGATTTTTTATAAAATTATCCTTTATAAAGGATATTCCACCGCGACATAATTAAAAACTGTAATTAACATAATTCTTATTATTGCCTCTGGTTTCACCAATTAGTTTTCTCTGCTGAGCAGTAGTACAAACACATCCGCGATCAGTAGAAAATGTAGCAGGACAGCATGCCGGATCAGAAATATTCCTACTGAATACAAACATTGAATCCTTAGGCAATTCCATATATGTCACCTCGTTTTTGAGAGGCAATGGAGTACCTTGAGGCACAAAAAGTGGTCCTTGAAGCTGCTGCTCAGTACAGGGAGTTTTACGCCAAGGAGACCCTGGGCAATCAGTCTTAAAAACAATACCGTCATAAGATCCCATTACACCATTTCCTAAAGTATAGGTTACTGGTGCGGCCTTGTTCATGAAGTTATTGAGCTTATTATCTTTTGTATTGGACTGATCAATTGCTTGATAAACTGACATTTTATATATATTACGCATATATTTTATTTTTCAAAGTCTTTTTTTATATATATCCATTAGCACTGGACTAATGATATATTCATTATTGTATTCTAAGCGAATGACGTCCGATCGAAGATCAAATGTGGTTTCATCTAGATAAAGACCCTGATGAATTTCTATAATAGCGTCTTTATCTATATCATATTCATCATATATCCATGAACTCTTAATGCAATTATTCTCAAGCAATCCATAATCATTGAAATAACCCTTAATTTTATTAAATATACCTAATAAGTGTTCATCTTCATCTCCATTAATTAATACTTTTTGAATAGTATTAATTTTTGTTTTACAAGCAATATAAAAAGAATCGTCAATATCTTTATATTTTTCCTCAAAATAACCATTAATCACATCTTTGTCTCGAAAATCATCCATTTTATCCTTATTTATGAGTGGATAGTTTAATTGATCGTAATTATCAGTATCTTTTTGGGATCGAATGCCATCGTCATAGCTATAATAGGTAATGTAATTGTTATTATCATATTCATATTCGAATTTTATTCTCATTTGCTTGGGATCTATAACAAATCTATTTTTGGAACTGCAAAGATAATCAAATATGGATTTATCTATTTGTCCTTTATCGATCATTTCTTTAATGTTTTCTTTATCTTTAAGGAAAAAATAAGTGACATCCAGATATTTATTTACATCGTAATATAAATGTGCTGTTTTAAGCCTGAAACGATCATTTGTTATAAATAGTTGTTTAGTCTGACTGGATATCGTAAAAACAATATCCAGAACATTTTCTTTATTGGAATGAATGATATAGCTAACTCCTAAAACACATGCTGTTGATATACCAATAATCAGTATCATATATTATTATCTTATAAAATAAATATTTAAGTATGTTTATACACTCAGAATATTATGTAACGATATCATAAAAATGGATTATTAAAGTATTTGAATATATTAATCAAAAATGATTGTTCGGATAATTATTGTAAATTTATATTAATAACGTTTCTTGTTACAATATATTTTTACTAAAAAAATTGATACTGCATTTTTTTTGAGATATATAATCTTAAAATAACAAAAACACTCCCATCTTCTCTCACGGCCAACGAGATGGCTTTTTATGACAACTGCGATTACTGGGGTGACTATGGCTGCGGCTACCATGACGGCTACCATGACGGCCACCGTGATGGCGAGAACGGTAAGCCCAACAGGCTCAGGCAAAACAAGTCATACCGTTTCTCCGTGGTTTTCAACCCCGGCTACAACGACAGCGGTCACTCTGACAGCAGTGGCTCTGACAGCAGTGACGAAAGCACTCATGGATGCAATCGCAAGCCCAGCTGCGCCGCAAACTCCGTCAGTTCCAGTGAAGACGATGACTGCTGCTGGGGTTGCGGCACACCCGGCTGCAATGGAGGGTGCATCTGCTACATTTGCTATGAAATAGGCGGATGCTCGTGCATCCATGACATACTTATGTGGCAGACACCACCCCCACTGAACCCAGCGACTCAGAGCAGTAAAAAGCTTGAGCGCTGCATGAAGCGCGACAAGTGCAAGCACAAGGGCAAGGGCACGAAGACCTCGCCACACTCTCAAGAGAAGTGCAGGTGCGGGAAGTGCAAGAAGAACAACAAGAACTCAAAGCACAGTCGCAAGCCCAACGGCAAGCACCGTCGTCCCAAAAACAGCGGGAAGAATGGTTTGGTGTAAATACACATCAAACCATTTATAAAAAAATGATTTAAAAAATAATTCATACTATTATCTAATCAAATTCATTAAAAATGTCGATCAAACAGTATCCCGTCCTTTACACACTTAAAAACAGTAAGCCCTATTGCTGGGCAATTAAGATTGAGAAAAATGGAGAAACATTTAATATCGTAACCCATCATGGTCAAGTTGATGGTAAAAAAGTTGAACATTCTAAAAACATTCCCAAAGGAAAAGCCAAACGCACTTGTCTTGAACAAGCTGTTCTAGAGGCTGACCGAAAATTCATTAACAAACGTGATAAAGAAGGTTATGTAGATAATATTAAGCATATTAATAGAGTTACGGTTCGTCCTATGTTGGCAAAAACCTTCAAATGGGCTGATTTTGAGAATCCTAAGAAGAAAGGCATTGTCCTTCCATGTGCAATTCAGCGGAAATATGATGGTATTCGTTGTATGTCGTATATTGAAGAGAATGACAATGGGGATCATGATATTATTATGGAATCGCGCCAAGGTGTGAAATTCGATAATTTCGATCTTCTTCGGCGAGAAATTTCTTGTATTCTCAAGAAAATTAACAAAGCCGGTTTTTACTTGGATGGAGAGCTTTTTACCGATAAAATCCCATTTGAAGAACTTTCTGGTCTCGTTCGGAAACAAGACAACGTAACTAAAGAAGAATTGAAACAAATGGATAAGATTGAATATTATATTTATGATTGTCTTGACGTGAATAACCCTAAATGGGGATTTATGGAACGTTTTGAATATCTTAAAAAAGTTATTACTAGTATTCCTAAGAAAAAGAAGACTTTAATACAAATAGTACCAACATATATTGCTGAAAAACCTGAAGATATCCGAAAATATCATAAAATGTTTACTCAAGAGGGCTTCGAAGGAACCATGTTACGCAATGTTGATTCGCCTTATGGTATTAACAAACGTCCCAAGGATCTCAAGAAATACAAGGACTTTATGGAAGAAGAATTCAAGATTATAGGATTTCATGATGGTGTGGGTTTGGAAAAGGGTTCAGTTATTTGGGAAGTGAAAAACAAGAGTGGAGATGTATTTTCGGTGCGTCCTAGGGGAAGTCATGAACTTAGGAAAGAATTGTTTGAAAATGGCAAGAGTTATATAGGGAAACTATTGACTGTTATCTTTCAGGAATACACTCAAGACGGAATACCGCGTTTTCCTGTTGGAAAAGCAATTAGAGATATTTACTAAAAATATCTCATTAATATATTATAATAATGGGAGCATCTAATTGTAAGCCGGTTCAAAATGAATCTGCCAATTCCTCGTCAAATACAAGATCCAATGGAACTGCAAGACCGAACGGAAATGCCAATGGAAATACCAATGGAAATACCAATAGTAATGGAAATACCAATGAGAATGCTAATGGAAACGGAAATAATGCTGGTAGAAATAATAATAGAATACCGAACGGAAGTAACAATGGAACGACTAATGAAAATGGAAGGAAAAACGGCAATAATAATAATAGTAATGTTAATGCAAACATAGGATCTAATACACTCCCACAAAATGTATTAGATCAATTAAAAACGCTTACTGAAGCAAACAATGTCAATGCACAATTAAAAGCTGTATTAAGAGACGTTATCGCAACTGGTAAGGTACCAAGTTCTAAACAATTAACACAATTTTTGAATAGTAATACAGGATTACCAACAACTAAAAAAACAAAAATAATTCAGTTGCTTGAGCCATATATAAATAAAAAAGCAAGCAATATTGCAAATCATAATTACAAACAGAATTATAAACAACCAGTAGCATCAAATAACAATTCATATTTGTCAAACACTAATCTTAATAAATTAAAAAAATACATTAATTCAAATAAAATTGATCCAAGTGCAAAAGCAACACTACGAAATGCAACAAGAATTTTACCAAAAAATAAATCAACATTGACAAATGCTTTGAAAAATGAACCAAATAAAAATGCCATCATGAATATTTTTAATCGATATTATACCACACAACAAAATGGAGGTAAAAGAAGAAAATCATCAGTTAAAACAACAATTGGTAAAGATGGGCGTAAATACTACTTTAAGGGTGGAAAACGCGTTAGCAAACCCAAACAAAGGGCTAAAGTAACAATTGGTAAAGATGGTCGTAAATATTACTTTAAGGGAGGAAAAAGAGTTAAAAATCCTAGGAGATAAAACTAAATAATAAATATTTTTGGTTTTTCCTTTTTTTGAAAAAGGAAAGTGGAAAATCCTAAGAGATAAAATTAAATAACAAATGTTTTTGGTTTTTCCTTTTTTCGAAAAAGAAATATTAAGTTCTATATAAAAGTTTTCTTAAATCATTCATTCTTTTATCAGTAATTTTATTCTTATTGAATTGGTACATTGATGTTCCAGTCAATCGTTTAAGAATAAAATACATGGAGTACATTCCACATTCGGACCCACCGTATTGATGTCTTCTATCACCATATATAATAGTTGGTTTTTCATTATTTTTCTGATATTTCATTACTAACTGTTTAATAAAATCTCTAATATTTTTCTGGGGTTTAGCTCCATATGAATCGAAATAATCAATTTGTTTTTTAGGAAGAGTAATAAAAACGGCTGTCCAATGAGTACCTGGACCTGTACTCACATCCAAATTATAAACAATTCCAATTTTATTAATTCCCCTCTTTTTCAAAGAATATGGATCTAAATTAGATAATTCACAATTAATAGAAGTGGGACAATCCGACGGGACTGGCCCCATGAATTTAAAATCAGGATATGCTTTTTCTGCTTGTTTCATTACTTTTAAAATATCAACTGTACTCAACCATGCATACTTATCATGCTTCCATTCTTCTGGCATTTCCGGTTTGAATGTGTGATGTCTCATTTCACTATCCGCTATATGTTTGACTTTATTATGTTTTAACCAACACGTTTCATCTTTATTACATTTATTAGATAACACCACTCTAATACCGTCCCATAACTTCGCCTTTGGTTGTCCTAATTTTATTTTATTACGTCCTTTTAAACTTTTATTGAGTTCTCTTGCTATTTTTTTAAGAGATTCCAAACTAAAACATGTTTTCTTTGATCCTTTGGATCCAGGAGAACATTTAGATTCAGAGATGAACTTTTCCATATATTAAATAGGAAAGAAAATTTCCTTGATTTGTTTTTGTGATCCAATAATAATATTCATTTTATTTTGATCAAAAATAATATTTGCTATTTTCAAAACATCATTTATTGTAACTTTTTTGAAACATTCCCTTTTCTTTTTTAAACTTACTGTATGACCTAACATTGTATAATCATATGCATCTGATAATGCCGCAGTACTATTATTCTCCATTTCGATTGTTTCACTTCCTATAATAAAGTTTATTGCGTTTTCTAGATCTTTTTTACTTATTTTCTTGGTTTTCATTCGTTTTATCTCTTTTAATACTGCATTAATAGCAATTTTCGCTTTTTGAGGAAATGTTCCGAATCCTATATAAAATACTCCATTATCACTATATGTATCAATACTTGTACTGATAGTATATACAAGACCCATTTTCTCTCTTAGAAGAATAAAAAGTCTAGAACTCATGTTTCCTCCCAAAATAGTAGATATAACTTCGGTTGCATAGGTTCTTGGATCATCTAGACTAAATATTGGAAAAGCAATTTTGACTTTCACTTCATCTATATCGAGTTTTACATTTCTAACGCGTTTTTCCGTTTGATTAAGCATAAAACAATTAATTTGTTTATAAAGCGGCACAGTATGCTTATTGAAGGGTTTATCAAAATATTTTTTTATAATTTTTTTGAAATTATTTGGTATTTTCCCGCAAATGGACAGAACGCAATTTTTGGGTTGATAATAAGTTTCATAAAAATCGGTAACATCAGCTTTAGTAAATTTCTTAATATCTTTATTAAGACCACCCGGACCTATTTCATATTGTGTTCCTTTATAAACAGATTTATTCATTTCATCTGATATTTTACCATTGGGATTGGAACAATCTTTATAATTTTCACTTATAACAACATCTTTTTCCTTCTTCATTCCTTTGAACGTCGAATTGAAATACATATCTGACAGGACATCGCATGTTTCTTGAAAATAAGATGCACTACTATCAATATAATAACCAGTTATATCAAATCCAGTAAATGCGTTTGTATCACCGCCTTTACTGTAAATATTATTAGATATGGCTTTACTATTTTTTCTACGTTTGGTACCTTTAAACATCATATGTTCTAAATAATGTGCAAGTCCTCTTTTCCCAACGACTTCATTTCGAGAGCCAACTTTAACCAATAAAAGAATATTAAAGGAAAAACTGGATTTTTTATTATTAATCAAACAAGTTAATCCATTGTTGAGTTTATATATCATCATATTACTTTTATAGAAAAAAAATATCGTTATATATTATATAAATGTCATTGGAAAATTACAATCAATCGGGAATGAATGTGAATGAAATATTAGACGCAAGGAGAAATAGAGCTGCAAGGAGAAAGAACCGTGCTAAAAAAAAAACGAACCAGCAGCCAATGGACCTAGAAATAATAGCGAAGCACTAGCCAATAGACCAGTCACTATGGCTAATAATACCACACCAAATTTCACAATCAGTCGAGAATTACAAAATAGAATACATCGACGAAAAAAAAGAATACGAAAATCAAAAAAAAAAAATAGTAAATTAAA